>Ga0163150_10005363_pt1 | contig 16431 bp, 8 predicted proteins | sample OliLakLV19P2IB_FD_148628 | JGI IMG/M metagenome (GOLD analysis project Ga0163150, IMG submission 148628) | Freshwater microbial mat bacterial communities from Lake Vanda, McMurdo Dry Valleys, Antarctica - Oligotrophic Lake LV.19.P2.IB | ecosystem: Environmental > Aquatic > Freshwater > Lake >...
CCGAAATGGCCGCGGGAGGCGGACTCGACTGCTGGCAGCCGACGGTCAGCAGGCCGAGTGCGAACCACAAGGGCGCGAAAAAACCTAAATATCTCAGCGGTCGGGCGGCAAAAGCTAACATAAGTGGATCCTTCTAAAGCAGGATTGCAATTCGAAGAGAAAACTTTGGACGCTCCGCAAGCGCGTCGCGTGGCCAGATTATTCGAAACTTAGGCCGCTCAGTAAAGCTTGAGTTACCACGATCGGCGGCTTGACCGGCCGCGCACAGGGCTCCTATGATGCCCGAGGAAGCGCATTGCCTGATCCCATTTTAGCAAATTACACCGTGCGATTTAGCCCAATTTACAGATGATCTCCGTTTTGCGATATGGCGCTGATGCATCGATACGGCTCGAGCTCCCCCCGGAGGTGCTCGTAGCCAATTGCGATGCTCCGCGTGGCGATCCCCTGACGAATGTGCATGAAGCCACCACGCGCGTCTTGCTCGACCCCCTCGATTTCCCGTCGCTTTCGCTGGCGGCATTGCCGGGCGATCGAGTCGCCATTGCCTTGGAAGCAGGCGTGCCTCAAGTGGCCGCAATCGTCGGCAGCATCGTCGAACTGCTGCTGGCCGCCGGCGTCGCCCCGACGGACATCACCGTACTGCGCACCGAGGCCGACTTAGAAATTGCCACGGCGGACCCGCTCGGCGAGTTGCCCGAGGAAATTCGCGGCCACATTGGCAGCCAGATACACCAGCCAGGCAGTCGCGATTCTCTGAGTTATTTGGGCGCTTCAACGGATGCAAAACCGATCTATATCAACCGATTCATTCACGACGCCGATCTCGTCGTATCGATTGGCTGTCTCCGGCTGAGCGATTCGCCGGGTTACTATGGCGTTCACACCGGCGTGTTTCCAACCTTCTCGGATACTGCGAGTCTCGACCGCTACCGATCAGCCAAGCTGGCCAGCCCGGCGGAACGCAAGCGGCTGGCAACGCTGGTCGACGAAGTCAGTTGGCTGTTGGGTGTGCGGTTTAACTTGCAAATCGTGCCGGGCGCCGGGGACGACGTGCTTCATGTGTTGGCCGGCGATGCGGGTGCGGTGGCCCGCGCCGGCAGTCAACTCTGCGAAGATGCTTGGACCTATTGGGTTCCCCACCGGGCCAATCTGGTAGTGGCCACGATCGAGGGCGATGCCACGCAACAGACTTGGGACAATGTGGCGCGAGCGCTTTTTGCCACGTCGCACGTCGTTCGCGAAGAGGGAGCTGTGGCAATCTGCACCGAACTGGCTCAGCGCCTGGGGCCTGGGATGCAGCGGATCGTCGGCGATGAGGATCTGGATGCTGTCTTGTCCGAGATCCGCCAATACCATCCGTCCGATGCGCTGCCCGCCGCCGAGCTTGTGCAGGCCTTGCAGCGCGGCAAGGTGTATCTCATCAGCCGGCTCGACGACGAACTAGTCGAGGACCTGGGGATTTCTCCCATCCAAAGTGAACAAGTCGCGCGATTGGCCACGCGTTATGGCTCGTGCATCTTGCTGGCCAATGCTCAATACGCAATGGCTCGGCCCCGTTTGGAAGACGTCGACGAAGTGCCGGCAGTCAAAGGAAAGCTTCGGAAGTGAACCAGCTCTCGCAAAACTTGGATTGGCTGCCGCAATACGAAGCCCTCTCAGCCGGCGTTGGGCTGGTGGAGCTGGGCAAGCGTACCCAGATCGAAGTCGCCGGCGCCGACCGCGCTTCGTTTCTGCACAACCTGTGCACCAACGAAATTCGCAAGCTGGCAACCGGCTCAGGCTGCGAGGCGTTTTTGACCACGGTGCAGGGAAAGACGCTGGCGCACGTGCTAGTTTTCGCCGGCCCCGAGGCGATCGTGCTCGACACGGTGCCCGGCGAGGCCGAAAAGATCCTGGCGCATTTGGATCACTATCTGGTTTGCGAACAAGTCACGCTGGTCGATCGCACCGTCGAGTGGTCCGAGTTGTTGTTAGCCGGGCCGCAGTCCGAGGCTTTGCTTGAAAAACTTACAACGGTTCGCTTGCCGCTAAAGCGCCTGGCCCACGTGCCGGCTGATCTCGGCGGCGCGACGGTATGGTTGCGTCGCGCCGATTTGATGGGCCACGTCGGGTTTTTGATCGGAGTGCGCGATGAGGACCTGGCTAAAGTCACGGCTGCGCTGCAAATGGCGGGTGCTGTTGTGTGTCCGATGCAGGTGTTTGAAGCGGCCCGGATCGAACGGGGTTTCCCGCTGTTCGGGAAGGACATTTCCGACAAGAACTTGCCGCAGGAAGTCGCCCGCGACGCGCTAGCGATCAGTTTCGTCAAAGGCTGCTATTTGGGCCAGGAAACGGTCGCACGCATCGACGCTTTGGGCCATGTCAATAAGACGCTCGTGGGGCTGAAGTTTGCCGGCAGCGAAATTCCTTCGACGGGAATGGAACTGTTGGCCGAGGGGAGTGCCGTTGGCCATGTGACGTCCGCGACTTTTTCTCCGAAATTGGATCGTCCCTTAGCCCTCGGCTATGTCCGTCGCGGTTCCAACATACCGGGCACGAAGCTTACTTCGGTGCTTGGCGAAGCCGAGGTGGTTAGCTTGCTGGTCGACTAGCCGGCGTGCGGTCTCGCTGCGATCTCGAACGTATTGGCGAATTGATCGAGCCATTGTTCGACGCGTTCGGACAGATTCCCGACGGCGGGCACCTGGCCGGTGACCGTGAATGTCCCCGAGTCTAAAGCCGCGCGCACCGAATCCAGATGCCGCCGCGCTCGAGCGATGAACTCTCGCTGTTCGGTTCCATCGAGCGTGTGTCGCAGCAGATTCACAACTTCCGCCTGGCGATCGCGTCGCATGGAAACCAATTGGCCGCGCTCGGCCTTGAATAGAAAATCATCGGCGAAGGCTCGGCGCAACTGCCCGGTGGACGTGAAATGGTAGGCCGGCTGGGCACCGAAGTAGAAACTCGCGCCGCCATCTTGGCGAAAGCCGACGATCACCGGCGCTTCGTGCCCCGGAATCTCGATGCGCAGGCGTTCGACCAGCGTTTTGGCGTCGGCCAGCAAGTCTTCGTGATCGTGCTCTTCTTTAGCCATTCCCTGGCGGACCGTGCGGCCAGACTCCCTGAGCTAAACGTCAGCCTGCGCCACTGAACTACACGAGGGTACGCCGTTGGCGGCGCCACACGGTTGCCATCAGCGCGGCAAGCGCGATCGCGGCCAGAAAAACGCTCCCCGGTTCAGGCACGATGATCTGCGTGATTTGCGTGGCCCAACTGCTGCTGTCGGAGGCAAATTCCTGAAACGTCCAAAAAACGTTGGGGTTGCTGGGGTCGAGCACCGTGGTCATGTAGTCACCCCAGCGGTTGTTGATCGGATGATAATTGCCGACTGGGCTCGCCTTCAGAAGAAATGGAGTTCCAAACGTGGTCGAAGCTCCGAGCGTTTTCCCAACCACGGCGAAAGCACTCAGGTTGCCACCCGCTCCGAATCCGGACCGCGTAAAACTGATCACGATGTCGCCATTGGCGTTGGCCGAGATGCTCGGCTGAAAGTAATCGAAGGCAGGATTGCTCAGAATCCCCTCTTGAATGACTTGATTCGTTTGTTCATCGATCATCATCCAAGTGATCCCCGAATTGCTGCCAACTCGAGTGCTGTGTACGGCGTACAACGTGTTGCCAACCTGATAGACGTTGGCGCTCATGCGATGGCTGATCGTGCTGATGACGCGCGTGCCGTCGGGCTGAGCCGCTAGGGGCGGGTTTCGGTAGAGAACCACCGGAATCGCCGTCGCCGCCGAAAGCGTGGCTCCGGCACCGGCAGTTCCCAGGATGTCAGTACGATAAACAGCCGTCCCATTGCTGTTGATGGAAGTTGCCAATAGCGGCGCGTGATTCTTGGCGGAACCGAAATCGGTGATGGGCTGAATCGACACTCCCATCGTCGAAGGCACGCTATCGAATCGAGTCAGATTGTTGATGGTCGGGTTCGTTGAGAGCAGATCGGACTTAGGGAGCGAGAAAACCGAGGAATCGAAGTAGTCTCCGGTGATGCTTGTGAAATTGTTGGTCGAAACATACACGCCGTTGGCGTCGACACCCAACATCGTGTAGTCGACGAATTTCCCCTCGCCGCCGACGTTTCCCAAAAATGCTACTGTTTTCCAACTGCCCAACGGGTCGGCCGAATCCGATCGGGCGATCATGATCGAATTGTTCGTGCTGTCGGCGGTGAGCCCCGCGGCGATCCATCGATTGACAGTGGGATCGTAAATGATCCGATCATTAAAGGCGCCGAGCCCGCCGATTCCGTTACCCGGATCGAAGCCCGCGTCGGTCCAAAACTGCCGACCTGAGATCAGTTGTTGTTGGGCGCCGGTCGTTTTGTCGTAGACGGCATAGGCGCCGTTGATCAGTTGCACGATGTTGTTTGGCCCCACCGCGCCCGCGTTGTCCGGGGGGGCATAGGGTCCGCCGTTGAGCGCGATGCCATCGCTCAGCCGCACTCCGGTGAAATTGAGCCCGATCGTGCCCGTTTGTGCCGTCGACTGCTCGGGGATGAGGAGCAAGAAACCGACGAAAAGGCACGCCAGCCAGGACAGATTTGCCCGGACTTTAACAGCCCCGAGGACCCGCGAGGGAGAATTCACAATCGACGCCTGGCAGAAGTGAGAATCGGACCGCTTTAGCGAACGCAAAGCAGCAATGCCCCCATCTTATTTGGCGGGCCGGCGAATATCAACAAAACACCGGCTTTGACAGGCTTAGCAGCGGCTAGGAACGGGAAAAAAGACCCTTTCGACATTTCCACGAAGTACCTGGTGACCAAGTGCAATCGCGCGTTCTTCAGTCCACTGCCGATCGACGACGAACCGTTCGGCCAGGATCTTGGCCAAAATGCGCTTGTACATGGCGAACTTGGGCAAGCCGAATTCCAGCTTGTACATATCGCTGTAGTAGCCGATTTGCTTGGTGCTGGGCACGGCCTCGAGCCGCGCGGAAGCGTCGTGCTCGATATAGGTTGGCGTGTTCGAGTACCACCAGTGACCATTGGTGAGCACATTGGGGAAAATCCAACTGTAGCTGACCAACTCCTGGTTGGTGACGCTCGCCAAAACCGAAATCGGAAAGGGCACTTGAGGAAACGCATTGAACAGTTCGCGATACTGAATCAAGGAGACCCGTGAGTCGTACAGGTCGCGTCCCTGATAAACACCTTCGGCGTACACGCCTCGGTTGACGCCGATCATCAGATCGAACGGCAGCTTGAATTCGGCACAAAACTCGGCCAACGTCCAAAAAACGAAATGGCCCAGGTCGCGCGCGTGCTCTGCCTCGACTTGCGGTCCCGAGCGCCAGACCGCCTCGAGAGCGCCGGTTGCTTTCGACTCGCTAACCTTCGTCGGCGTGAAGTCCGGTGGAAGCGAAATAGCGCAAGCTCGGGCGCCTTTGGCCACGAAGTGCTGAAAGAGCTTTCCTATCGCGGCACGCAGCGATGGCGTGCTGGCGATTGAGTTGCCCGTGGCTTTTTCCAGTCGCTCGCGAACCGCCGGCTGTGCCAGATGAAACACCAGGTCATCGGTCCGCAGGCAAGGGATATAGACCGAAGTGTCGAATCCTGCGAGCGGATCGTCGAAATCGTTGGTCAAAAAAACGGCTTCCAAGTTGCTTCGCTTGAGCACTTTGGCCGTCCAGTCGGGCTGTGCCATGGCCACCGTTGCACGATCGTAGAGCGATTCCCAATTGTCTTTGGTGATGGCCTCGTCTTTGAATTGAAAAAACGTTTGCGCGATTTCAATCAGCCAACTCGACTGGATCGTATTCTCAAGCGAGGCCAGCTTTTCGACGATTCGCCCGACCTTTTCTTTCGGCGGCAAACCCGGCTCTTCGATGCGCGCTTTGGGCATGCCCGCGGAATGGGCCAGTTCCGTGTAGTAGTGATAGCCCATGAGATCTGCCAAGGTTGCCGAGGCCGGGGCAAGAGCGTTGATATGCGTGTGCGGATCGATCAACACAATCGCGTCTAGGGCGTCGAAAAGACGCTTGCGCAGTGGAGCGGACATTGCCGAGCTCATCTGAGGATCTTGGAGAAAACCCCCATCTTCCAGCAATACGCGATGCTTGCAAGCCTTTTTGCACGTGCGAACGTGATTGGCCGGCTGACTGTTCCTCGCACTAAGTCGTCAGCGGCAGTTCTTCGTTCAGAAAGGCAGCATAGTGCTGCACTGCGGCCTCTTGATCGCCATCGCGATCCAACAGCACGCCCAAAACACGGGCCCGCAAAATGACACCTTTCTCCAATCGATCGGGAAACAGCCGGTGCGAAAGCTGTAGTCGAAAACCTTGACCTTGGAGCCAGCCGTCCCAGTCCGACTCGTGGGCGTCCGCCGGATGCACCATTTCGGCATAGCTGTATCTGCCCGAGGAAAGCCGAAACAAATAACACTGCGGGAGGCGCGCCGAATCGCTGCCGTGCGAATGTTCGGGTTTGGACAAGAGACTGTTGAACGCGCCGCGCTCGAGATTGACCAGTTGAAACGCCTCGCTGGCAATCAATTCGCTTCTCGCTGTAACCGTCGGACAGCTATCCAAGAGACTGGTTTGCACCGACGCAACAATTTCAACAGCAGCTAGGGCCGAAGCATTCCGATGGCTGCCGGCGCGCCAATAGAGTTGGGCTCTCACGGCGTCGCGTGCCTGTTCGGGATAAGTGGCCACGAGATCACCGCCGCGAACGTAGCTATCGACGCTCTCAGCCGCGCAGGGTAGCGCGAGAAAGGGCAACTCGATTTGCAACAGTCGGTGGTCGCTCAACGATTGATGATCGACACGCAAATCGTGAAGACCTTTGGAGGGATCGAGCGGGTCCACAGCCGCCGCGAAGCGATCCGAGCAAAGTTTCAGCTTGCTGTCGTCGGCGCGCCAGAGCTGCGATGTCATGTTCAACGACGACATGTTCAGCGGCTGCGGGGTTGAGTTTCCTGCTTCCGACCGTCAACAAAAAAACCCCGCCGCATCGCGCGAGGCGAAACGGCGGGGCCGGAACAGAGAAGAGGCCGGTAGATATACGAGCGGGTATATAAAATGTATAAGGCCGGGTGACGACCCAGATTTGCTCGTACACACTAACCGTAGGGTCATTCCCCACTGTTCGTCTTTGATCTTACCATGCCGCAATCCAATGTCCATAGTTTCGCAAGTAATTCCCAAATTATTTTTTCCCCTCCGCGCGCGCTTCCCAGACGAGGCCCAAGGCACCGTGCCAAGTGGGGCTCGTTGAGGGACCAAGTTGCGTGGGGCGGTTCGGGCTTTATAATCCAAGCCGAGTCGAGTCCAACGGGCCCCCGAGACGAGTCATGTCGGACTACCTAGCACTTAGCCAGCGAGCGGCCCAAGCTGGCGGAAAAGTGCTTTTGAGTTGGATCGGACGCTTTGGAGTGCGCGAAAAAGGCCCGGCCGACCTGGTCACCGAGGCCGACTGGGCTTCGCAAGAGGCCATTCGCGAGGTCCTGCTGACCGCTTTTCCAAACCATGGATTTGTCAGCGAAGAGGCCGATGCTCTAAACGCAAGCGCCGAGTACTGTTGGGTTGTCGATCCGCTGGATGGGACGACCAACTACGTTCATCAGCTGCCGCACTACGCCGTTTCCATTGCCCTGCTGCACCACGGTCAGCCCATTGTGGGCGTTGTACTAGACCCTGTACATGAAGAGTGTTTCACTGCCGAGAAGGGCCGTGGCGCGCGGCTCAACGGCCAGCCGATCCACGCTAGCTCCGTCCCTGAATTGTCGCAAGCTCTAGTTGCAGCAAGCTTTTCCGCCAAGGTGCAGGCCCCTTCCGCGGAGCTTGACCAGTTTATTGCTGCTCTCCTTGAATGCCAGGCCGTGCGGCGCACCGGTTCGGCGGCCCTGAACCTATGCTATGTTGCCGCAGGTCGTTTTGATGGGTTTTGGGCCATGAGCACCAAAGCCTGGGACGTCGCGGCAGGCGTCTTGATCGTGGAAGAGGCGGGTGGCGTTGTGTCGGCTTTAGATGGCAGCAAGTTGGACTTGAAAGTGCCCCATCCAGTGGCCAGTGCCACGCGGCAATTGCATGAGCAGTTTCGAGAATTGCTGCAAAAGGCCGCTTCACCGAGTTAAAAACGTTTCGCCTCCAGGTTTTACCGTGCAACCAGCAGGCCCGACGATCCGGCATTTTTTCTTGGCCTTTCGGGGGCGGCGGATTAGACTGAAAGGGCGACTCACATCTCCTTTCTCGTTCTCAACCGCCCGGCCATTGCTCTTCGAGCATCCGCCGGCAGCTCAGGGGCCATTTGCCATGGGACAGCGATTCTGGCAATCCAGATCCGCTCGATCCGCCTGGGTTGCGATTTGGCTGTTGGGTCTATTGCTCTCGACTGGGGCACAGGCCCAGGAAGCCTCCGATCCACCCAAAGAAAAAGAGCCGGCCGCTCAAGGCGCCGAGTCGCCGCTGTTATTTAACGAAGTCGGCCCGCCGGTCTACTACTTCAAGGACAAGAACGGAAAGCTTCAGGCCGTACCAGGCTTCTCGTTGGAAGAGTTCATCGAGCTATTCAAACTGAAGAACCAACTCGATCAACAGAATCAGCAGCCCAGTTTCACGATCGATCAATTGACTCTGACCGGCTCGTCCGCCGGCGCTCACGTCGAACTGATCGCGCGGTTCAGCGTACGGTGCACAAAGCGGGATGGGTTCGCGTGCCCCTGCGCCTCGACGGCGCCGTGCTGCGAGAGTTGCCCAGCTATGAAGGGCCGGGCGAACATTTCTTGCACTTCGAACCCGAGGGCGATGGCTAACGTCAGTTGGCTGCGCGGAGAACCGGACAAAACCCATCAGCTTTCACTCAAACTCCTGGCGAAGGTTTCGCAAATTGGCCCCGAGGCCCATCTGCGGCTCAATCTTCCGCGGGTGGCCGTCTCCACCTTGCAACTCCAGGTGCCGTTGGAAAACGCCGTGGCCAAAGTTTCCGATGGCAGCACGTTGGAGTCGATCCGCAAACTCGACGGTGGCCGAACCGAGTTGAAAGTTATGGGGCTCGGCAGCGAATGTGACGTCGCCTGGCATGCGGCCGCCAGCCAGGTAGCCAACCTGCCCACAATTCTCGAAGCTTCGGGCAATCTCTTGGTTCGGATCAATGGCCGCAGTGTGAACACCGAGGCCAAACTGAACGTGCGAAGCTTTGGCGGAGAATTCGACCAGTTTCAGGTCCGGCTTCCACCCGGCGCCGACTATGTCGGCACTCCCCAGCCCGGCGCTTCGCTGATTGCCGTCGATGCCGAGGCCTCGCGAGGAAAGCTGTACGAAGTGAAGCTGGACAAGAAAACGGCGGGGCCCGTGGAAATTCGGCTGGTCACCGAAAGGGCGCACAATCCGCAACAGGCCGAAGAAATGCTCGAATTGGCGGGCTTTGAAGTTGCCGGGGCCGTTCGCCAGTGGGGAACGATCGCCGTGCAAGTGCAGGGCAACTGGCAAGTCCTGTGGGGACAATCCAACCACGTTCGGCAAGTCGATGAATTTACGGGGCCGTTGCCGCGAGACGAAATCATGGCCGGGTTCGAATATTTCGTCCAGCCTTATTCGTTGACCGCGCGTGTTGTGCCGCAAAGGACGCGGGTTCGCGCTGAGGGCGAGTACGTGCTGTTGGTCGGCAGCGATCAAGCGGAACTACGCGGCAAGGTGAAATACACGATTCGTGGCGCCAAAGTGCGAGCGCTCGAAATCGAGGTGCCGGGCTGGGAAGTGGACACCGTCGGTCCTGCCAGCGTGGTCGATGTGAATGCCACGGTGACCGATCAGACCAGTCCCTTCGTTATTCCACTGCTGCAACCAGCGTCCGGTGAATTGGAATTGACGTTCGAGGCTCACCAGAAAATCTCCGGACAAAATGGCAGCCTCAGCCTGGAGCTGCCGCGGCCCCTCGGCGAAGTGATTGTCCCGGCGACCGTGGCCGTGCTCGCGGCCGACAACATCGAACTGGTCGTACAGCCGGATCAAATCACCGGGCTGGTCCCTCAAGCGCTCCGCCCGCAAATCAAACAGCTCCCGGAACGACAGCAGGATCCACTCTACTTTATGACGGAAGGCAGCGCGGCCAAGTTCGTGGCGTCCGCCAAGATCCACGAGCAAGCCGTCGCCGCGTCCACGACTCTGCAATTGGAAGTCGACGACCGCGAAACCCGGATTGACCAACGCGTGTCGCTGCAGATTTCCTATCAACATGCGGATCATCTGACGCTCGGCGTGCCGCGCGTCATTCGGCCCGACCGGCTGAGCGTTACGTTGGACGGCCAGAAATTGTCGCCGACCGCGCTTCGCGAGCGCGTGGAGGGTGACGCGGCCGAAATCGTACCGATGCGTTTCGTTTTGCCGGCGCCGCGGATAGGCCGCTGCGAATTGCAGGTCAACTACGTCGTGCCTCACGAGAAACTCTCGGCACAAACCAACACCTTGGTGACCGTGCCCTTAGTGATTCCTGGCGAGGGACAAGTTACCACGAGCGAGCTGATAGTGACGCCTAAATCGGGCATCGCAGTGAGCTATCCCAAAGGTCCCTGGGTCGAAGACCCGCGAAACCGCCGGACCAGCGAATCCAGCGGCCTGGCACTCATGGCTCGGCGCGCACTCGGCGAAATCGTGCTGGCACTGAGCTCCAAAGAGCGGCACGTCGAGAATTCCACCACCATCGACCGGGCCTGGATCCAAACGCGACTGAATGACTCGCAGCGCCAGGATCGAGCGATCTATCATTTCACGACGAGCGAGCCGAGTTTGAAATTGTCGTTGCCGCCGGGCGCGGATCTCGCCTCTTTGGAACTTGAGATCGACTCGCGCGCGGTGAAACCCCAATTAGATCTGCAGCGAGACCTGGTCGTTGGCCTCGCCGGCAGTAACCGCGGAGAGCATTTGCTCGAACTGCGATATCATTTCACCGAACCCCAGCCGACCGGGCAAATTTCGCTGACCGGACCGCAAATCAAATCTGCCAACTGGATCCAGCAACTGTATTGGCAAGTCATCTTGCCAGCCAACGAGCACCTGCTGGGCGGCCCTCGGCATTTTTCTTGCGAATGCGCTTGGGTTTGGAAAAATTTGTTTTGGCAAAGGCAGCCGTCGCTGGAACAGCGCGAGCTGGAAGTCTGGCTTGGAACGACTCCTTCGGCAACTGGCACGCCCAAAACCGGCGAATCGCCCGAACAAGTGGCCGCACGCGAACAGGCACGACTGAATGCGACGAACCGCTACTTGTTTAGCACCGCGGGAGTGGTTGGCCCGCTCGAAGTGTTTTCGATCAGCCGCGCGAAACTCGTGTTCTTCGCTTCGTTCCCCTTGTTAGTTTGCGGTTTACTGTTGATCTATTTTCCGACTGCGCGTCATCCGGCCATGTTGTTTGTGCTCGCCATGCTCGTCGCGGCCGCCAGTCTGATCGATCCAGATACGGCTCTGCTTTTGGCACAGGCCGCGAGCTTGGGCGTCGCGTTGGCCTTGATGGCAGCCGTTTTGGCGCGCACGTCGATCGAGCCCGTGGCGCCTGCGACTCCAGTGCGCGGAAGTTCTCGAGCGATTGAACGTAGCGCCACCGAAATGTATCAACGCGCGCCGGGCACCGGTTCTCATCCGGCCAGCACCAATCCCTTGGTCTCGACTTCTGCCCCGGAAGGTGAGTGATGGGCGGGGATCGCTGGCAAATTCGGGCATTGGCGTTAGCTGTCATCCTGCCGTGCTGTTTTCACCTCGCAATCGCCCAAGATGCGCCAACAGCGGGCGAGGGCAAAAAAACACTGCCTGAGCTTCACCGTGTCTACGTTCCCGTGGAAGAAATATCAAATCGCACCTGGTCCAAGGGATTCCTGCCAATCGATAGCTCGGAGTTCGCGCGACTTTTGGAAGTGGTGCAAGCGCGTAACGTCGGCGCGCCCAGTGCGCAACCCGCGGTGATCAACCAAGCCGCGCACGTTGCACAACTTGTCGGCGACGACCTGCTGGTTGGCAGTAGCGACCTCCATTTTGTTCGCAACGCAGCTTCGACGGCGTTGGTTCCGCTAAACCCTTGTAGCCTGGCCTTGAGCGGAGCGTCATGGCTCGATCAGAACACGAAGCCGGCCATTTTGGGCTCGAGTCCGGGAGGCTCTGTGTCAGTTTTGGTGGAGGGATCTCAACTGCACTGCCAGTGGTCGTTGCGCGGCGAGCGAACGGCGACCGGAGCGGTGAGCTTTCCGATCGAACTGCCCAACTCCCCGATGGCGACGTTCACGCTCGAAACTCCCAGCAAAGTCGAGATTCTCTGCGACCAGGGAATTGTTTCGAAAGCCACCGGCAGCACGCCGCAAACGATCCGCTGGACGATCGCGCTGGGAGGCCATAACCGCCTCAATCTGCGGGTAGTACCAGAGGAAAGCGCCCGCGAACGCCGCCCGTTGACGCTGCTGCGACAATCACTAACCTACAACTTTTCTTCGCGGGGCATCAACGTCGCTGCCCAGTTAAAACTCGACATTCACGGCGAGCCGTTGCAACGGATTGCTTTGGATCTCGACCCTGCCTTGCGTTTGGTTCGCGCGCGCTATGGTGAGCTCGACGTGCCTTGGTCGGTTACCGAGGATCCAGAAACGCGTGGTTCCCACGTCGTGTTGCAATTGCCGGAGCCGATTTCCGGTACGGGTCGCGTATTGCAACTCTCGGCGCTAGCTCCATTGACCATCGACAAAACTTGGCAATTGCCGGCACTGCGGCCGCAAGCGATGGCATGGCAAGAAGGCACCGCCGAGCTCTTGATTCCCGACTCGCTCGTACTCGAACAGTTCACGACTCAAGGGTGTCGCCAATCGCGAACTACTTCTCTACCGGCTCCAGCGACGGGCGAGTCGATCGAAGTGCAATACTTCAAACCAGACGCGGGAATTCAGGTCGTATTGGCCCAACGACGCGAGCCTCTCAAGGTGGAAACTGGCACGCTCGTCGACATCGCCTCAAACGAAATGACAAGCCGATCGGCGTTGGAGTTCAGCGTGTCGCGCGGCGAGCGATTCGTCGTTCAGGCCGACGTCGCGCCCGGTTGGATCGTTGATGGCGTCGAAGCGTTGGGTTCCACTCGGCTGGCCGACTGGGAACTCGACGAAGCGACGGAGGGACCGAGCCGAATGAGCATACACCTGTTGGCAGGAGTCTCCGAAGGCCATCCCGTGAAAATCCTCGTACGAGGACATTGCGCGCTTCCTTCGACCCCGACGTTCGAAGCTCAGCGGTTGCAGATGCTCAAACTGTTCCAGGTTCAGTTTGGCACTAGACTAATCAGCGTGCGAGCCACCGATGGTTCGGAACTGCGCTGGTCGGGCTCTGGTGAAGTTGAGCGCAGCGGCAAACTCGAATTGAGCCCAACTGAGGCGAAGCTGTTTGCTCAACCCCCCACCGGATTGCTGTTCGCCGAGGACGAAACGTTTGCTCAGACCACGGTGACCTTCCAGCGTCGCAAGCCGAACTATACGGTTGACCTTCGGCTGGATGCGGCCGTGCTGAAGAACAACGTCACGGAAACCTATTCGATTCAATGTGCGCCAGAAGCCGCGGCACGGGTCGAACGCCTGTTAGTTCAGTTTTCCCATGAGCGCGACGTGCCCCTGGAATGGAGCTTAGCGGGCGGATCTTCGGGGCAGTTCTCGGCGCGGAAGATTTCCGCCGCCGAACAAGCGCAATCCGGCCTGCCGGCCGGCGGAGACGTCTGGGAGCTCAGTTTGCAACTTACTCGGCCCGGCCCTTTTGAATTGCGAGCCATTCGCTCCCTTCCGTTCCAAAGTGAAATTCCGCTGGCCTTGGCTTCCGTGGCCGAGGCCGCCACACAACGCGGTACCTTGACGATTCGCGCCTTGGGTGACTCGGGTTTGGTCATCAAGAACCGCCGACTTAATTCGGTCCCTGCTGAATTGCTCGATGCCGATCGAATTCAGACGGCTCGAGCCACCTATCACTACCAGCCGTCCCGAGACGAGTTCGGTGCCGAGCCCGCCGTTAGCATCGCTCCCACAGCGGCATCCCAGGCGGAGTCAGGTGCCTGGGTCTGGTCCAGTCAGCTTGATTCCAGGCAGGCCGTCGACGGCACCTGTGTGCATTGGGCCACGCTTCGCCTGCAGACGGCCGGTCGCCAACAGGTTCGCGTTACGCTTCCCGACGATGCACAATTGCAAACCGTGTGGGTGGACGGACAGCGATTTTCGCTGGTTCTAACGTCCTCTGCCGACAACGGCTACTCGATCGATTTGCCCTCCGGTCGATGTTTCGCCACGATCTCGCTGTACTACGCGACGACAGACCGGTTGCCTCGATTGACGGCCTCGCGCGAACCTCCTTTCCCCCAGGTCGATATTCCCACGCTGACGCGTCAATGGTCGCTGTGGTTGCCGCCCGGTTATGAAATCGTGGACGTGGAGAATCAGTACCCGATGGATAACGTTGCCCCGCCGAGTTTATCGCAGCGGCTTTTCGGACTGTTGGGCGGCGGGACGCGGACAAAAGTATTCAACCCGCTGGGCGCTCGCGACTGGCGACAAATCGCGGGCAGCTCGTCAGACGCGCAAGTCGCACGACGCGCCGGCGAGCAATTTGCGCAGAACCTGGGAACTTTCATGTCCGAGTATCTCGCGGGTGAGGGAGAGAGCGAACTGACGTGGGGTCAACTATTGGCGGTTGCCAGCGAAGCGGAGGCACAATCGCGACGGACGGTGCTTGTCGACATCGAGAGCCTCGCCTGGCTTGGCGTGAACCCGGACACACGCGTCCGATTTCAGCCCGGCGAAACGCCGCTTGAGCGCGGCCTCGCGCTATTGAAACAGGCCAATCTCGTACTGCTGGCCCAGCCAAACGTGATCGCAATCACCAGCACTTCGAGTGCGGCGGCTTTCGCTCGTCAGTTCTCCGGACAAGATCATGGGGTTTGTTTCCAGGTCGCCCCCGGGCCGCTGGCCGATGAGTTCGAGCGCGCCCAACCGGCAGGCAATTGGTCGCGATTCAAGCCGACAAAGGTCTGGCAAACGGCCCCCACTCCGGCTCGCTTGCCCTGGTCCGAAAGTGCGTTTGTGCGCCCGCAAATCAACGAAACCAGCGGCTGGGTCGTCCATACACTGCATTTCTCGGAAACCAGCTCGCCACGCATACGTGTGGTGAACGCATCGACGTTACACGCGCTGACCTGGACCATGTTTCTGGCGGCGGCAGCGTTTGGTATCTGGACGAAGCGACGGCCCGTCAAGCTCGTCGTGGTCGGTTCGTTGGCAGGTGCTGTGGCAATGCTACTGCCGGCAGCCTTTGTGCCACTGGCCGGCTCGATATTTCTGGCCAGCTTGCTCGGCCTCACGTGGCGCATGGTTCGGTTTCCCAAACCTGTGATTCGCAGCAGCGAGCGGTCAAGAAGCACTCGCACACAGGTTGGAATCTCGCAAGCCTCGGCCGTGCTGCTGTGTCTCGGAATCGCGATGTGCATTGCCACAACCGGCGATGCTTCCGAACCCACGGCTCCGCCAGTGACACCTCTCGTCGATGACGCCAGCAACCCGCAGGTGCCTCAACCAGCGGCAGCGTTCGAAAAGGCGAAAAAACAATCCGCGGAAGGCGCGGCAAAGCCCGCGAAACGGCTTGAGATCATCGTGCCGACAGACGAAGACCAACGGCCAATCGGAGCTAAGTACTACATTCCAAGAGAGCTATTCTCTGAGCTTTATCGCCAGGCAGCCGTCGCCAGCGGGCAGCCCAAGGGAATGCTCGTCACGCGCGCGACTTATCAGGGCACTCTGTCGCGCGATCCCGTCAGCAAGCAGTTGGGGCTATTGCAATTGAAAGCCAGCTTTGACCTGCTGGTGTTTCAAGCGAATGCCGAAATCGAATTCCCGTTTCCGAGAGAATCGGTCAGCCCTGTTCTTGCCGCGAGGCTCGACGGTCGCGCGATTCCCGTCACCTGGAACGCTAACGGTGACGCCTTGTCGATCAAGATTCCCACGAACCAACGCTATCGGCTCGAGTTGGATTTACAGCCGCCCCCGCAGAATCTCACACCAATCGGCTTTGACTTGCTGATTCCACCGCTTTCCAATGCGACACTCGAGCTCACTCTCCCGCCAGACATCCCAAGCATCGAACTCCCCACGGCTCGCGGCCAGATTCACACGCACAAGGACCGCCAGCAATTGACGGCTCAATTGGGAGCGTGTAACCGGCTGGCCGTGCGTTGGAACGCGGCCAGTGGCATCGAAACGGCCGCGCCAAATTTGGAGGTCGAAGAACTGATTTGGGTCAAGGTCCGGCCGGGCACGACGGTCTTGCATGCGCGATTCAAGTATCGCGTTCTCGAAGGCCGCGTGCGCCAGATACGTTTGATTGCTGATCCGCGATTGCGCCTGCTGCCGACGACCGACGCCCAGTCGCCCGTTGCCGCTGTTCATACGC
>Ga0163150_10005364_pt1 | contig 16430 bp, 11 predicted proteins | sample OliLakLV19P2IB_FD_148628 | JGI IMG/M metagenome (GOLD analysis project Ga0163150, IMG submission 148628) | Freshwater microbial mat bacterial communities from Lake Vanda, McMurdo Dry Valleys, Antarctica - Oligotrophic Lake LV.19.P2.IB | ecosystem: Environmental > Aquatic > Freshwater > Lake >...
CAAGGGATGGCTCCGATGCGCCAAAGGCGCTCGGCAACCCGCCGGACTGATCGTCTGGTGGGTTGTTTTTCTTCAACTTTGGACATCGGAGTGATGCCTCAAAAATCCAATGCGAAACGGGTGTCCGTTGAAACTTCGGTTTTCTATTCGTAACGATAAATAGTCAATTTTGACCCACGGATTTTGCGGAAGAGCCAATTGTTATCGCACCGGCGATTCGGAAGATCAAATAGTGAGTTCGTCACTCAATTGCAAATTGGGCTCGAAGGGAGTCCGTATGCGACAAGATGCTAGACACTGGTCGTATGCCGTCGATAAGCTGAAACTCCTAAAAGAGCCGATTGAAACCGTTTAGGGCGGCGACTCGATAGGCTTCGGCCATTGTCGGGTAGTTGAACGTTGTATTGATAAAGTAGTCGAGCGTATTGTTCGGTGACGGTTGGTTCATGATGGCTTGTCCGATATGGATGATTTCGGAGGCGTTGGCACCAAAGCAGTGTACGCCCAAGATTTCGCGAGTCTCGCGGTGAAATAGAAGCTTGAGCATCCCGACATCTCGACCGGTGATCTGGGCACGCGCGAGACTTTTGAATTGCGAGTGGCCTACTTCATAGGGTATCTTGGCGTCAGTCAATTCTCTTTCGGTTTTTCCGATCGAACTTATCTCGGGACTTGTATAGATCCCGGTGGGGATATCGGACATCTTGAGTTTGTAATCGAGATTTCCCTGGATGTGCTGGACCGCCGCTCGACCTTGCATATAGGCTGCACTGGCCAACGATGGAAAGCCAATTACGTCGCCGACGGCATAGATATTGGGCGTGGATGTCTGAAAATATTCGTTGACCCGAATCGCGCCGCGCTCGTTAGGTTCTATAGCAACTTGTTCGAGTCCAAGGTTGTCAGTATTTCCAGAGCGACCGTTGGCCCAAAGAAATATATCGGTTTTAACGAGCTTGCCACTCTTCAAACTCAGGATGACGCCATCATCAACACTTTCGATTTTTTCAAAAACTTCGTTATGACGTATCAAGACACCCGATTCGCGAAGATGGTAGCTGAGCGCATCGATGATCTCATCATCCAAAAATTCGAGCAAATTCGAGCGTGTGTTAACGAGATTGACTTTGATGCCCAAGTTGCGAAACATCGAAGCATATTCGACACCGATAACTCCAGCCCCATAGATCGTGATCGATTGCGGCTTGAAGGACAAGTCGAGGATCATATCGCTGTCAAAGATGCGCGGGTGAGAGAAATCGACTCCGGGTGGATGATAGGGACGCGAGCCGGTTGCAATCACGATTTTGTCAGCTTTTAGACGCATGTCTTCGCCAACTTCGATTGTATTCTTGTCGGCAAAGCGAGCGTGTCCATAAATGATGGGGACGTTGTTCCGTTCAAAAAAAGTCTGACGCATCGCGACTTGCTTCGAGATAATCGCTTCGCTGCTCGATCGCAGTTGAGCCAATGTCGGGTTGGCTCGAACGCCGACGTCCCGAAGAATCGGGTTTTTCAGTGCTTCGGTGATCGAATAGATAGCGTAACGCAGGGCTTTGCTCGGAATCGTCCCCCAGTGCGTGCAACCGCCGCCAATTTTTTTGTACGACTCGATTACGGCTACAGATCGCCCCCCCTTGGCTGCCTGCATCGCTGCCCCTTCACCGCCAGGGCCGGTCCCAATGACTACGACATCATATTCATGTTCCATGTTGAGCTGTTTTATCTTTATTTAGTTGCGTGTCGTTGTCGTCGATCGATCGCAACGTTCTCGAAGCATCCGCCGGAGTCCCAGCGTCTCGACCGGTCTTACCTGGAAATCGCCATGGCTGCCCTTTATCAAAGGCAACGATACTATCGTAAAAGGAGATCCCATACGTTTCGCGCGTAATGATGTTCGGTTCGATTTCACCTCGAGTATAGTTTGCATGCAGATCGTCGATGAATCGCTTGGCAATATTGACAAACGAATTCGGCTCGTCCTTGCCGCCGCCATATTCCTTCCAATAGCAGGTGTGCAAATCCTCGATCATGTAAACGCCATTTTTCGGCAACAGCGGATAGAGCATCTGGAATGTCTGAAACAGCTGTTGCATTTGATGGCCACCATCATCGAGAATGACATCGGGGGGGCCAAATTCGTCGATGACGCTTTGCAAAAAAACGGGATCAGACTGGTCACCCGTTCGAATAGAAATGCCCGGGCTCTCGTGTTCGCGACAAGTATCATCTTTGTCTAAGCCGATGATCTTAGCCATCGGACCAAAATAGCGCTGCCACATTTGGAGTGAGCCTCCATAGAGAACGCCAATCTCCCAAAAAGTCATGGTCCTGTTTTGCCACGGGGCAAAGTGACGCTCGTAGATCGGAAAGTAGTGCGTCCACTTTAGGATCGCTTTGTCTTTGTTGAGCAGAAAGTCTTGCCACAAGTTCATCGATCGACCACCAACACTTCGAAATAGTGAGCTAAAATCGGTCCGGTATCGAGGAAGTCTACCTTAGATGGAAAGTAATTGGTGCGACGAAAGATCATTCGCCCAACCCCAAGAACCTTAAAAACGCTTCAGAATCGTGCTTTACATAGCAAAGTCAGGCCATTTTGACCATCTTGCAGAGAGTTTTCTTGCAAAACCCCCCGTTAGAGGGTGACTTTTAGACTCCAAGCTGGTTAAATTAAGCATCCATCAGCCCAGGCCTACCTGCCGCACTTGGTATTGCGGTTAGGAAAGACAAAATTTGTTTGGGCGCCCCACCGATGCATAGAAAGTGTAGTTGTCATCACGATGTGCTTGCTGGCCATTCAGTACCGATTGGTTCCGGAAAGTCCCATCCTAGTTGCCGCTAACCGAGAGGAGTTTTACGACCGACGTTCTAGCTCACCAGCGATTCTTTCCGGAAAACCAAGAATTCTTTGTCCAACCGACACACGTGCAGGTGGGACATGGCTGGGAGTCAATCAGAATGGAATGTTTGTTGGAATCTGCAATCGACGCATGCTAGAGCCGATTTCGGGCAACCGCTCTCGAGGAGTGCTTTGCAAAGAAGTCTTGAGAGCGGCTACGGCACAAAAGGGAATCGAGAAAGCTTTCGAGGAATTAGGAAAGCATATTTTCGAAGGATTCAATCTTGTTGTCGCGGATCGCGACGCGGGATTTGTGTTGCAGCATGATATGATCGACGAAGTTCACGAGCTCGAGCCTGGACTGAACATCATCGGCAGCCACAATTTGAATGATCCTCGCGATGAGCGAGTTCAGATGGCTAAACGCCTTCTGACCTTGCAGACCTTGGATTCACCCGTGAAGTTTTTGGCGGTAGCAAGTCGCGTTTTTTCGCGTACGCCTTCGCCACAAGGACGACCGAGTATGGTCATTCGCGGCAATGAATACGGAACGGTCAGCAGCACGCTGCTGGCGCTCGGTGCCAAACCTCGCGATGCGATTCTGCAATATGCCGACGGTTCACCGGACGACGCCAAGTACGAGGACTATTCACCGCTCCTGCGAGATATCCTGAGCCGCGGACTGCGCGAAGCCCGCAGCAAAGTCGGCTCGGCGTTGGACTAGTTGCATTTTTTAAATAGCCTCGCTTGACAAAGCGTGGATTTTAACGCTGGCAGAAAATCACGGCTGTTGGCGATTGGGATCATCGACGCGCGGCGGCAGTGGTGCAATTTTGAGAGCCTGTTCGATGGGATCTAGCCCGAGTGCGGTTTGCTTGGAGGCAAGCGCATAAAACCATTGCTGCTTTTGTTCGACTAGCTTGATCTGGTTCTCAGTCACTTTAGGTTCGACGAGATTCAAGAAAACAAGATCGACTTGCCCTTTATCAAAGGCGAATCGGTAGGCTTTGAGCGCTTCCTGCGACGCTTGCAAGGCAGCTTCGGCTTGGCGGATTGTCTCGCGGGTTGTTTGGAGTTCTGCATGGGCAGATTGCAGTTCTATCGCAATTTTGTCTTGCTGGAACCGACGCTTCTGTTCGACAATTGCCAGTTTACCCTGCGAGCTTTGAATCTTGCCTCGAGCTTTGCGACGTTGATAAGGGACTTCACCGACGAGTCCTGCATCCAGTTCGAAAGGGCTCTTATCTCGCAGGCTGGATGCTGGGGCACCGGTGTCCTGCGAGCCTTGAATCGTGAAATCGATTTGTGGGAGCAGTTGATTGCAGGCTAGCTGTAACTCCCATCGAATCTGCTGAAGTTCGAAATCGATCAACTGAAGTTCGGGGCGTCGAGCAAGAGCGGCTGCATAGTCCTCTTCAAATGAATTGCCGGGCAGTTCCAAAATCGGACTAAATCCGTTTGGTAACCAATCTATTGAGGGGATCAATGGATTTCCGGTTTCGTCGCGCAAGTAGAGCGAAAGCTTCGCGCTGGCTTGCCAGAATTTCAGTTCGGATTCCACCACTTTACCGCGTCGTTCCGCGATCAATTGATTGTTGACGACGACATCGATTTGCTTTCCGACTTTGGCAAGAATGAGTTGTTTCAATTGCTCTCCGCGAACTTCCGCCAAGGCGAGCAACTCCGTTTGCGAACGAAGAACAACGCCAGCACCAAGCCATGTCCAATAGGCATTCGAAGCGTCTAACGCCGTCCACAACAAACTCGCTTGGACTTGCGGATCGACCGATTGACGACGCAGGTTTGCCTGAAACAATTCGACGCGTTGCGGATCGATGGCCCGACCTTGCAGGAGCGGCTGCACGATCCCGACGGACAATTCGCCGCCGTCATTCGTTTCTCGCTCTTTGTACCATGGCTGAAATGAACCGCGACCCAATCGATAGCCTGCCGATAGATAGCCGCCCCACCATAGCTGGCGCGCAGCACCGAGGCCCTGGCGGTTGGTTTGGTAGAATCCGATCGGTTGACTGAGCGAATAGCCTTGGAGTTTCGTATCGTAGGCACCCCAAGCCGAAATCTGCTCGCCACCGGCTACGTTTGCTTGCAATCGAGCTTGTTCGATAACCGGGAAGGCTCGATAGACCGACGCTATCACATCCGACAATGCTAGACTCGCATCGTCGCTTTCGGATTGGGCTTCAGGAAGATAGAGCGGGACTTGCGCCGAATGCGACAACCAAGTAGCGTCTTTGAGAAGGGCTTCGGCCGCCGTAGGGTCAAACGTGGCAGGCTGGGCAGTCGAAGGCGCCGAATCTGGCTTGTTGAAATTGTCCGATGGTGAGCCGATGGCGCTAGCCACGGGTTCTGAAAGCGACACCAGCGAAGGCCGATTCCACTCTTGGCCGAAAGCTACTTGCCCGTTTTGATCAGGCCCCCATACCAGCATGGAAACAAAAGCCGCGAAGCTAGCCATTCCGCTACTTAGGCAACTTGGGTTTCTTAATAGCGTCTTTCGTAGAGCTAGCAGAATCGCGTTTTGGGTCCTGGATAATTGGAGGGAAGCCATTCAACTGACGCCATATTTCGTATCCGAGCGGGACGGTTCTCAGTAAGACCCAACCATTCGAGCGTACACCTTGTCGAAGATATCGGTTATCCGGCCATGGAACTTGTGTATTGTCCTCTGTATCCGGCGTTACGAAGACCATGAAGTTGCCATTCCCATCGTCGCTAGGATTGATGCTATTCACACGACCACCGAAGGTTCCAACGGCGATGCTCGGCCAACCGACCCATTGAATGGCAGGCCAACCTTGGAATTGCAGGCGAACTTCGTCGCCAATGTGTATTAACGGGCTATCGTTACCCGCTACCGTTAGCTCGACGGCGAGTTCAGAAGTGTCCGGAACGACGATAAAAAGCGAATCGCCTTTTTTAACCGTATCGCTTCCAGAATTGATCTGTAAAGACTGGACGATTCCTGCGCGTGGCGAGCTGACTTCCAATCGCCCCAGTTGCCCTAGTTTGACGCCCAGTTCTTGGATTTCTTTCTCAACCTCGGTCACCTTCTGAAGTTCCGACTGCAGCTTATTTTTGCTTTCATTGTTCTTGATATCGACTGCTTCGCGTTTGGCTTGAAGCGATTCCTCTTTTCCATTGAGCAATTGAAACTGCTCCTCGACTTTTTGTTCAGCGTTTTCAACCTTCTTCTTCGCCGACTGTTCTTCGGCAAAAGCTTCCCGCACATCCAATTCCGATTTGAGTCCCACCGGAAAAAGTTGTTCGACCCCTTGAAGCTTAAAGAGCTTGGCGGAGTACTCGGCGCGCAGCTCTTCAACGCTTGCCTTTTCCTGCTCCCATTTTGCTCGGGCAGCTTCTATTCCGCTCAATTCTGATCGAACTTCCGCTTCGCCTGAGAGTTTTTGGCGAGTCACGTTTTCGGTGGCAATGGCAATCGCTTGTTCGATGGCAATCTTCTTGGTTTGTACCTGTACCAATTGAGCTTTGACTTGGTTGATCTCCTCGGGAGCAAAAGGGGCGAGCCTCATGACAATCTCACCGGCCGAAACCAACGAGCCTTCTTGAAAGCCTGGTTCGATCCATTCGATGATGCCATCATTGCTGGCCGTAACGGTCTGCGGTCTCTTTTGAGGATCACGCGCGACGACGCGTCCTTGGCCTCGTGAGGACTGCTGCCACGGGACAAAGACTAACGCCACAACGGCCACGATGAGAAGTACAAAGGTGCATCGCGCGAGCCAACGGGCTAACCAAGATGAACGAACTAAGTGAAGGGCAGGAAACGAAGTTCCGGTTGGTTCGTTTGGAATCATTCGACGCAATTTGGAAAAGTGAGGTGCATTCATGTTCGATGTCATGGTCGATGTCATGGTCGATGCTTTTCCTCCAAGCGAAATTCCTTGTCGGCTTGCTCGATGATCGTCTGATCATGAGTCGTCAACAGCAACGTCCATGGCTTGTCCTTGGATCGCAATCGATCCCATATTCGATGTCGAAGTTCGAGCGGTAGCGAATCGAGGACCCAATCGATCAAGAGTGCGCGAGGGTGAATCACGATGGCTCTGGCCAATACAATTCGCGGCAACTGGTCCTCACAGAAAGGCGAGCCACCGGTCTGCATTCGCGTATTCAATCCGGCTGGGAGTCGCAAAAGCTCGTCCCACAACTCCACTAATTCGAGTGCATTTCGCAATTCGACGTCGGTGATTCCCGATCGTCCCAGGCAAATGTTCTCTGAAATCGTCCCGGAAAAAAATTCTGCTGGTCCAGCGTATCCGATGAGCGAGCTGTCAGAGAATCGTATTGCATCCCTCGCTTCCAGACCACCAATCTCAATGAAACCTCCGGCGGGATGAAGCAAACCTGCGATGGTCGGAAGAATCATCGAATCGGCCACCCCGATGGAACCAGCAATCGCGATACGCTCACCGGCATTAGCCATAAAACTCCCGATTTGCACATGTTCGTGAGTGGCTGGATCTCGAACGCACAAATCCTCAACCCGAATCTCAACAGCCCCCTTTTCGCTCTCGACCGCAACGGTCGGTGGATCGACAAATAAGTCTAGCAAATGGCCGACCTTATCGGTTGCCGCCATCAAGTCATAAAACGATTCGATGATCTTACCGCTTTTTGCGAATGCTCCAACAATAACGCCGACAACTAACTCGGCCGCCACCAATTGCCCAAGCGTCAATTGGTTGTTAATCACCAGATAACCGCCCAGCGCATACAGCGACGTTAGTGCGAGCGGTAACAGCAATAGCGCGAAAATGATTTGTCGAATCAGTACGAGAAAATGCCGTCTCCGGGCGACAAGATAATCGACGGTTAGTCGATTGGCTCGGTCGAGACATAAATCGGCACCTCCATGCAACTTGAATGCTGTTGGGCACGCAATGACATCTTGAAGCCAATGGGCAATCGAATACTTGACAATCGATTCTTGGATAGCTGTGCGAGCACCTCCACGTCCCAATAGGTAGGTGATCAACGTCATGCACAAAATCAACACGACATCAAAGCCCAAAAGATACGGGTGATAAAACGCCAACAGGAGCGTTCCGATGAGCGTTTGCATGACGATGGTGACCCCGTCCAACAATAGACTCTGGGCCGACTTCTGCAGAGTCATAATGTCAAAGAAGCGATTCACCAGCTCGGGGCCATGAATTCCCTCTAAAGCCGAACGATTGGCGTTGGGCAATCGATGAGCCAGATCGCCGACGATGCGAACAAGAAACCGCCGCTGCATCAATTCGACAACGATAATTTGGAGGAGTTTAAATGCGCTCGAAAGAAACAGGACCCCTAGCAAGACAAGCGAAAGGATGAAAATCGGTTGAAAGCTTCGACCGAATCCTATCGTGTTGACCAGGATCTCAATCGTAAGGGGTGTGGCAAGCCCGAGAATTACGGACATGAAACTGAAGATGGCAATCGAGAAAAGATCGCTCGATTCGTAGCTTAAAAGCCCACCGATTCTTCGAAGCGGCGTGAGATGATACTCGTGATGTAGACCTGCCGGATTATTTTTATGTTCGTGAGGTCGACTTGCGCTTTCGGCATTCGCATTGGAATAACTTTGATTCGAATCGGCATTGCTAAGCAAGGCCGGCTGAACGAGAAACAAGGTGAAATTACTCTCCTCGACCAGTAATCGCTTTACTTGTTTCGAGCTCAAGGTACGCGGTGTGATTTCATGAAATAGTTCGACGGCGGATACTCCGCGACCTTGAACCGATTCCAAAATCCACCACGAGGCTTTGGGGTCTCGGAAGTTGACGCACACCAAGCTAAAACCGTCCGCCAGAAGATTCCAGGCGTCGGAAAAAGTCACGTCGATAGAAGCCAAGCGGATGCGGAAGGATCGGGCTGTTCGCATTAACCATAAACTCAACGCTTCGTCCTCGGACGTCTCCGCTTTCGGCGTCGTCAGGGTCAAGGTTCGATGTATTTCGCCACGTTCTACCGGTATATTTAGCGTCATCCCCAAACTCTGAATGAGCAGAGTCATCTGTTGCCAGACGATTTCATTGGGATTGTTTAAAGTGGATCGCGTGTTTTGCGGCATATTGATTGCTTTCCGTGGAAAATGCAGGGGTATCTCCAAAAACCCATGCGTTTTCCGAGGGCATTCTTCATAATCGGCAAGTCCGAAACAGTTTCACGTAAAATTCTCGTACACTATACTTAGACCATTGAGCGATTTTTGAAAGATCCGATTAGAATGGAGGTCGATTCAGCTTTGATTGGATGTTCGACCGAAATTCGTATTTTTTGTGTAAAAGTATAGTGATTCATGCGTGCTTCGCGAAACACGATTCGTCGCTCGAATCTTCGAATGGAAGGTTCTCGTTCAGCGATTACGCTTGTCGAATTGTTAGTTGTAATCGCTATTATCGGAATCTTGATATCGCTGGTATTGCCGGCCATCCAGCAGGCGAGAGAGGCAGCCAGACGCATTCAATGCGGGAGCGGTCTTCGGCAAATGGGAATCGCCCTTCTCAATTTTGAACATGCGCACAAGGTCTTTCCGCCCGGCGCTAAGACATCGACCTCCCTGTCTTCATCTGAGCGTTTTTTTTGGAGCGGTCAGATTTTGCCAGACGTCGAGCAGTCTTCGTTGTGGGCGTCGATCGATCCTGACCTGTCATGGAGGATTCCCGGCACGGGGAATTACAAAGCATTGCAATCAATGCTACCGCTCTTCCGATGCCCATCCGCCGTAGCCCCATCGCGACAAAACCACCTCGTTATCGACCGCGTACCGTGTACCTATTTGGCTTGCATCTCCGGATTGGTTGGGCGTGAGTCAGCCCAATCTCCTGGCGATCCTCAAATCTCCGATCCCGAAATGGATGGGATATTTTATGTGAATAGCGAAACTCGACATTCGGATATCCTCGACGGGACATCGACAACGATCATGGTCGGCGAAGCGCTCTACTTGGAAAAGATCCTTGGTCTCGATTACAACAACGTTACCCAGTTGGTCGACCATTGGGCAATCGGTTCACCTATGTCAGGTAACAATGAGATTTCAGAATCGCTGGGTTCAACAGCCAGCCCGATCAATGCCTGGATGAAAAAGAACGTCTTTATCGAAGATGTCGAACTCGGTTTTTCCTCGCGACATCCGGGCGGTGCCCAAGTTATCTTCGCCGATGGCCATCTGCAGTTTATCCAGCAGAACATCGACCCCGACACTTGGAGTGCTATGGGAACGCGCATGGGCTTGGATCACGCCGAGCAAAATTGAGCTCCGTACGGATGACTAAGGAAGGAAAACAAGGGTGAAACCAAGGACAGCTAGCTTTTTCGTGCTAAAAGACGTATAATCGAGCCTGTCGCAAGACAACAGTCTCGTGTTCGTCCAGTACTTGCTCGAAGTCGTGCGACATTCCTCCCAAGCCCCGCCTTTACGGATCTGTGCTCTTGAGATTCCGAAACACCCTTTTTCTTATCGCAATTCTAGGAAGCTGTATCCAAGCACCGTTTTCATGCTATGGTAGCGATCGAACTCGTCAACCCAAGATCGATTTTAGCCGGCAAGTTCGTCCGATTTTGGCAAAACATTGTTATGCCTGCCATGGTCCAGACAAATCGGAATCGGGATTGAGGCTATCTGAGTTTGCAACTGCAACTCAGCCCTCCGACAGCGGCGCCATTGCGATCCAACCAAATCAGCCCGAGCATAGTGAGCTGCTTGTTCGAATTCAATCGACCGATGATTCGATTCGCATGCCACCCGAAGGGGACGGACTAAGCCCGCAGAACATTGCGATCCTTCGACAGTGGATAACCGAAGGTGGCGAATTCACGACTCACTGGTTTTTTCAACCAATATGCAAGCCGGTCTTACCTGAATCAACAAACCTAGCTTGGTCCAAGAACGCGATCGATCGTTATATCCATGCGTCGCTCGATCAAGCAGATTTGAAACCCGCCGAACCAGCTTCACCGCGATCGCTTATCCGTCGATTGTACTATTCAATGTTAGGTGTTCCGCCGACGCTTGAGGAGATCGCAACTTTCGAAGCTGATGCAAGCGATGATGCTTATGAACGAATGGTCGACCGATTGATCGCGGATCCTCGAATGGGCGAGCGATGGGCAAGGCACTGGTTGGACGTCGTTCGATACGCCGAAACCAACAGCTACGAACGAGATGGTCTAAAACCGTTTGCCTGGAAGTATCGCGACTATGTTATCAATGCGTTCAATCATGACAAACCGTACGACGATTTTCTCACGGAGCAATTGGCTGGCGATGAACTCGATACGGTGACGCTCGATAGCCTGACGGCAACCGGCTATTATAGGTTGGGGGTCTGGGATGACGAGCCGGCTGATCCGCTGCAAGCAAAATTCGATGGCTACGATGACCTTGTAACCGTCACAGGACAAGGCATGCTCGGACTAACGTTCAACTGCGCACGATGTCACGATCACAAAATCGATCCTATCCCGCAAAAGGACTACTACCAGATGGTCGCGTTTTTCCGGGACGTAAAGCCTTACGGAATACGTTCAGACCAAAAATCAGCCAATCAAATCGAAATCTCGCCTCCGGATGTCGTTCTTCAGCATGAAGCGATCGATGACGAACTCAAATCGATCAATGACGAAATGAAGAAGATCGAGAAAGCCGGTATCGAAAAGATGAAGGGCGAAGATCAACGTACGACCGAAGGCGAAGGTCGTACAAAACTTCTAAAGAAGAATCTGCGAAATTATTTAGAGGATTCCCAAGGCGATCGATACGACACGCTTGAATCTTGCAAAGCAGAACTCACAGTCCAACAAAAAAAACTCCCGCGTCGAGATTACGTGCTCGGATTAGCTGAATCCGATTCGTCTCCACCGGAAACCCATCTACTGCTGCGCGGTAGCCCATTGGCCGAAGGGGATGTCGTCGCGCCTGGGTTCCCTGCGATGGTCAAAGCTCCGGAACCGACTTTCGAAGGTTCCGTATCGTTGAAGAGATCGGCTGGTCGACGCAAGATTCTAGCCGATTGGATTACGTCTGATGACAATTGGTTTACCGCAAGAGTCATTGTCAATCGGCTTTGGCAGCATCATTTCGGTCGCGGAATCGTTCGGTCGTCCAATAACTTCGGTCAACTCGGCGATGCACCGACGCATCCAGAATTGTTGGATTGGTTGGCTAGCGAATTGATTCGCCACGAGTGGCAACTGAAACCTATTCATCGCGCAATCGTGTTATCACAAGCCTATCGGATGAGTAGCCAGGACGATGCGAAGGGTATGCAAGTTGACGCAGAGAATAATCTTTTTTGGAAATTCCCGATGCGACGTTTGAGCGCTGAAGAATTGAGAGATTCGGTGTTAGCGACGTCTGGCGATTTACAGTTCGAGAAATTTGGTCCTAGTTTCTATCCCGAAGTTGCCGACGAAGTCAAAGCGACGCAATCGAGGCCGGGTGCCGGATGGGGTACATCCTCAGCAGCCGATCAATCTCGCCGAAGCATTTATATCCATATCAAGCGTTCGCTGATCCCACCTGAATTGTCGGTATTTGATTTTCCAGAAACCGATACCAGTTGCGAAGCAAGGTTTTTAACGACGCAAGCCGCCCAATCACTTGGTCTTCTCAACGGCGGATTCTTGCAGTCACAATCCAAACGCTTTGCAACGCGCGTTCATCATCTCGCCGGCGAAAATCGCGTGGAACAAGTCAAACTCGCTATTGGATGGGCGTATGGGCGGCCAGCTACACAATCGGATTTACGACGGGCGATTGAATTGATGGATCGCCTGCACGAGAAGCATCAGCTCGACGCCCAACAGCAGCTCAATGAATATTGTCTCGTGTTGTTGAATACCAACGAGTTTATGTATTTAGACTAACTTATGAATTCACTACCACGCAAAACATTTTGTGGCCGCACACGACGCGAGTTTCTCTGGCAATCGGGAGCCGGTTTCGGTTCCGTCGCCTTGTCTGCCATGCTCGGCCGCGACGGCTTTTTTGAGTCGCAATCGGTTGCGGCCGATGGCAAGACTCCCTACGCAAATCCATTGGCTGCCAAGCCATCGATGTTTCCGGCAAAAGCCAAGTCGGTCATCTTTTTATTCATGTATGGCGGACCGAGTCATATCGATACCTTTGATTACAAACCGAACATGATCGGACAAGATGGCAAGACGATCGAAGTCAAGACTTTCGGTCGCGGCGGACATCGCAATCAAGGTCGTATCGTCGAGCCCCGCTGGAAATTCAATCAGTATGGCGAGTGCGGTAAATGGGTGAGCGATTTGTTTCCTAACGTAGCGAAGCACGTCGATGACATTGCCTTCATTCATTCGTTGACGGCGGATTCTCCGATCCATGGTTCAGCCATGTTGATGATGAACTCCGGAAAGATTCTTTCAGGGGCACCTTCAATCGGATCGTGGGTCAATTATGGTCTAGGCTCTGTCAATGAAAATCTTCCGGGCTACGTGGTGATGCTCGATCCTTCCGGCGGTCCGATCAGCGGAGCCAAGAATTGGTCGAGCGGCTATATGCCGGCTTCGTACCAAGGGACAATTTTGCGAACTCTCGGTGCACCCATTTTGGACCTGCAACCTCCCAAGGGCGTATCGCGTGAATTGCAGCGGACGTTGATCGACGCGATTAACGACGCCAATCATGAGTATGCCGCCACTCGTATTGGAAACAGTGATCTAGCGGCTCGCATCGCAAGTTACGAACTGGCTTATAAGATGCAAGAATCGGCTCCCGAAGCGATGGATGTGTCGACCGAGTCGCAAGAAACGCTCGATCTTTACGGCATCGCGAACAAGCAGACTGCCGATTTTGGAAAGCGATGTTTGTTAGCCCGTCGGCTCGTCGAACGCGGCGTCCGCTTCATTCAACTTTATTCGGGTGGAGCTCACAACGATGATAATTGGGATGCGCATGGCGATCTCGAGAAGAATCATAATCTTCACGCCGGAGAAACCGATCAGCCGATCGCAGCACTCCTTCAAGACCTCAAGCAGCGCGGGCTTCTCGACTCAACGCTCGTCGTTTGGGGAGGCGAATTTGGGCGACAACCGACAGCCGAGTATGCCGAAGGTTCGGGCCGCGATCATAACGCCTACGGCTTCACGATGTGGATGGCCGGGGGCGGCATCAAGGGTGGAGTCAGCGTCGGGTCGACCGATGAGCTAGGTTCGGCAGCCGTCGAGAAACCACTCCATGTCAAAAACCTCCACGCCACGATCCTGCAACAACTCGGACTTGAACCCAATAAGCTATCCTACTTCTACAGTGGTCTCGATCAAAAGCTCGTTGGCGTCGAACACGTCCAGCCGATCGATGAGATTATTGCTTAGTACGACATGTGACATGCGACATGCACCTTTTACAAAAATATCGATATCCAGCTTGCCATTCATGCAAACGCTTTGGATTCACTTTAGTCGAATTGCTGGTTTCGATCGCCATTATCGGCATTCTTGCTGGCTTGCTTTTGCCCGCAATCCAGCACGCTCGAGAAGCCGCCAGACGAATGGGTTGTCAAAGTAATCTTCGACAACTTGGATTTGCAGTCCTAACCTATCACGACGTTTGTGCAGGGCTTCCCTATCAAGGAACTTTTGTTCCCGGAAATACATTCTCGGGGTATTCCGTTCATACTCGCCTGTTGCCATTCGTCGAACAAAATAACATTCATCGACAGGTTCGGTACGATGTCGGGTTTTCGTTACAACCTGAAATTGCGAGCATGCGAGTACCGCTCTATCGATGTCCGAGCGACCCGAATCGGCGAACGCGCATCGAGGCCGGGATCGAGTTTTATCCGACCAACTATGGTTTCAGCATCGGAAGCTGGCTGGGGATCGATCAATTGACCGGTGAATCCGGTGACGGAGCTTTTGGCGTCAATGTTTCGCATCCGCTATCGGCCTTTACCGATGGCTTATCGCACACGCTCTGCGCCGCTGAAACGAAATCGTTTCAAGCGACGCTGGTCGACGGAGGACAGCCGGTAGGTCCCGATGCTCCTATTCCCGATTCGCCGGACGAGATTGCGAGTTTCGGGGGACGATTTGATATCGATTGGGGGCACACGCAATGGGTTAGCGGGCGAACACTTCAAAGCGGAGTTACAACGACCTTCTCGCCGAATACCGTTGTGAAATATCTCGTCGGAGAAAAAGTCGAAGATGTCGACTTTAGTTCGGCCAAGTTAGGGCCGGGCACGAATCGACAAGGATATCGTGTGGTAACCTCGCGAAGCTATCATCTCGGCGGCGCCAATGGACTTCTGCTGGACGGTTCCGTACAAACCTTCTCGTCCTCGATGGATCAAACATTATGGCGAGCGTTAGGAACGCGACAATAATTTCAGCGAATCACATCGAGACCGATAAGCCACTGACGACATAGATCTGGCCATTTTTCCGTTCCTGAAATTCCAGCCGCCAGTCCGACTCCATGTTTTCCCTTTTGAAAAAAATGGAGTTCACCCACGACTTGATGACGAACCATCGCCGAGTAGAAAGCCAGACTGTTCTCCGGATGCACCACCGTATCCTCTTGAGTATGAAATAGAAAAGTCGGCGGCGTTTGCGGTGTTACTTGATCTTCATTGTTGAGCAATTCAACCAACTTAGGATCGGGCTCGCTTCCGAGCAGATTCTTCCGACTACCCGCGTGGGCATACGACTTTCCGATCGAGATGACTGGATAGCAAAGAATGCCAAAGTCAGGTCGCGAACTTTGCGATGCAGTTTTATCGCCATCGATTTTTTGACCGGCATCGAAATGGGTGAGCACCGTCGATGCCAAATGCCCTCCGGCTGAGAATCCGATGATACCAACTTTGTTGCGATCGACATTCCAAGCGTCCGCATTGGCTCGAGCCAATCGTATAGCTCGCTGCGCATCTTGCATCGGCACCGGATGTCCGTAGCCGTCGCGGCGGTTACGATATTTGCAAATCAGCGCAACCATCCCCATCGAATTGGCCCAATGAGCGATCTGATACCCTTCGTGATCGATAGCTAAATTCCCATAGCCGCCTCCGGGGAGTATTACCAGACAAGGATGACGCTGTATTACGGAGTCGGCGTTGCCAGAGGGAGGTGGCAAGAGATAAAGCAAACCTTCAGGATTGTCTTTGGGTTCCTGACCGATCGCGCCGGCAGCTTGGCCTTGCCAAAGAGCAATAGGTAGCGGTTCAGCTTGTGCCATCATTACTTTGGCGAACAAAAGAATGAGTGTGAGCGTCGACCAAAATCGAAATGCTGACGACATTGAATGAGATTCCTCAAAAATGGAACACTTGGATTTACGATTTAGGGATCGTTCAGAAATAACTTCGGATTTTGCATATTGATCCATTATACGACAAGTTTATTCGAGTATTGCGAATCGAAGTTATTTAGGCTCTTCCGGTAGAAACTGTGGGTGGTTTTCGTGATCCGCAATCGATTTTAGCCGTGAAATACAAGGAAAACACTGGACTGAGTGATTGCAAAAACCAAGGTTCGCTTTCTGATCGGAAATGCTTACCCAAAAAATTGCTATGGTTTGGATGGTGCAATG
>Ga0163150_10005365_pt1 | contig 16427 bp, 15 predicted proteins | sample OliLakLV19P2IB_FD_148628 | JGI IMG/M metagenome (GOLD analysis project Ga0163150, IMG submission 148628) | Freshwater microbial mat bacterial communities from Lake Vanda, McMurdo Dry Valleys, Antarctica - Oligotrophic Lake LV.19.P2.IB | ecosystem: Environmental > Aquatic > Freshwater > Lake >...
GGGCGTCATCGATGCTGATCCGATCCCATCCGCAGTGCGTGTCTTCATGGCCTCGCGGACGGAGTGGACGGGAACGGCCTCGGATCTTCTGGGCGCCCTTGGCGAAATGGCTGGTGAGCGCATCGTAAAGTCCAAGACATGGCCCGATAGCCCGAGGGCTCTGGCCGGCCGTCTGCGCCGAGCAGCGACATTCCTGCGCAAGATCGGCATCGAAATAGGCTTCGATCGCGAGGGCCGCGCGCGGACCCGGGTCATCCGAATCATGACCACGCCGAACCGCCCTGAGCCAGAACAGGCCGGGGCGCAACCGTCCGCACGGTCCGCATCGTCCACGCCGCCCACGAAATCCAATCCGGTCAACGGATTCGCGTCGCCCGAGCAGCGGACGGTCGGTAACGACGCGGACGGTAGCGGGCGCGGATCCGCCCCCACCGGCCGCGACAACTCGATGAAATCCAAAGCCGGGACCGTTGCGGACGGTGCGGACGCAATCTGCCCGCCTCAATCCGCGCCGGAGGAATCAGGGTGGACCGGACGGCTATGAGCGCTGCAAAAGCCCTGAAAGCAGCTCGGGAGGCCGGGATCAAGATCCGTCTCGTTCGCGATGGTCTGGTGCTGACGGCAGTCGTGCCGCCGCCTGCCGCCGTCCTCGACCTCTTGTCCCTGAATAAGGTCGCCATTGTGACGCTGTTGCGACCTGATGGGGAAGGCTGGTCCGCCGGGGACTGGAGGGACTTCTACAATGAGCAAGTGGAGGTGGCGCAGCGCGCACGCGGTCTGGCCCCGCGCGATGCCGAGGAACTTGCCTTCGTCCTTTGCCTAGCGGAGTGGATGGCGCGAAACGGCTGTGATCCCATAGCGCTCGCCTTTATCCAACAGATCGTATCGATTGACCCCCTTGATTTAATAATGGGTCCAACGCGGGACTATGAAGGGCATCCAGCGAAGTCTTGGGATAGCAGGTGCGAGTCTGCACTCCTTGGGGCCGCGGAGGCGCTCGATGCGCTGGGGATTCGGTTCAACCCGCGGTCTCCAAATGATTTCGGAAAAATCGGAGGCGCATGATGGGCGGCTACGGATCGGGACGGCCGAGCGGATCCGGGCGCGACACCGTCGAAGCGTGTCGGTCGATCGACGTCAACCGGCTACATCGTGAGGGCTGCCTACGTGCCGGGCGGGTGGGTGGTTGGCAATGGTCGCGCGACGGGGAGAAGGTCGCCTCGATCAGTCTTCGTGCTGAGCGCGATTGGCTGCATCTCTCCTATCGCTATCGCATCGGGGCCGGCGCATGGGAGGACGTGGCCGAGAACGTGCGAATCGTTCGAGTCGAATGCCACCTCGGTGGGACGCGACCTTTTTTCGTCTGTCCTGGCGTCGTGAACGGGATCGCGTGTCGACGGCGCGTCGCCAAGCTGCATGGCCCAGGTCGCTACTTCCTCTGTCGGCATTGCTATCGCCTCGCGCACGCCAGCCAGAGCGAGGACGCGTTGGACCGCGCTCGACGCCGCGCGAGCAAGATCAGGCTGCGACTGGGCGAGAATCTAGGCGCGCCAGCGCCCTTTCCGCAGAAGCCGAAGGGGATGTGGTGGCGAACCTACCGTCGGCTACGTGAGCAAGCCGTCGATGCCGAGATACGCGCAGACGAAGCGTTCGAGCTTCAGGCTCTGCATTTACTGGCGCGGATCGAAACGTTGAAGCAGAGGGGAGGATTCTGGAGATGAAAGATGTAACGCCCGCCCTATCGGCCAACGCATGCGGAACGGAGATCACCCGCTTCAATGCGCTTCGCCACGGCATTCTGTCGCGATACACCGTGCTGCCTTGGGAGGATCCGGACCAGTACGGAGCGCTCGTCTCTGCGCTGGTGGCAGAGCACGCGCCGCAAGGACCGACCGAAGAGCATCTCGTCGAAGAGCTGGCCGGCATCCTGTGGCGGAAGCGTCGGCTGCGCCTCGCCGAGGCTGCGGCCCATCGGCGCGGCCTGGACGCCGCATTGTCATCTCATCGCGAGACTTCGAAGGTCGCGCTCGCCCATCTCTGCGGTGCTGACCGATCCGAGGGGGTGGTCGAGGCTGTTCGGGCGACAGATGACGCTACCGAGGAGGAACTCAGCGAGATGAAGGAGGACGAGTCGATGACCCATCGTGCCCTCGAACTGCTCGAATCGCGTCGCGATGATTGCTACAAGGTCGCACTTGAAGCGTTGCGCGAAGACACGCGGGACTGGTGGGCCGACACGCTCTCTCAGGGACCAGACGACCTAGACGAGGGCGAGGCGCCAGCGACCCCCGATGCTGACGGCCTGCGTCGCTTCCTGGAGACTGAAATTCTCCCGTGGTTTGAACGGCGCGCGAAGGCGCTGGGCCACCGTCCACTGATTCGGGAGCAGGCATTCGGCGAGGCTCTAGACCCCAACAAGCTGGAGCGGCTTGGCCGCTACGAGGTTCACCTCGACCGTAAGCTCGAACGGATGTTGGCCATGCTGCTGCGCCTGAAGGATCTGCGGCAGGGAACGCTCCCGGGCTGATCCGTTTCGCAATATCACCGGACGCGGTTACTTCGGCCCGTCTCAAGTTTGTGGGGTCCGGCCTGGCATCGAATCCTGCCTGCAAAGCTGCCCTCTGGCCGACTGGGGCGTTTCGGGACAGCTTGGTCGGGAACCCCAGCGACATGGAACAGCTTGATCGCAGGCGGGGCGGTCCGGTCGGCCACACCGGGCCAAATGGAGGTCTATGGAATAAAAATTGGAATATTCCTCTTGATTTCCTTCCGACGCCGGTCAATTATCTCGGTGACTTCGAACTCACCATGGCCGCGAGGTAATTGCGATGAATCAGATGGATGATGGCCGCACGGTTGATCAGTTGATGTCGGGTATTGAGCACTTGCTCGATGACTTTGACCGCATCGGACGTTTTGGCGTAGAAACGTATCGCCGATACGACCCGGCTTTTCTCGTCGATCATGACGACCGCGCGGCCGCCTGCTGCATCTACTCGCATATGCTCGCTGAGGCGGCACGCCGTCTCGACCGACAACCCGGAATCACGCCGGTCGATGTCAGGGGTCTCAAAGTCTGGCTGGTCGGTGATGCGGCCGTGATCAGATTCAAGAAAACAGACGAGGATGGGCGATCTCGCACCTATCCAACGAAACAGGCAAGGAGTTACGACCGAGGCGAATTGCTACCCGGTCTCCCGCCGCCGGCAGCAAGACTCACGGTCGGGTACTTGCTCGACGAAATGGGCACGACTGTACGTCGCGTGCAGGTATCACGACCTAACGGGAAACGGGTCGCATGGTGCGCCGCGATCGTGCCTACCGAGAACTCCGTCGCCGGTCAACTCCGCTGGCAAGACGTCACTAAGCAGCGCTCGCTCGGCGATCGGTAGGATGCCACGGAAAGAGAGTTGGACAAATTCAATCACTACATGCTGACCCTTGCGCGCGAGTCTCGCGGGCTTACCCAGGGCGCACTGTCTGATCTTGTGAACGTCGGGCAAGGAACCGTCTCCAAATACGAAAACGGAATCAGCGAACCGCCTGACAGTTTCGTATCAGAGCTTTCGCGTGCGCTCGGTTATCCGGTGTCGTTCTTTCATCAGCAAGGACAGGCATACGGTTTTCCACCGTTCCACTACAGAAGGCGGAAGAAACTCTCGGCGAAGGCCCTGGGGCGCATAGTCGCGGAAATGAATATTCGGCGGATGCATGTCTCAAGGCTCGCTGTCGCATATAAGTTCGCTGAGGGCTTTACGATCCCTGAAATCGACCTGGACGAATACCAGGGGCGATCCCTTCGGGCCGCCTCGATGGATGACTATGCCCGTTCCGTCCGGGAGGCGTGGATGCTTCCAAATGGGCCAATTGAGAACATGGTTGAGTTGATCGAACGATCGGGCGGCATCGTCATTCCTTGCGAATTTGGAACCGACTTACTTGACGCCATGAGCCAAAGAATTGATGGAATGCCAGTTCTGTTCTTTGTGAACACGAATTCGCCTACCGATCGCGTTCGATACACACTTGCTCACGAGTTGGCGCATATGATCCTCCATACCGCTACGCTCAAAGATGACGAAGACATGGAGGATGAGGCGGATCAATTTGCGGGTGCCTTCCTGCTGCCCGAGCAAGAGATCCGGGTTCAACTACGAAGATTCGATTTACATCGACTCGCGAATATGAAGGCTCACTGGAAGGTCTCGATGCAGGCGATCGCGACCCGGGCGAGTCGGCTCGGACTCATCACGCCACATCAAAGCAAAATGTTTTGGATTGAGATGGGGAAGCTCGGCTACCGAAAGCGCGAGCCCAACCCGCCGCCTAAAGAAGCGCCAAAACTATTGCAACGGATGGTCGATTTTCATCGAAAGCGGCTTGGATATTCCGACGCTGAGTTGGCTGATCTGCTGCGTTTGAGCGAAACAGAATTTCAATCCATGTACGCGCCGAATGCTCTGATTTTGGACGATTCTCCGCAATACCTTCGCAGAGTAAAGTAGATCAGCGATGGCCAGAGCATGACAAGAAGATCGACAGCGAGAGGCGGCTGGCGGGAATGAACAAGCGCGCCCTCAGCGAACGCGACATCTGCACCAAGTTCATCACCCCGGCCCTACGCAATGCTGGCTGGGACGAGATGCTTCAGATCCGCGAGGAGGTGAGCTTCACAAAGGGCCGCATAATTGTGCGCGGCAAGCTCGTCAGTCGGGGTAAGGCCAAGCGCGCGGATTACGTCCTCTACTTCAAGCCGAACATTCCACTCGCCCTCATCGAGGCCAAGGACAACTCCCATAGCGTTGGCGATGGATTGCAGCAGGGGCTCGAATACGCTGCAACGCTCGACATCCCCTTCGTGTTCTCGTCCAATGGCGATGGCTTCGTGTTTCACGACCGCACCGGCGCCGGCGGCGCTACCGAGACGACCCTTGCCCTCGATGCCTTCCCGTCCCCAGGCGATCTCTGGGAGCGGAATCGCGCCTGGAAGGGTCTGGATGGCACGGCCGAGGCGGTCGTCCTTCAAGATTACTTCGACGATGGAAGCGGCAAGGCCCCGCGCTACTACCAAGTCAACGCCATCAACGCCGCAATCGAGGCCATCGCCAAGGGGCGAGACCGCATCCTTCTCGTCATGGCGACCGGGACCGGGAAAACCTACACGGCCTTCCAGATCATCTGGCGACTCTGGAAGGCCGGTCGCAAGAAGCGAATCCTCTACCTCGCCGACCGCAACGTCTTGATCGACCAGACAATGGTTAATGACTTCCGGCCATTCGGCGGTGTCATGGCCAAGCTGAGTGCCCGATCGAACACGATCGAGAAGTTCGATGGATCGGTCGAGGAACTCGAGACCGCAATTGATTCGGGTCGCGAGATCAACAAGTCGTACGAGGTCTATCTCGGGCTCTATCAGGCGATCACGGGTCCCGAGGATCGCCAAAAGCTCTACCGCGAATTCTCGGAGGACTTCTTCGACCTGATCGTGATCGATGAATGTCATCGGGGCAGCGCGGCCGAGGATTCAGCCTGGCGCGAGATCCTCGACTACTTCTCCTCCGCGACCCAAATCGGCCTCACGGCCACTCCGAAGGAGACCAAGTACGTCTCCAACATCGCGTACTTCGGCGATCCTGTGTTCTCCTACTCGCTGAAGCAAGGCATCAGCGACGGCTTCCTGGCTCCGTACAAGGTCGTGAAGGTCCACATCGATCGTGACGTGGAGGGCTACCGGCCGGAAAAGGGGCAGGTCGATCGTGTCGGCGAGCCAGTCGAGGACCGGATCTACAACACGAAGGATTTCGATCGCACGCTGGTCCTGGATGACCGCACCAAGCTGGTCGCCAAGAAAGTGACGGAGTTTCTCAAGGAGAGCGGCGACCGATTCCAGAAGACAATCGTGTTCTGCGTCGACCAGGAACACGCGGCGCGGATGCGTCAGGCACTCGTCAACGAGAATGCCGACCTGGTGGCTGAGAACCACCGCTACGTCATGCGCATCACGGGAAACGACAAAGAAGGCCAGGAACAGCTCGGCAACTTCATCGACCCGGAAGCCAAGTATCCCGTGCTGGTCACCACTTCGCGTCTTCTCTCGACCGGCGTAGATGCGCAGACCTGTCGGCTGATCGTGCTCGATCGCGAGGTCGGCTCGATGACGGAGTTCAAGCAGATCGTCGGGCGCGGCACCCGCGTCCATGAGGACACCAAGAAGTTCTACTTCACCTTGATCGATTTCCGAGGAGCCACCAGCCATTTCGCCGATCCCGACTTCGACGGCGAGCCGGTCCAGATCTACGAGCCCGGTGCGGGGGACCCGATCTCACCGCCCGAGGATGTTCCGCCGCTCGGCGAGGACGGCGAGAGGCTCCCCGACACGCCCGGCGATGGGGAGATCATCGTCGACGGGGGCTCCGATCCCTTTCTACCGTTTCCGGATGGGAAGGCGCGCAAGGTCTATGTCGATGGCGTCAATGTTCGCATCATCGCCGAGCGCATTGAGTACCTAGACGAGAACGGCAAGCTGGTTACTGAGTCCCTGCGCGACTTCACGAAGGCGGCGTTGAAGAAGCGATTTGCCAGCCTCGATGACTTCCTAAGGCGCTGGAAGGCCGCGGAACGGAAGCAGGCAATCGTCGACGAGCTGGCCGCCGAGGGGCTTCCGCTCGAACCCATCGCCGAGGAATTGGGCAAGGACCTCGATCCCTTTGATCTGATCTGCCATGTCGCCTTCGGCAAGAAACCATTGACCCGTTGCGAGCGGGCCGAGAATGTCAAGAAGCGCGACGTGTTCACCAAGTACGGCGGCCAGGCCCGTGCCGTGCTCGACGCATTACTCACCAAGTACGCCGACGAGGGCGTGCTCAACCTCGACGACGCCAACGTGCTCAAGATCGAGCCCTTCACTGCGATGGGGACGGTTGTTCAGCTCATCAAGGCGTTCGGCGACCGCGAAGGCTTCGAGCGCGCCGTTCACGAGCTTCAATCTGCTCTCTACCAGGAAATCGCATAGACCATGTCCGTCCGCACCATCGTCAAATCAATTCAGGACATCATGCGCCAGGACACGGGGGTCGATGGCGACGCCCAGCGCATCAGCCAATTGTGCTGGATGTTCTTTCTGAAGATCATCGACGACCAGGACCAGGAACTCGAACTCCTGAACGCTGCCTACCGCTCACCCATCCCGAAGAAGCTTCAATGGCGCGCCTGGGCGGCGGACCCGGAGGGCATCACGGGTGAGGAGCTGCTCGCCTTCGTCAACGGCGATCTTTTTCCGGCGCTCAAGAGCCTGCCGACCTCGACCAAGCCGGGGGATCGGCGCCGGGTCGTCAAGGATGTCTTCGAGGACGCCTACAACTACATGAAGTCCGGCCAGCTGATGCGGCAGGTCGTCAACAAGATTAACGGCGTCGATTTCAACAACCTGGCTGAGCGCCAGCACTTCGGCGACATCTACGAGCAGATCCTCAACGACCTCCAATCAGCCGGCAATGCAGGCGAGTACTACACGCCGCGCGCCGTCACGGCGTTCATGGTCGACCGAATTGATCCGCATCCCGGCGAGATCCTGCTCGATCCTGCCTGCGGAACTGGCGGCTTCTTGACCTGCGCGCTTCGCCACATGCGCGAGCGATACGTCAAGAAGCCTGAGCACGAGAAGTCGATGCAGGCTGCCTTGCGCGCCGTCGAGAAGAAGCAGCTCCCGCACATGCTCTGCGTGACGAACATGCTGCTTCACGGCGTCGAGGACCCGAGCTTCGTGCGCCACGACAATACCCTGGCGCGGCCCTACATCAGCTACACGCAATCCGACCGCGTGGACATCGTGCTGACCAATCCACCATTCGGCGGTCGCGAAGAAGACGGCATCGAGTCGAATTTCCCCGCGCATTTCCGCGCGCGTGAGACGGCCGATCTATTCCTCGCTCTCATCATCCGCCTGCTGAAGCCCGGAGGGCGTGCGGCCGTCGTGCTTCCGGACGGCTCCCTTTTTGGCGAGGGGGTCAAGACGCGGCTGAAGGAGCATCTGATGGAGGAGTGCAACCTCCATACGATCGTGCGACTACCCAACTCCGTGTTCAAGCCCTACGCCTCGATCGGGACCAATCTGCTGTTCTTCGAGAAGGGCCCGCCGACTCAGGACATCTGGTTCTACGAGCATCTCATACCCGAAGGCCAGAAGGCCTACTCGATGACCAAGCCGATCCGCCTTGAGCATCTGCAGGGCTGCATCGATTGGTGGGGCGGGGCGAAGCGCAAGGGTCGTGAGGAAGGCCCACAAGCGTGGAAGGTCTCGGCGGACGAGGTGAAGGCGAGAGGGTTCAATCTCGACATCAAGAACCCGAACACTGTGGCGGACGCTCATGGCGACCCGGAGACACTGCTCGCGCAATTGGATGCCGCCGAGGCCCAAACGGCGAATATGCGCGACGAGTTGAAAACGATCCTCACTGAGGCGCTCACTCGATGAACGCCGGGCGCCTGCTGATGCACTACGAGAAGGTTGCTGATGCGCCCGATTCGATTGCGAGTCTTCGGAAATTCGTGCTGGACCTCGCCGTGCGCGGAAAGCTCGTACGACAGCACCCGAGCGACGAACCGGCGTCGGAGCTGTTGAAGCAGATCGCGAAGGAGAAGGCGCGGCTGGTGAAAGCGGGAGAAGTGCGGGATAAGCCCGCGCTCCCGACAGTCTCCGACAAAGAAATGCCGTTCGGTATTCCTGCGTCATGGCGCTGGGTCCGATTTGCCAATATCGCTGATTTTTCTGCAGGTCGAACACCCTCACGGAACGACTCGACGTTCTGGAACAACGGGGACCATGCCTGGGTGAGTATCGCCGACATGAACGATAGCCAAGTCCTGACGGCGACGAAGGAGACTGTCACCAGTAAGGCTAGAGAAAAAGTTTTCGCATCGGAACCAGAGGCTCCGGGCACGATCATTATGAGTTTTAAACTCACGATCGGGAAGATCGCGCGGCTTGGGATTCCGGCGTTCCATAACGAAGCGATCATCTCACTTCGTCCGATTCTCGCGGGGTTGGACGCCTATCTGTTCAAGGTTCTCCCGCAGTTCGCACGACAGGGCGATACCAAGGGTGCAATTAAGGGCGCGACTCTTAATCGCGATTCAATCTCAAACATTTTGATCCCACTCCCGCCCCTCACCGAACAGCACCGCATCGTCGCCAAGGTCGATGATCTGATGGCGCTCTGCGATCGCCTGGAGGCCGCGCGGACTGCGAGGGAGGCAACGCGAGACCGGCTGGCGTTCGCGAGCCTCGCGCGTATCAACGATCTCGATTCGGAGACCTTTTGCGACGACGCGCGCTTTGCGATCGAAGCGCTGCCGAAAATCACTGCGCGGCCCGATCAAATCAAGCAACTTCGCCAGGCGATCCTCAATCTTGCCGTGCGAGGCAAGCTCCTGCCCCAAGATCCGAACGATGAGCCGGCGTCGGAGTTGCTAAGGGCGATTGCTGCGGAGCGTACGGATCTAGTTGGACGAAAGCGGATTCGACGAGAGAAGCAGTTAATGGCGGTTTCAGAGCCTGAGATCCCGTTTGCGATCCCAGATAAGTGGGTTTGGTCGCGGATAGGGGATTTCGTTCTCTTCACGGAATATGGGACATCGCAGAAGTCGCGGCAGTCCGAGACGGGTGTACCTGTGCTTACGATGGGCAACATTCAAGGCGGCGATGTAATTTGGAACAACGAGAAGCGAATTCCTGAGAATTCGGATGAACTCCCTGATCTTTTTCTGAGAAATCTGGATCTTCTCTACAACCGTACGAACAGTGCTGAGTTAGTTGGCAAGACCGGGATCTATCGAGGCGAGAGCGGTGCGCGGACTTTCGCGTCCTATCTGATTCGAATTCGACCGTCGCAAAAATATTCCGATCCTCGTTACTTGAACATTGCGATGAATGCGCCGAATTTTCGCGAGACGCAAATCATTCCGCACATCAAGAAGCAAACGGGCCAAGCCAATGTAAACGGGACGGTATTGAAGAATATGTTGATCCCTGTTCCACCGTTCGCCGAACAGCGACTCATCGTCGCCAAAGTCGATGAGCTGATGTCGTTGTGCGATCGACTTGAGTCGAGCCTTAGTGCGGATGCGGAGATTCGCCGTCGCCTGTTCGATGCACTTCTGTCTGAAGCGCGACTTGAGTCGAGCGCGTGATCTGGAGCTACCTGCGTGAATTCGTTGCTTGAGAACGCAGTTGTCTCAATCCAGCTTGGCTTGGAGGACTTCGCGTCCGTCGACGAACGCCGCGTCCTATCGGCAGCGCGCAATCTCTGCGCGGGCGTGCTTTTGCTCTGCAAGGAAGTATTGCGGAGGTTGTCTCCACCCGACTCGGATGATGTGCTGATTCGTGTAAGGAAGAGGGCGATTCGAGGCGTAGATGGATCGGTGCGACTCGTTGGATATGGCAAGAAAACTATTGATCGCGCGGAGATTGAGGAGAGGTTCAAGGATCTCAAGATCGCCGTAGATCTTTCTAAGCTGAGGAGATTGGCGGAGATCCGTAACGATATTGAGCATATGCACCCGGTTGTTGGTCCCGCGCTAATTCAAGAGGCAATCGCAGTGACCCTGCCCGGAAAAGTGGACTCACGAGAGGAAGCTAGTCTTCTTCTTCAAGGAGTTCACGATGGCGAAGCGGAAGACGAGGAGACGGTTCTCGGATGAGTTCAAGGCCGAGGCCGTGAAGCTGGTGAATCAGAGCAACCGATCGATGGCGGACCTGGCGATGGAGCTGGGGATCAACGCGAAGTCGATCGGCGAGTGGGTCAAGCGGGCTCAGGAGTCGGGCCAGGCGATCGACGAAGACGAGCGGGCCGAGCTGCGGCGACTACGCAAGGAGATCTCGGAGCTCCGCATGGAGCGCGAGATCCTAAAAAAAGCGACGGCCTTCTTCGCCAAGGAAAATCGATGAGGTTCGCGTTCATCGATTCGGAGAAGGCCTCGTACCCCCTGCGACTTCTGTGTCGGGTTCTTCAAGTCTCCAAGAGCGGCTTCTACGCGTGGCTGCGGCGAGATCCCTCGGATCGAGCCCTCGAGGATGAGAAGCTTCGACCGAAGGTCGTGGCAGCCTTCGAGCGAGGCCGAGGGACGTACGGAAGCGTTCGGGTCCACCGGGAGCTCGTCGATCAGGGCTTCGAGATCGGGCGGCGTCGGGTGGCTCGCTTGATGGCGGAGATGGGCCTTGCGGGGCTTCCTGCACGCAAGTTCCAGACGACGACCGACTCGAACCATGCGAAGCCGATTGCGGCGAACGTGTTGGATCGAGACTTCCAGGCGAGCCGGCCGAACGAGAAGTGGGTCACCGACATCACGTACGTCTGGACGGCCGAGGGCTGGCTGTACGTGGCGACGGTGATCGATCTCTACTCGCGGCGGGTCGTGGGCTGGTCGACGGGCGAGAGCCTGGAGACGAGCCTCTGCTTGAAAGCGCTCTCGATGGCACTGGGGCATCGGAGGAGAATCAAGGGGCTGACTCATCACTCGGACCGCGGGGTTCAGTATGCGAGCGATGACTATCGCAAGGCCTTGAAGGTTCGGGGCATCGAGTGCAGCATGAGCCGACGGGCGAACTGCTGGGACAACGCCGTGGCGGAGAGCTTCTTCGGGACGTTGAAGACGGAGCTGATCTATCGAAAGCCCTGGGCGACGAGAGAGTCTGCTCGAGATGCGATCGGCGAATACATCGAGGTCTTCTACAATCGGATCCGACGGCACTCGACGATCGGCTATGTGAGTCCGGCGAAGTTCGAAGAATCAAAACTGCGGAAGACGGGATAGAAAGAAAGTCCACTTTTCCGGAGCAAGGTCACAGACGCCATGCCGATTGTTCGGGCGATCATCGTCGGTGAACTCCGGGAGGAGCCATCTGCGCTACTTGGAACTGTGGCGTGGGGCGAGATGCTGAACGTGGCGCAGGTGTTCAGCGAAGAGCAGAGGGAGTGTTACGCGAGCCTGGCCGGAATCGAATGGCGAAGCGATGTACTTGCTGCCGGTCTAGGTGAATTTCGTTGTCCGAGTTGCCGATCGTCATTGGTGCGAAATGTGAACTCCCACGCGGCTGTGGTGGATGACTTGTTGTTGACGTGCTCTCACTGCGGTGAGAACGCGCAGATTGAATCGGTGGTGGAGTCTGCGCTTGCAGACATCTTAGAATGTGATGCCTACGACGCGGCAAAAGAGGGGAGCGCTCAACCTATCGCGAATTGCCCAGAATGCGGTCTTGACACATTTGTCGTGAGGGAGGACCGATGCCCATGTTGTGGCTTTAGCCTTGTCGGCTGCGAATGCGATATCTGCGGCCAGGCAATCGGTGTCGACGATTATGAGACTGGGGGTAGATCTACGTGTAGCTATCACGCATATCTGCTCTCAAAGGATGACTAAGAGCATTGGCGGAATTCGCGCGGTATATCGGAATCGACTACTCGGGCGCGAAGACGCCGACATCCAGTTTGAAGGGGCTTCGGGTCTTTTTGTCTGCGGGCGGTGCGTCGACCTCTGAAGTCATTCCCCCGCCCTCCCCGCGGAAATACTGGACGAGGCGCGGGATCGCTGAGTGGCTGGTGGAAAGGCTGTCCGAGGGCGTGCCGTCGCTGGTCGGGATCGACCACGGATTCTCGTTTCCCCTTCGCTACTTCGAGACTCATGGTCGGCCGCTGGATTGGCCGGGATTTCTTGAAGACTTCCATTCGCATTGGCCGACTGACGAGGATCGTACGTCGGTTGAGCTTGTTCGCCGGGGACGAGCTGGAAACGGTGCCGCGCGGCTGGGCAACGCGCGATGGCGGCGGCTGACCGAGCAACGAGCCGGCGGCGCGAAGTCGGTATTTCATTTCGACGTACAAGGTTCGGTCGCGAAGTCGACCCACGCCGGGCTTCCCTGGCTGCGATTCATCCGACAGCGGCTCGGGGACCGCGTCCATTTCTGGCCATTCGATGGGTGGGAGATCCCGGCTGGACGCTCCGCAATCGCCGAGGTCTACCCCGCACTCTGGAGCAGTCGTTTCCCGAGGGAGGACCGGACGGGAGATCAGCACGACGCGTTCAGCATCGCCGCATGGATGTCATGGGCCGACCACGAAGGGACGCTTCCGGCGTTCTTGACGCCGGGCCTGACCCCGTCCGAGCTAGCCGGCGCCCAAGTCGAAGGTTGGATTCTCGGCGTCCCGGGGCAGATCGGAGTCGCCAGAGGACTCGGAAATATTGGCCCGCTCGATGGCAACTAGGCGTTGTCCAGTTTACACTAAACAATATGGCGAAGAAGACGAGATCAACGCGAACCACTGAGTCCGATGGAAGCCGTGCGGTGGTCTACGCGCGAGTGTCCTCCAAGGAGCAGGAGAAGGAGGGGTTCTCGATCCCCGCCCAGTTGAAGCTCCTCAAGGAGTACGCATCAGCGCAGGGCTTCGAGGTCGATCGCGAGTACGTGGATGTGGAGACCGCCAAGCAGAGCGGGCGGACTTCATTCGGCGAGATGGTGGCATTCCTGCAAGCCCATCCCGGCGTGCGTGTGATGTTGGTCGAGAAGACCGATCGCCTTTATCGCAACCTCAAAGACTGGGTGACGGTCGATGAATTGGGCGTCGAGATCCACTTCGCCAAGGAGGGCGTAGTTCTATCCCGCGACTCGCGGTCGTCCGAGAAGTTCATGCACGGCATCAAGGTGCTGATGGCGAAGAACTACATCGATAATCTGTCCGAGGAGACGCGCAAAGGCATGACGGAGAAGGCCGAGCAAGGTCTCTGGCCGTCGAATGCGCCGCTTGGATACAGCAACGTAACCCCGCCCAACGGAAAGAAAACGATTGCACCCGACCCGGTCCTCGCGCCCATGGTCCGGGATCTCTTCCAGCGTTACTCGCGCGGTGACATCTCGATTCGCGAGCTGACGAAGAAAGCGCGCGCCGATGGCCTCGTCTTTCGGAAGAGCGGGGCGAAGGTTCCGAGCAGCACCGTTGCCAAGATCCTTCGCAATCGGATCTATACGGGCAGCTTCGAGTGGGACGGGAAGGCTTACGAGGGCCTCTACGAGCCGATCGTCTCATCGGAGCTATGGGAGCGCGTACAGGACGTATTCGACGGTCGCATTGGCCGTAAGGCGCGCTCTCGGAAGCGCAATTTCGCGTTCTCCGGACTGATCGACTGTCATGCCTGCGGCTGCTCCATCGTCGGCGAGATCAAGAAGGAGCGGTACGTCTACTACCACTGCACCGGCTACGCCGACCGGAGCCGAGGCAACCCGTCTACCTGCCACCGAAAGTATGTGCGGGAGGAGTTACTCGAAGAGCAGTTCACGGAACTCCTGGGGCTGCTGCGGTTCGACGACGAGGTGCTCGATTGGGTTCGCGATGCCCTGAAGTCGAGCCACGAGCAGGAGCGCCTGGACCACCAGGAGGCGATCAAGAGACTTGAAGTTGAGTCCAGACGCCTCGAAGACCGCATCCATGCCATGTACGTCGACAAGCTCGATGGCGTCGTTGACGCCGCGTTCTTCGAACGAATGTCGAACCAGTGGCGGGACGAGCAGCGCCGGTGCCAACGGGAGATCGAGCGGCATCAAGACGCCGATAGAACCTACTTGGACGAGGGCGTGGCACTCTTGGAGCTTGCGAAGGACGCCCAACGGCTGTTCGCGATCCAGGAGGCGCGCGAAAAGCGACGGCTGCTCGACTTCGTACTATCGAACTGCCAGTGGGACGACGGCCGGCTGACCCCCACCTTCCGGCAACCCTTTGATTTGCTTTCGGAAACGATCGCCGCGGCGAAGAGCGAAGAAGGGCCGGACGGGTTCTTCGTGCCCAATTTTGAAAAGTGGCTCCCCGGGCAGGACTCGAACCTGCGACAAGGCGGTTAACAGCCGCCTGCTCTACCAGCTGAGCTACCGGGGAACGGAATGCTCGGGCCGGCCGAGTTTAGGCGTTGGCAGTCGGTCCGCAACGCTCCGCGAGGCGCAGTTTTCGGGCGATTCGAGTGACTCCGCCCGGTCGGGTCTCAGGCGTCTCCGAATGCGATCCGGACGACCTCGAGCTCGCGCATGCCCTTGGGCACCTTGACCCTGACCTCGTCGCCGACGGTCTTGTTCATCAGCGCCTGGGCGACGGGGGAGGTGATCGAGATGCGGCCCTGCTTGGCGTCGGCCTCGTCCTCGCCGACGATCGTGTAACGGACCTCGTCGTCGGTTTCGGCATCGCGGAGCACGACGGTGGCCCCGAATCGGACCTTGTCCGGGGTCTGGCCCGCGGTGTCGATGACCTGGGCGCGGGCGATCTTGTCGTCGAGCATGGCCATGCGCGCGGCGATATGGCCCTGCTTCTCCTTGGCGGCGTGGTACTCGGCGTTCTCGGACAGGTCGCCGTGGGCGATCGCGGTCTCGATGTCCTTCACATTGGCGGGTCGATCCACGCTCTTCAGGCGTTGGAGCTCGGCCTTGAGGGTTTCATAGCCGCGTTGGGTCATCGGCACTCGTTGGGACATGGTCTTCCTCTTTGGGGGCGTTGGCCGAGGGCGGTCGTGACGCTCTCGCGGTACCCGCCGCACCGGGGCGACGGTCCTGCGGGCGTTCTGACTCGCCCTTATTCGTCGTGGCCTGGGTCTCGCTTGTCAGCGGGTCCGATGAGTGCGTGCGGACGCCGCATCGATTCGATGGGTGGTGGGGGGAATGGTTCGCGGTCAGCTGGGCAAATAAGCTACCCAGCAGCCGCCAGCGGGGCAAGCAATTTGCCCTTTGGGGACGCGATCTTGGGCGAACACCAGGGCATGGGAGACCGGATGGACCACGCATCCGCTGCGGGCCCGCCTCCCCCGCTGGTCCGTACGGGCCTCCTCTTCTACGGCGGGATGGGGATCGCGGCGCTCCTCTGGCGGATGTCGACGCCGGGCGATTCGATCGAACACCCCTCGCTCGAGGCGGCGGCCCGGGCCTGGTCCCTCCCGGCTGCGCTCGGGGTCGGGTTGCTGGCGGGGCTGCTCGCGCTCGCGGTCTCGGAGCTGTTGACGCGTTGGACCCCGCTCGGTCGCGCCCTGTCGGATCTGCTCGCCGACAGCCTCGGTCCGCTCCGTCGAGGGGACGCGTGGCTGCTCGCGCTCGCGAGCGGATTGGCCGAGGAAATGTTCTTTCGCGGCGCACTCCAGGCGAAGGTCGGGCTCGTCTGGGCGAGTCTCGCCTTCGGCGCCGCCCATTTCCTGCCACGTCGGGAGCTCGTGCTCTGGAGCGCCTACGCCGTCGCGATGGGCCTCGGCCTCGGCGCGCTCTACGAGTGGACAGGCCAGCTCGCCGCGCCCGTCGCCGCCCACGTCCTCGTCAACGCAATCAACCTGCCCCGCCTCGCCACGCGCCGGGAGCGGTAGCGCCCACGGCCCAGCGAAGGGCGCCACGCGCCCGGAGCGGTTAAAGC
>Ga0163150_10005366_pt1 | contig 16426 bp, 17 predicted proteins | sample OliLakLV19P2IB_FD_148628 | JGI IMG/M metagenome (GOLD analysis project Ga0163150, IMG submission 148628) | Freshwater microbial mat bacterial communities from Lake Vanda, McMurdo Dry Valleys, Antarctica - Oligotrophic Lake LV.19.P2.IB | ecosystem: Environmental > Aquatic > Freshwater > Lake >...
GTGCATGGTGGACGCGTCTTCACCTCGCAGACCGCCGTGGCGGCCGCGCCTGTGCGCGAAGGCATCATTCTGCCGCCGTCGCGCCCCGTTAACGATACGGCGGGCCGCATCATCATTTTCGTCATCGACGACCTCCACATGGAGTTTCGCGACACCCATCGGATCCGCCGGTTGTTCCGCGACATGGCCAAGGAACTGGTCCACGACGGCGACCTGTTCGGCATCGTCTCGACGGGCACCTCCTCGATCGCGATCGATCTGACCTACGACCGGACCCGGATGGAAGAAGCCGCCAACAAGATTACGGGCGGCGGGCTGAAGCCGTCGGAAATCATCCAGCAGTCTTCCACGGGAGAAACGCCGCAGGAAGTGATGCACCGCGCCAACGTGGCGTTCGAAACGGTGTATCAGATGGTCACGAACCTCGAGAAGACGCATAACCGGCGCAAGGCCGTCGTGCTGATCAGCAACGGCTACGACTTCGATCCGTTCGCCTCGTCGCGCCGGGGCACCGCGGGGGCTGGCATGCTGAACAATCAGAACATCGATCCGAACGATCCCAGCAACGCGATGTTCAATCAGGGCAGCCAGTTCAACGACGCCGAGTTGTCGATGCGGCTGGTCGAGCTCACGCGGCAGGCCAATCGCGCCAACGCGACCTTCTATACGTTCGACCCCCGCGGTCTCGTGGCCGGGCAGGACATCGACGAGCCGGTGGACATGGTGGAGTGGGAGTCGCATCTGCGGAAACAGCAGGACAGCCTGCGCGTGGTGGCCGAGCTGACGGGTGGGATCGCGGTCGTGAACACCAACGATTTCAGCAAGGCGTTGAAGCGGATCGACGCCGAGACCAGCGACTACTACGTACTCGGGTACTACTCGAGCAACCCCGACCCCACGCAGCGCCGGCGTCTGATTGAAATTCGGATGAAGAAGAAAGATGCGGAGGGCGGCAATCTGGACGTGATGTACCGACGCGAGTACAGCCTGAAGCCGCTGCCCGCGTTACCGAAAATCCGCTAGGCTGTTTTCGCCGCCGCAAAAACCGGTGTGCCCGCCATGCGATCCGAGATCGTGTGGTTCCGCCGGTGGCCGTGCGTCCTGCACGCGTCGCCCTTTTCTTCGATGTAATTGACATCCCGGCTGGTCGCGAGTTCGCGATACCGTCCCATGATGCAGCCGCAACCGAGTGTGGTGAATCCCAGGAGCCGAACAAAGCTACCCATCTCAGGCCTCCATCGAGAGCGTTGAGCAATTTCCGTACCTCTGAATCTACTGTGCCGCTGCTACAAAGGATTAACGTCGCGGCGACGGATATTGAACTTTTTCTAGGAATGTGGACGTTTTTGTCCAGGGCCACACGCATCGTGATGGACGCTCACTGTGGCTGCGAGACCACACGTGTGCGCTTTTTTGGCGCGCCGAACCAATTACTTGGAGATCACGCTGCGGAAGCGATCGAGATCGCGCGCGCGCTGAGTGGACGAAATTTTCCGCGCGGCGACGATTCTGTAAGCGAAAACCAGATGAGCGACGAGCGAGAGCGCGATCCAGCCAGGGCGCCGGGTCGCCGTGGCGAGCGAGCTCAGAAAATTCAAGGCGGCACTCACGGAAAAGATCACCGCGAACAGCGGATCGAGACCCCCTGGAAACGTGCGGCCGTAATTCATTGCCGTCGTTTCCCATCCGGTCGCGCCAGGCCGTTCCTCGTACGCCACCTGAATGTACCGGCCGATGCGCTCGACACCGGTGTGGACGAAGAAGTTGATCTCGAAGGTCGCTGCCAGCAGCATGAAGGGGATCAGGGTGACGCCGCCTTGCAGCTCGGTGATGAGCAGCGCGATCGCCAGGGCGCCCCACGCGGCGAGGCCGCCCAAAACAGCACATATCCGCAGCGTTCCGCGCTCGCGGATGGTCGCCCGGAGGGCCTCGTATTCGGACTGGGGCAGGTCGCTCATCGCTGTCTTTGCTATGTATCGAACGATATCTCGTCCGTTTACAGCCCCTTGGCGCATTTTTCGCTAGGAGCCTCTACTGTGACTTTGCTAGACTACCGATGAAATCAATTACAGACTAAGAGTGTCTATTTACAGGACTTTCAAGTTCGGCGCTGCTCGCCTGACCGTTCTCTGGTTGGGCCTGAGCCTTGTCGCCACGGGAGCGGGTGCGACCACCATTCAGCAGCCCGTAGCCCCGACGGCCGCCTCGGCCAGCGCGGCGGCGACCGCCAAGGCAGGGCCGAAGGCGTCGGCCGCGGCCCGTGCCCGCGCCCGGGCGGCCCGCATTCGCGCGGCCCGAGCCAAAGCCTCCAGGTCCGCGAAGGCCCTCGCCGCGGCCAAGACACCCCATTTTCGCACCGATGCCTCGGGCAACGTCGTGCCCGACGTGCGCGCGGCCGCGGCCATTATTTACGATCCCGCGACCGGCACGATCCTCTACGAGGAAAACGCCATGGACGAGCGGTCGATCGCCAGCATCACCAAGGTGATGACGGCCATCGTGTTCCTCGAGAGCACGACCGACCTCAACCGGGAGGTCACGATTGAGCGCTCGGATACGCTGCGCGCGTCCACGACCTACCTGAAGACGAACGATCGCGTCCGCGTGTCGGACCTGCTGCACCTGCTCCTGATTCCGTCGGACAACGCGGCAGCCAGGGCGCTGGCGCGGGTCTCGTCCCTGGGCTCGGACGGCTTCATTGCGCGCATGAATTCCAAGGCGGACGATCTGGGTCTGAACCAGACGGCCTATACCGATCCGTCGGGACTCCTGAACGACAACATCTCTTCGGCCTATGACATGGCGCGGCTCATCGCCTTCGCGTCCGAAGACGACCGCATTGGCCCCATCATGCGGACGCCGGAATATTCGTTCCGCACGGCGAATGGCCGCGTGATCACGATTCGGAGCACCAATCAGATTCTGCGCGCGGGCGACATCGACGTGCGCGGCGGTAAGACCGGTTTCATCAGCAAGGCCGGGTATTGCCTGGCGACGCTCCTCAAGATGCCTCACGGCGGCCCCTCGCTCGCCGTCGTCGTCCTGGGCGCCACCTCCAGCGTGGAGCGCTTCTGGGAAACCCGCCATCTCATGGCGTGGCTCGCGGAGCGCGGCTTCCTCGGCCTCAACGCACCGGTCGTCGCGACCGCCAAGTAATTTTCCAAGATTCAACGCCAAGGCGCGAAGTCGCTAGCTCTGATAGCCGCGCTGAATGGCGGCGGCGTCGAGCGGGAGCGTCGCGATGGAGTCCACTGCCAGCAGCGCGGGTCGGCTGCCGTCGCGGCCGTCGAAGGCTTTCAGATACCGATGGCACTCGTCGCAGGCATAGATGCGGTACCGGCCATCGCGGCTCGTGAACGACGTGATGCGCGTCCGATCGGCGTTCTCGCAGTAGGGGCAGGTAATCGGGTCGAAGCGCCACTGACCCGTGCAGCGTCCGCAAATCAACAGCCGCTCCGCCGCCGGGTTGATGAAGGCAAACTCCGGCTCGCCGCCGCACAGCGGGCAGGTGGGTTGCCGCCAGTCACTCAGTTCCAGCCTCGGCAGCAGCGCCTCGGCGCACCGCGCCAGAAACGGTCGCATCGACAGTAACAGCACCTGATCGAGCAACTCCCGCTCGTGCGTCCGGGGATCGGTTTTCCTCCGCGCCGGCGCCATCGCCGTTTCATACCAGGTCGCGACGACGGCCTCGATCTGACCGTCGCGCGCGAGCGCCTGAATGCGATCGTAGTCGGCGAGCTCGAGGGTCTCAAACCGGCGAAGGATGTCCGCCGTCTGGCGGATCATCAGGCGGAAATCGGACCAGTCGATCGGGATGTCCTTGAACTGCAACACCGGCCGCCGGCCGGTGTTGTCCGGCTTCCTCCGATCGAAGGTCGCCGAGGGCAGCGGTACACGCGACTGAATGCGCTTCTGGGCGCCGAGAAGCTCGATCTGCATGTCGGCGGCTGCCGCCAGATCCGGCTGGGCGGTCTTGAGCTCGCGCAGTTCTTTCACCTCCCGGGATTCGGGGCGGCCTGGGCGATCGGCGGGCCGGTCCGGCGGAAGATCTGTCTTCGTTGTGGTCACTTCAGGATTGTGTCTTAGTGGTCACACTGATGCAATAGTATCCGTCTACGCCGTTCAGCACGCACGTCGCCTATGAGTGTCTCAATATTGATGGTCGGCTCCGAGGCGCTCCCTTTTTCCAAGACTGGGGGCCTTGCGGATGTGCTCGGCGCGCTCCCCCTGGCGCTCGGCAGGCTCGGGCACCGAGTCACGCTGGTCACCCCGAAATACCGCGGGGTGCAGGCGCAGGGCAGCACCAGGGTCATCCAGGTGCCGGGCCTCGGCGGCGCCCGGGCCGACACCAGGATCATCGAACAGCCGCTGGCCGAAAACGTCAACGTCGTGCTCGTGGACCGTCCCGAACTCTACGATCGGGACTCGGTCTACGGTGCCGGGGGCGATTATCCCGACAACCCGCGGCGCTACGGATTTCTCTGCAAGGCCGCGCTCGAGTACGCCCTCCAGGCTGACGACACGTTCGATGTGCTGCATGGCCACGACTGGCAGGCAGGGCTGGCGGCGGTCTACCTGCGCACCCGCTATGCGGCGGAGCGCAGGCTGCGCGGGATGGCCTCGGTGTTTACCATCCACAACCTCGCCTATCAAGGGACGTTCGCGCGCGACTGGCTGGCACCGCTCGAGCTCGGCCCGGCCCTGATGTCGATCGACACGCTCGAGTTCTGGGAGCAGATCAGTTTTCTGAAGGGCGGGATCGTCTTTTCCGATCTGATCACGACCGTGAGCCCCACATACGCGAAGGAGATTCAGACCAAGACCTACGGCGCCGGCTTCGAGGGCGTCCTCTCGACCCGTGCGAAGGACCTCTACGGCATCCTGAACGGCATCGACACCGATCGCTGGGATCCGCGGCGGGATCCCTTCCTGCCGGAGCCGTACGACGAGCACAGCCTCGAGGGAAAAGACTCGGCCAGGCGCGCGCTCCTCGATCTGATGGGCCCGGGGATGTCCTTCGACCGTCTGCCCCGCCCCCTCGTGGGCATCGTGTCGCGCCTCGTCGATCAGAAAGGGTTCGATCTATTGGCGGAGGTCGCAGACGCGCTTCCGGAATTCGGCAGCTTTGCCGTGCTGGGCAGCGGCGATCCGCTCTACGAGCAGCTGTGGCGCGACCTGGCAGCGGCGTACCCCGACCGCTTCGCGGTGAAGATTGGCTTCGACGAATCGCTCGCTCACCTGATTGAAGGCGCAGCGGACCTCTTTCTGATGCCTTCGCGGTTCGAGCCCTGCGGGTTGAACCAGATGTACAGCATGCGCTACGGGACGGTGCCACTCGTCCGCGCGACGGGAGGGCTGGCTGACACCGTTACGGATTACAATGTCGCCGCCGGAACCGGCACCGGTTTCATGTTCGAGGAGTACACCGCCGCCGCGCTCCTCGAGGCCATGGAACGGGCGCGAACGGCCTTCGCTCACCCGCAGATCTGGAAGAAATTGCAGGTGGAGGGAATGCGGCAGGATTTTTCGTGGGACCGATCGGCCCTCGAGTACGTCAAACTATATGAGCACGCCCTGGGAGGGCCCAGGGCTTACATGGGAACGGTAGTCCGTTAGTTCGAGGTTCGCCGAACCCACGAACCTTCAGGGAGACACGATGGCATCAGACAAGATTCAGATTTTCACCGACGGCAATTTCGACCAGACCGTGGTCAAGTCGGATAAGCCCGTGCTCGTCGATTTCTGGGCGGAGTGGTGCGGCCCGTGCCGCCGGCTCGCGCCGACGGTTGACGCGCTCGCGACCGATTACGACGGAAAAGTCACCGTCGGCAAGCTGAACGTCGACGAGAACCCGGGCACCGCGGGGCGGTTCAGCATCCGCGGCATTCCGACGATTCTCATCTTCAAGGCCGGCGAGATCGTCGAGTCGGTCGTCGGCCTCGCCGACAAGGACCAGCTCAAGCTGCTGATCGACAAGCACGTCTAACCAGAACGGCGACGCGACCGCATGAGCCCACATCGAAACGTCACCATCATCGGGTCGGGCCCTGCCGGCCTGACCGCGGCGCTCTATGCCGCGCGCGCCAACCTGAAGCCCCTGCTGATTGAGGGGATCGAGGCCGGCGGTCAGCTCATGCTGACCACCATGGTCGAAAACTTTCCCGGATTCCGGGACGGCATCATGGGGCCCGAGCTGATGGCCGACATGCGGGCGCAGGCCGAACGATTCGGCACCGAGATCATTCAGGGCAACGTGGCGAAAGCCGATCTGAGCCGCCGCCCATTCAGGCTCGACATGGGCGACTCGGCGACGTACACCGAGACGCTCATTATCGCCACGGGCGCGTCGGCGCGGCTGCTGGGGCTGCCATCGGAGCGCGCACTGCTCGGACACGGCGTCTCCACCTGCGCGACGTGCGACGGGTTCTTCTTCAAGGGCAAGCCGATCGCCGTCGTCGGTGGGGGAGACTCCGCGCTGGAAGAGGCCATCTTTCTGACGAAGTTCGCGTCGAAGGTGACGCTGGTGCATCGGCGCGACACGCTGCGCGCGTCGAAGATCATGCAGGACAAGGCGTTTGCGAATCCGAAAATCGAGTTTGCGTGGAACAGCGAAGTCGAGGACGTGCGCGACATCTCCAAAGGGGTCGTCACCGCGATTGTGCTGCGCGACGCCCGGGACGGCACCATCACCGAGGTGCCGGTTGAGGGCGTGTTCGTCGCGATCGGGCATACCCCGAACACCAGCCTGTTCGCCCACCAGCTGGAGATGGACGTCAACGGCTATCTGGTGACGGCGCAGGGCACCAAGACGAACATCCCCGGCGTGTTCGCCTGCGGCGACGTGCAGGATCATGTCTACCGGCAAGCCATCACCGCCGCCGGCAGCGGCTGCATGGCGGCCATCGACGCGGAACGCTTCCTCGAGCATGTGCCGACGGATCTAGAGTCGACCGTCGTTAATTGACCGCCGTCTATTGAGGTATAATTCCCCGCCATGTGGACCAAGATGATGATGGGGCCGCGGAAAAAGGCCCCGAAAACCATAGCCGTCATCGACCCGGATCGCTGTTTCGGGGCGTTCGCGTGCTCGATCTGCCAGGCCGCCTGCCCGGTAGCTGGCTGCATCATCGAAGAGAAGGACAGGGACGGCCGGATGGTCTGCGGCGTCCGCGCCGACCTGTGTATCGGCTGCGGACTGTGCGTCACCCTGGGGAACCCAACGGCGCCGCAGATCCGCGAGTTCGGCTGCCCGCCCGACTACGACGCCATCAACATGATGCCGTTCGAGCTGGTGGTCAAAGTCCTCGAGGACTCAGCGAAGGAAGAGACGACGACGTCTGTGGCATCTTCGCTGTAGGTTCTACGGTTCTACGTACTCCCACCCGCAACCCATCCTTTGGTCTGTCCGGCATTGAAGGGCATTATAGAGGCTGTGTTGCTGTCGGAATCGCGGGACTTCGCAGCCGAACTTCGGGAAACCTGGCGCATGACCCGCCTTTCTGCGTGGCGGGCGGTCACCCAGATGTACGAGGCCGACGATCTCACCTATGCGGCCTCCATTGCTTACTACGCGCTTTTATCGCTGTTCCCATTCGCCCTCATCACGGTCTCCATTCTCGGAAGCGTGACCGCCGACGATGAGACCCGGCAGAAGGTGCTGCTGTTTGCCCTCCGGTATTTTCCCGGGCAGTTCGACTTCATCATCAGCCAGCTCGACGCGTTCCGGCAGACCCCGATCCGCATCGGCATCGGCGGCGGCGTGCTGCTGGTCTGGGGCGCGCTCGGCGTGTTCGGCGCGATCAGTACGGCCGTCAATCACGCGTGGGGGGTAGAGAAGACGAGGAGCTTCTGGAGCCACAGAGCGTTTTCGTTTCTCATGCTTCTGACCGCCGGCCTGATGCTGATGATCGGGCTTCTGGCCGCCACGGCCGTCGAGATCATCCAGGCGCGGTGGTTCTCCGGCGTGTCGCTGAACTATCCGGCGCTCGGGGTGATGCAAGGGTTCGCGATTCGCTACGCAATCCTGCTCCTTCCGGCGCTCGTCTTCGGATTGATCTACTACTTCGTGCCGAACGTGAAGGTGCTGGTCAAGGATGTCTGGCTCGGCGGGCTCATTACGGGCCTGCTGTGGGATGCCGGGTTCAAGGGCTTCTCCTGGTTCGTGCGCGACGTGTCGCAGTTCACGCGGATCCACGGCTCGATCGGGGCGGTGATCGTGTTTCTCCTCTGGATTTATTTCTCTGCAGTCATCCTGCTTTGGGGTGTCCAATTCACGGCGTCATACAGCAAGATGCGTCACGACATCCGGGCAGCTGGAGCCCAGCCGCATGCCTAACCGACTCGCCGACGAACGCAGCCCGTATCTACTCCAGCACGCGGACAATCCGGTGAGCTGGCACCCGTGGGGGCAGGAGGCCTTCGACGAAGCCAGGCGCGCCGACAAGCCGATCTTTCTCTCCATCGGATACTCGACCTGTCACTGGTGCCACGTGATGGCGCACGAGTCGTTCGAGAGCCAGGCCATCGCCGACATCCTGAACAGGGATTTCATCTGCGTCAAAGTCGATCGCGAAGAGCGGCCGGACGTCGATCGCGTCTATATGACATTCGTGCAGGCCACGACCGGTTCGGGCGGCTGGCCGATGAGCGTCTGGCTGACGCCCGACTTGAAGCCGTTCTACGGCGGCACCTATTTTCCGCCCGACGCACGGTCGGGCCGGCCGGGGTTTCCGGACATCCTGCGCGAGATCGTACGGGTGTGGCAGCAGGAGCGGACGAAGGTCGAGGCCTCGGCGACGCACTTGACCGAGCAGATCAAGGGGTTGCGGACGGTGGCGCCCGGGGGCGACGTGCCGCCGGCCGACGCGCTGAAGGAGGGCGTGGCCCAGTTCGCGCAGACGTTCGATCAGGCCAGGGGCGGCTTCGGCGACGCGCCGAAGTTTCCGAGACCGAGCGAGCTGCTGTTCCTGCTGCGCGAGACGGCGAGGACCGGCGACTACGCGCCTGCCTTCATGGTGGCCAGGACGCTGCAGGCGATGTCGCTCGGCGGTATGCGCGACCACATCGGAGGAGGCTTCCATCGCTACTCGGTGGACGGCAACTGGCGCGTGCCGCATTTCGAGAAGATGCTCTACGACCAGGCGCAGATCACGCTCGCGTCGCTCGAGGCGTATCAGGTGGCGAACGACCCCTTCTTCGCGGAGGTCGCGGCAGACACGCTCGAATATGTGCTGCGGGAGATGACCCATGCCGACGGGGGGTTCTTCTCGGCGGAGGACGCCGACAGCGTGGCGCCGGAGATCGCCGCCGATCCCCACGCCCACAAGACGGAAGGCGCGTTCTATCTGTGGACGCAGCAGGAGCTCGAAGCGCTGCTGACGGACGACTTCGAGATCTTCCGCCAGCGGTTCGGCATCCGGCCCGATGGTAACGCGCCGGACGATCCGCAGGGGGAGTTCACCGGCAAGAACCTGCTCTATGTCGCGAGCTCCCTCGAAGACGTCGCCACGCGCGTGGGGAAGACGTCCGACGAGGTGGAGGCGTCGCTGCAGCGCTCCCGGATGCTGTTGTTTCAGACGCGGCTGTCGCGCCCGCGCCCGCACCTCGACGACAAGGTGCTGACCGGCTGGAACGGCTTGATGCTGGTCGCGTTCGCGCGGGCCGCGCGGGTGCTGCCCGGGGAGGATGCGCGTGCGCGCTATCTCGAGGCGGCGGAACGGTCGGCCCGATTCCTCGAGGCACACATGTGGGATGCGGACCGCCAGGTGCTGAAGCGTCGGTACCGCGACGGCGACGCGGCGATCGACGGGTACGCAGAAGACTATGCCTGCCTGATCTTCGGGCTGATCGAACTGTTCCAGGCCGGGGGCGATCCGCACTGGCTCGTGTGGGCTCGGGCGCTGCAGCAGCGGCAGGACGAGCAGTTCTGGGACGCGGAGAACGGCGGCTGGTACAACACGACCGGCTCGGATCCGAGCGTGATCCTGCGGATGAAAGAGGACTACGACGGCGCGGAGCCATCGCCGAGTTCGATCTCGGTGCTCAACCTGTTAATGCTGGCGCATCTGACCGGCGAGGCCGAGCTCTTCGAGCGCATCGACCGGACGCTCAAGATGTTCGGGCCGCGCATCGGTCAGGTGGCCCGCGCAGTACCAATGATGATGGCGGCGCTGTCCACCTACCACGCGAAGGTCGCGCAGGTCGTGGTCGTCGGTTCGCGGAACGACCCGGGCACGCAGGCGCTCATGAAGGAGCTGGCGTCGAAGTACGATCCGTTTGCCGTGATCGTGCCGGTCGAGCCTGGTCAGCGCCAGGCCGAGCTCGCCCGCATGCTCTCCTTCATCGGCGCCATGGATCAGCGGGACGGACGCGCAACCGCCTACGTCTGTCACGACTTCACATGCACCGACCCGGCGACAGACGCGGCTGGACTCGCCGAACGGCTCTCTCGTACAATCTGATCGTCAATGGAACTGAATGTCGACGTGTGGCTCCGCGGCACAGATTTCGCCAGAACGCAGATCATCTCGGGCATCGGCGCCGATCCCGAGGCGTGGACCGATAACGACGTGTCGAAGCTGCTCAAGGCGATGCTGCTGTCGATTCATCGGGCGAAACATCCCGAGTCGATCGATACCCCGGTGTTTCTCAGAGGCTTCAGCTGGATTGTGAATCCGTTCGAAGAGAACGGGGTTGTCGTGGCGATCGAAATCCAGACCGGCGCGGCAGTCGCCGGCCCCTTCCGCATCGACAAAAAGCTGCTCGAAGACATGATCGGCCGCGCGATCGCGCAGCAGGCACCCGCGACAGCGGCGACCTCGATTCACTAGTTCACTAGTTCACCAGTTCACCAGATAGTTACGGTCCGGCGACCTTCATCCCAGGACCCTCGACCCTCGACCCTCGACTATCGACTATCGACTAAACTACCGCATGCCTTCAACCACCCGGACGCTCGGAATCGTCCTCATCCTCCTCGGGCTCATCAGCTATTTCGGCACCGGCCGCACGAGCATGACCGCGCTCATCCCGGCATTCTTCGGCGCCGTGTTCATCGTCCTGGCGCTGGTCGCACGGAGCGAGTCGGCGCGCAAGCATGCGATGCACGCGGCGGTCATGCTGGCGCTGCTTGGCCTGCTGGGCACGCTCTTTCGCGTGGTACCGGCCATCATGGCGGGGCTGTTGACCCGTCCCGCCGTGCTCGCGCAGTTGGTGATGAGTGTGCTACTGGCGGGCTATATCGCGCTTGGCGTCAAGTCGTTCAAGGCGGCTCGCCGCGCGCGACTGTCTCGTTGAGGCTGCCGGCGTAGGGGGCTCGGCGGCTGGCGTGGTGTCGGCGTCTTCGCGCCGTGGGGCGAGACCGCATTCGATTTCGAACCGGACAGCCGCGACTCCCGGGCGCGCGGTGTCTTCTCGCACGATATATCCCACGCCAGAGACCACGGTCTTGCACTCGGGCTGCGTCAGGAAGTCGATCTCCACCTCGACGCATGCTCCGACGGGAAATTGGTGATCGACCTGCAGCAGGACACCGGTCACGCTCAGGTTGACGACCTGCCCATCGCGCCACCCTGCGTCGCTTGCCGCCTTGACCCTCGCGGGCCATTTCACGGGGTGCCGACAGGCTCGTTTGCCGTCCGAAAGTGCCATCACACCGTTTAGAGCAAGAAACGGGGGCAGTACGGCGGAACGAGCAGTACATCGCTAAACCGTAGAGCCGTCTCAGTTACGACCGCGAAGGCAGGATTCAGGTCGAGAGTCCTGCCAGGGTAAAAATTTCCGGCCTCGGAAAATAGTTCCGGCCGGCGGCGTCCAGGCAGATACTTTCGTCCATGACCGGTCTTCTTCACGATCTTCGCTCTGCGGTTCGCGGGCTCACGCGAAGTCCAGGTTTCGCCCCGGCGCGCCGGGCCGCCCGCGTGGATTCGCTCGTGGCGCTCAGATGGGAATGAACAAAGTCGCCATTGTCACGGGGGCGGGGAGCGGCATCGGCAGGGCAGTCGCGATCGGGCTCCTGGAAGAGGGCTACGACGTGTTCGTTGCAGGCCGGCGCGCAGCCTTACTGGAGGAAACGGTTCGGGCCGCCGGACTGCGGGGTGCGCATGCCTTCGCCGTGCCGACGGATGTCAGCGACCCCGCAGCCGTCCGTGCGCTGTTTGCCTCGACACGGGACCGATTCGGACGGCTCGATCTGCTGTTCAACAACGCCGGCGTGGCCACGGGAGCGGTTCCGCTGGAGGACCTGACGGTTGAGCAATGGAAGTCGGTGGTGGACGTGAACCTGACCGGCGCGTTTCTCTGCACGCAGCAGGCATTCCTGCTCATGAAGGATCAACGGCCGCAAGGCGGACGCATCATCAACAACGGATCGATCTCCGCGCACGCACCCCGTCCCCATTCGGCGCCCTATACCGCCACCAAGCACGCGATGACCGGTCTGACGAAATCGTCTTCGCTCGACGGCCGGCCATACAACATCGCGTGCGGGCAGATCGACATCGGCAATGCCGCCACGGACATGACGGCGAAGATGGCGATCGGCGTGCCGCAGGCCAACGGCCAGACCGCCACGGAGCCGTGTGTGGACGTCACGCACATCGTGCGGGCCGTGGTCTACATGGCCAGCCTTCCGCTCGATGCGAACGTGCAGTTCATGACGGTGATGGCGACGAAGATGCCGTTCGTCGGTCGCGGATAGATGTGCCGGGGGCGGGAATCGAACCCGCACGCTCGTTTCCGAACCCAGGATTTTAAGTCCTGTGCGTCTGCCAGTTCCGCCACCCCGGCCTGTGAGTGGAACCGGTAGTTTACGCGAGACGGTTTCCGACCACTTTTGACCGTGTTCAGGGGCCAACAATCGTGTCCGCTGTTGAGACAACGCGTGTGGCCATCACGAACTCGCATTTGCACGAACCTGAACATTCCGAAGAGTTGCGTGTGCTTCGGGTTACGGGGGCTGGCAAACTCTTTGCTTTAGCGACTGCCGGGGATGCGAACGAATCATTGAGGCGCGCCAGGGAACTCGAGGAAAAGGATCATTTGTGAAAGCACATATATTGCGTCCACTCGAGAGTGAGATGAGGAACGACATGAGGAAGCAAGTCGCACGGAAGGCCGGACGTCCGCCCGGTGGCGTAGACGGACAACGAGTGCGCGACTACCCCCAGGTGAGCATCCGCGTACCTCCGAAGCTGTACGCGCAGTTGGCGGTGCTGAGTCGATCGACCGGCCTGTCGCGGCTCGACCTTTTCATTCGTGCGATCGATTGTTACGAGGGGCATCTGCGGTCGCAGCGGCGCCGCCAGCGGCGGCGCGTGGCGGCGTAGTGCGTGCCGAAGTACGGTATGCTGTCCCTTCCAGCCTGGCCAACACTCTCGAAAGGGGCAGTATCGTGATCAAAACGTTCTTCGCTCTCCTCGTCGCCGCCGCGTGCGCGATGCCACTCGTCGCCGGCGCGCAGCAGGTCGACCCGGGGAAGATGGTGCAGATGTTCTCTCAGTCGGTGCGCACCGCCGGCGCGAACCTGCAAATCGTCATCCTGAACGATCGCACGGTCGAAGCGCTGTTCGGCACGTCGCCTGCGAAAGCGGCGTTCAGAACCAAGGCGCGGATGACCGGCGTGCTCTTCGTGCAGGGAACAACCAATAAGGAATTCGAGTTCACGCCCGACGTCACGGTCGTCCAGAAGGGCGAGACCATGCAGGGCAAGGTGACCAGCATGAAGAACTTCACGGCTGGCAAGATCAAGAAGGGCGAGCAGATTCAGGGCCTCGTCGAGCTCCCGAAAAAACTGGACCTCTACGAGACCTTCAAGGTGACGATCGGGGGCGACTCGGTGGAATTCAATCTGAACGAGGACGACCTGAGGGACTACGGGAACCGATAAACTAGAGATCTAGAGATCTAGAGATCTTAGATCTACAGCGACAGAAACGGGCCCGCGAGCATCACTCGCGGGCCCGTTTTCATTTACGGCAGTGTGAGGGCGATCAATTCCGACGGCCGGCCCGCGGCGCCGACGGCAACCACGATGTGCTGCTTGTTATTGATCATGTAGGTCATCGGCACGCCGGTGGTGTTGCCCGGCAGCAGAATCTCCGACACGATCTCTCCGGTCATCTTGTCGTAGGAACGAAACCACGATCCCTGCTGCCCGTTGGCCGTCGCGAGCGGACCGCGCTCTCCCGCCCACAACAGCGTCTTGGTCACCATGATGCCCAGGCGTCCGCCGCGGCCGGTCCGCGGAATCGTGACCCCCTTGAGCCGCTCGTGATTCTTGATGGCGTCCGGCGTGTCGCCGATCGCCTGCATCCACACGTGATCGCCGGTGTTCATGTTGATCGCCGTCACGCGGCCATAGGGCGGCTTGATGAGCGGCAGCCCGAACACCGTCAGCGGGGGAAGGGCCGCGCCACGCGCCGGTGCGGGCGCCGCGACCGCTGCCGCGGCGCCGGCACCACGTGCCGCCGGCGCGGGACCGTCGCCGTCGCCGCCACGGCCGCCACCGCCGCCGCCCTGGATGAAGTTCATGTTCGACCGTGCCGGATCATTGATGAGCGCGAGTCGCGTAGGATTGGTGGTGGAGAAGATGTACGCGATCTTCGTCTCGGGATCGAACGCCCCCCCTTCCCAGTTGGCGCCGCCCGTCGCGTTGGGCAGCATCAGCAGGCCGGCCTTGCCCCCGTTGCTGTTCATCTCGATCGGCGGCGTGAAGATCGGCCCGATTTTATGGAGCCCGGCGATGCGTCGCGCTTCGGCATTGATCTCCGGTGTCCAGTCAACCAGGTCGGCCTCCGACACGCCCTGCCGATCGAACGGTGCGGGCCGGGTGGGGAAGGGCTGCGTCGGCGCGTACCACTCGCCCGGAACGTTGCCCTTCTCGACCGGCTTTTCGACAATCGGCCACACGGGCTGGCCGGTCACCCGGTCCAGCGTGTAGAGCCATCCCTGCTTCGACGGCACGCCGATCGCCTTGATGGGTGTGCCGTCGACCGTGATGTCCATCAGGATTCCCGGCGCCGGAAAATCCCAGTCCCAGATGTCGTGGTGCACAGCCTGGAAGTACCACTGCCGCTTGCCGGTGTTGAGGTCGAGGCTCACGATGCAGTCCGTGAACAAATTCGCGCCAGGCCGGTGGCCGCCGTAATAATCGCCCGTGCCCATCTCGGTGGCGAGGTACACGCGGTTGAGCTCTTCGTCGATCGTGATGGCGCCCCAGTTGCCCGCGTTGCCGGTGTAGGACCACGAATCGTTTTCCCAAGTGTCGTTGCCGAACTCTCCTGGCTGCGGGATGGTGTGGAAGATCCAGAGCCGCTTGCCGGTCCGCACGTCGTACCCGCGGATGTAGCCCTTGACGTTTTCTTTCGCGCGCGGTGCGGCGCCCGGCGTATGCGCCGCGCCGACGACGACCACGTTGTTGCCGATCGCCGGCGGCGCGTTGATGCCGATGTCGGCGGTGATGAGATCGATCGTGGGCTGGTCGAGCTCCGTCTTGAGATCGACGATGCCGTTACGGCCGAACGACGCGACAGGAATGCCGGTCTTCGCGTTGAGCGCGACCATGTGATACCCCGGCGTGATCGTCAGGATGCGCTCATCGCCTTTCCCGTCGGTCCAGTACCCGACGCCGCGGCCGGAGCCCTGCCGGGGCGCCACTTCGCCACGCTTGCCTTCGTCCATCCTCCAGGTCCAGAGCAGCTCGCCGGTGGCCGGGTCGATGGCCACCACCGCACGCCGCACGCCCGCCTGTGCGTACATCACGCCGTTGACCATCAGCGGCGTCACCTGCATGTTGTAGTCGGGGCGCACACCGAAGTTGTCGGTCTTGAACCGCCACGCGATGCGGAGGTTCTTGGCGTTCTCCTTGTTGATCTGATCGAGCGGCGAATACTTCGTGCTGCCCGGCTCGCCCGCATACGATCGCCATTCGCCGTTCTTCGCGCCGTACTGCCCGGACAGCGGCGTGGCGATGAGTCCGAGCAGAAACACGACCAATATCCTTCGCAACATAAGTTGTCCTCCAGAACCTGGAACCCAGAACCCAGATCTACGGCAGCGCCAGCGCCAGCAATTCCGCCGGCTTGCCGACCGCCGCGACCGCGATCACGATGTATTGCTTGCCGTTGGCCATATAGGTCATCGGGACGTTCGTCACGTTCGCCGGGATGGTCATTTCCGACACGACCGCGCCGGTCGCTTTGTCGTACGAACGGAACCAGGAGACCTGCTCACCGTTCACCGTGTCGAGCGGCCCGCGCTCGCCGGCCCAGAGCAGCGACTTCGTCACCATGATGCCGGTGCGTCCGGGGCGGCCGGTCTTCGGAATCGTCACGCCCTTGAGCATCGGGTGATTCTTGATGTTCTCCGGCGTGTTGCCGATCGGCTGCATCCACACATGGTCGCCGGTGTTCATGTTGATGGCGGTGAC
>Ga0163150_10005368_pt1 | contig 16423 bp, 11 predicted proteins | sample OliLakLV19P2IB_FD_148628 | JGI IMG/M metagenome (GOLD analysis project Ga0163150, IMG submission 148628) | Freshwater microbial mat bacterial communities from Lake Vanda, McMurdo Dry Valleys, Antarctica - Oligotrophic Lake LV.19.P2.IB | ecosystem: Environmental > Aquatic > Freshwater > Lake >...
GGCCCTGACCATCGCTATCTCGAAATTCAGGCGGGACTTGCACCGACGCAGCTTGAGTATGCAGTCATGCCGCCACACGCCGAATGGTCGTGGCTTGAAGCCTATGGACTGATGCAGGCGGATGCCGACACCGCGCATGGTGCGGATTGGGCGAAAGCGCAGAGTGACATCGAGCAACGGTTGGACAGCATGGCTCCGCAAGCGGAATTTGACGCTGAGTTTGCGCGAGGCGAAGCGTGGAAGGATACCCCGCCAGACGACATCCTGCACAGGGGTTCGGGCTGGGGTGCATTAGAGGCACTGCGACGTGAGAATGTAGGCGAGTCCCCATTTGTGGGGCCCGGCCTCGACTTTAGCGGCGCGTTGAGCAAGGAACAACAGCCATGGATTGAACTGCTGCATACAGGTCGCTTTCCGCACACAGATACAGACACGCCAGCGGCAAGCACATTGGTACAGGACGACTGGCGGCAATTGCTCGAAAACTTCGTGCGAGAGAACTCCGCCGGATGGGAAGCATGGCTGCACTTAGGCACAATGCGGCTGCACGATGGTGACGCGGCAGGGGCGCGTGAGGCATGGGAACAATCGCTTGCGCTAAGGCGAACGCCTTGGGCACTGCGTAACATGGCTGTCCTCATGCGGCGCGAGGGCAATCAGAACGCGGCGGCAGATTATCTGCTAGAGGCGCACCGGCTGAGTCCTGATCTTCGCCCGTTGTGGTTGGAGACGGCGCGAGCGCTGGTCAGCGCGGAACGCTATCATGAATTTTTAGACCTGCTTGACACACAACCGGATGCGCTCCGACATCACGGACGTGTCTATCTAGTAGAGGTTGAAGCAGCGCTAGCAGTGGGCGATCTTGAGCGCGCCGGGCGACTTTTCGATCAAGGTTTTGAGATTGTAGACTACCGTGAAGGCGACGAAATCCTGACTGACCTGTGGTTCGGATATCACGCGCAGCGCATAAGCCGCGACGAGCATCTGCCTGTAGATGAGGCGCTGATGCGGCGGGCACGACGTGAACATCCGCTCCCTTCTGTGTTCGACTTCCGTATGAAGCCTGAAAGTGGTATTTCATGACGACTCCGTTTAATGGTTTGGGTGTTGATCTGGCAAACGTCGCGCGGTTGTCGAATGCGAAATCGCGTTCGATCAGTCCAGAGAATTTTACAGGTGGGAAGGGCGAAGGCGGCAAAGCGACTGAGGGAACGGGCGCACCATACGCCGAAGGCTTGGGACAAGGTTGGAAAATCTCGCCAAGTATTTACCTTGAGCCGCACAGCACGTTTACGCTGGGCATCATTGACGGGCCGGGGTGCATAAACCACCTGTGGCTCACGGTAGACCCGCTGTTCTGGCGCTCGCTTATTCTACGGTTCTACTGGGATGATGAGGAAACGCCCTCTATTGAGGTTCCGGTGGGCGACTTCTTCTGTAACGGTTGGTGCGTCCGCTGCAACATTGCCTCGCTGCCCGTTGCCGTGAACCCGGCTGGCGGCTTTAACAGCTATTGGGAAATGCCGTTTCGCAGGCGTGCTCGTGTGACGATTGAGAACATAAGCCCCGATCAGGTAAAGGGATTGTACTATCAGATTGATTATGTGCTGACGGATGTGCCGGACGATTATGCGTATCTGCACGCGCAGTGGCGTCGCAGCAACCCGCTGCCTTACGGCGAAGTCCATACGCTTCTCGACGGCGTTCGGGGCAAGGGGCAGTACGTGGGCACATATATCGCGTGGGGCGTAAACAACACTGGTTGGTGGGGTGAAGGCGAGATCAAGTTCTATCTGGATGGCGACGACGAATTTCCGACCATCTGCGGTACAGGCACAGAGGACTACTTTGGCGGCGCGTGGAACTTCGAGCAGCCCCAAGGGGAATACGGCGTTTTCTCAACCCCATTTTTGGGGCTGCCGCAGGTCATCATGCCGGACGGCTTATATCAGAGCCAGCAGCGCTTTGGCATGTACCGCTGGCATATCAAGGACACCATCCGGTTCGAACAAGACCTGCGCGTCAGCATTCAGGCGCTCGGTTGGCGCACGTCGCCAGGCGGACAGCGGCGCTATCTGCCGTTGAAGGACGATATCGCGTCTACAGCGTTCTGGTATCAAACGGAGCCGCACGCACCCTATCCTGTCCTGTTGGGCCCAGATGATCTGCAAGTGATTTGAGAACACGATGGGGACAACAAGTAATGTGTCCACTTCCAGCCAAAATCATAAGGGTGACCTTACCCCGGTTTGGCGGACATTCAGCAGCGGGGTTATAAGTCTCAAAATCCTGCCAAACCGCCGGTTTTCGCGGGACATATATCCGACATTGTTCTTGTAGGGTTCTCTAAGTTGCGTTATTAATCTTCAGCTTTCGGTTTTGGCCCTATAAATTCGTTTAGATGACGGGTTTCCCATGCTTGGGCATATTTATTTACACGCTGAGTCAACCAATTCAGACGCGAACGCAGTCGCCCATTGTAGTCATGGTTTCCTGCCTCTCGCACATGATAACCCGCTAAACGCAGATGTTCTTGGACGATGGCTGCGATTTTGGACACAGACTTCTGATTGATGGCATCAAGCTGCTGCCAGCGCCGTTCCAGCATAGCCAGATGAATTCTGGCCAAATGATAATAAACGATAGAGCTGCTTTGATCGTATTTCAGCGCGATTTCTTCGAGACAGGCCCGTGCAATTTCAAGCTGCTTGATGATCTTGTCAGGTGTTTTTGGTGCAATAGAAACTGTTTTCAAGTCATATGAATAATCAGATGATAACCTCTCTACAAATTTCATGTCTAATCCGGGGTAAGGCTCAGTATCCCGATACAGGACCCATCCCAACGTATCATAGTAGTTTCGTAGATATTGACGGTAGCGCAGAACAGAGGTTGCATCCTTGTTGGCGCTGGCGTAGTCAATCAGGCGTTTCACAATATCGATGGCGATGAGAACCCCGTTGAAATTCGAGGTCTGTAACGAGATCACACGCCGCATGTGTGGAGTTGTTTCATCATAATCAATATGCAGCACCGCACGATTGTAAACGATGTTGTTTATGAGTTGAGCGAATTGTTCGAGGGTACTCAAAGCCTCTCGCGAAAAGAAATCGAGGATGCGTATCGTGATGTTCCAGCAGATGTCGAGTCGCGGCTCAAACGTCCTATATTCTTTGCCCTTGTACTGATGCTGGATGAACAGGTTATCTACTTTTACACATTTATTAATCGATTGCAGGTATTTGACCACATGGCCTGTGCTTTCGGTGTCGAGATAGCACATCGCCAGCGTGATAATGAGCATGAGCGTTTTCTGGCTTTCTGCCGCGCTGTTCGCTTGATTTTTATTGTGACCAAGCAGTGACAGGAGCGGAAGATTTGCCTCACGATTTGAAAGCGTAATGTGCTTAAGCTGTTCCCTCAGCCTACTCACGGGTGTAGGTTCTGCCGGGCCGTTAGCAGTATCCGTCGGCGCAGCTTCTGTCTCGCCGTTAGCGATAGTTATCATGTGATCGATGAATCGTGTATATAGAACAGCTAACTGCTTCGCTAAATCACCGTTATTTTCAATATCAAGCCGTGTCAAGCGCTCTTCGTATAATCTTTTGTAATCAGCCACACTACGCAGGTACTCTTTGCCGTGCTTCTCCAAATCCCACCATAACTGGTCAGCCACCGCAAGTGACTGCGAATACTGGTTCATGCGCGTCGTCATGACACAGTTCAGGATTTCTGGTTGCCGCAACTTCGTCACGGAAAAAGTTTGTGTGTCGAGACCGTAGCGGCGGTTGTGCAGGGCTTTGACCACTGCTTGTCCATCTCGAAAACGATCTGTCTTTTCCAGAAGCTCCGCGTGGTCAAGCAGAATATCCGCTTCTACATCGCGCTGAACTGCCCATGTCGCCGCACGGGTTAAGTGGTCGCTGGCCAAATCGAGTTTATTCACATCGTTTTGCCCCTGCTGCGCGTAGATCGCTGCGAGCTGCTGGTGGGCAAAAGCGCGGCTCACAAATTGGCTGAGCATTTCTTCGCCGCTCGTTGCCGCCTGTCGGCGCATACGCTCTCGCAAAATGACGTGATCCATTTCTTGTGTTTGGTTGGACGATCCTGCCTGTCCCATCTCAGGAACTAATTCTTCAGATGGACTGTGCTTTTCGACCATTTCCCAATTGGCGATCAGCCGGAATGGGTCAAGCGGCGCGATGACATTCAGCAGGCGGTACAATTCATTGGCGGCGTCCTCAAACAGTCCATTTTCTCGATACAATGCGGCCTGCGTATACAGTGTCAAAGCATGACGCGGTAAATATTGCAGCGCTTGTTTTATATCGGATTGAATAGCAGCCTTTGCGCGTGATTGCACATGTTCGTATTCGGGATATTCAGCCGCTGAGTCAAGGTAGACGGCAAAACGCGATCTTGTCCATCCATCTTTCTCTAGCTGAACAGCCGAATACGCCTTAAAAGCGTGCAGCGTGGCGAGGTGACGACGCGGCGCATACGGGCTAATTCGGAAACGTCCAGTGTCGTCGTTCTTTTCGGTGGCGTAAAGGAAGGGATAGATAACCTCTACCCATCCCAGAAAACTGCGTATCGATTCATCTGCGACGCACCACGCTGTCTCGTAAGCCCCTGCTTCGGCAAGGATGCGAACAGTGAAAACGGCGATATCCAGATACGTGAAAACTGCCCACCGCTCACTGTATTTTGCATATTTGCCTTTTTGCCCGGCAAATTGCGTCTTGAATTTCTCTGTGTTCTGTTTGATCAGGTCTTTTCTACTCTGCGCTGAGTTCTGATCCTCTACTGGATCGAATTTGTCCGGGGCAAGGAAACCATTGAGAAAAGTGCTGTCTGCACCATACAGCTTGAATTTAATATCTTTCCAGTTATTCAGCGCTTTTGCCGCCATCTGAAGCCGCGCCCACGTATTGCGAATGCCATGCAGTCGACCCGTTTGGTCTATTGTGTCCAGCAGCTTACTGTATTCATCACGTAATGCTTTGAGTTCAAGATAGTTGCCTGCAAATTGCGGATGAGGGTATAAGTCGCGCGTTTGAAAATTCGGCTTTCCCTCTATCGACTTATCAAGGTCAGCAAGTGAGTTTGCCGCTAATTTCTTTCGATCAGGGATAGCTTGGATGAGTGGGTCATCAGGATCATCGTAATTGTAACTATCCATGCGCCACGCTAACACCAGCTTCAAGTGTTCGAGGTATGAGACGTGATGTGGATTGATGACCTGCTCGTAAACAGCCGGCCTTTGTGTAGGGGGTTTCGGCGGCGAAGCAGCAGCGTCGGCTGCGGCTTTTGGCTGTTTTGCTGCGTTGGACAACCTCATAAGCTGCGCTGCTGCGACTGCGACTCGCGCTGCTGCGACTCGCGCTACTGCTGCGGCGGCAATACGGGCGGCAGCACTCGGTACATCCCCCGTATCCCCTGAAGGGTTGGAGGTAGCTGGTGTCGTTGGGAGAAATCGCTCAATTCGGGTACAAGCCAGCATGAAAGGTGTTTGCCAATCGGTTTGCCACCAGCGCGTCATGTATGTCGGGCATTCTTGCAGCGCATATGACAAATAAAAGACCGATTGTCCAAGCAGTGAAACAAGCTCATCTATAACTGGTTTTTTCGGATTGTCTCTATCCCACCAGTTATATACCCGGTTGAAGACTGTGTAAGGCCACAGCACTAACGGTACTTTATCGGCTACGCCGCCTGCGTAGGCCCATCCGGCATAAATATGAACATCCGCATCCCATTCTGCTTCGGGCAAGGTGAAAATATTGCGGCTGAGAAATTCATCGGCGCGCTGCCATTGGCTGTTCAAGCAGTACAGCTTCATGCGATCAATAAGCGTTCGCACATTGCTCGGATAAACCGCTAACACATCTTCATAGTAGCTGTCCGCTTCTTGATACATATTCAAAGCCCGCAGGGCATCAGCTAGTTGATGTGTACACATCATCCGTGCTTGCAGCAGCCGGTCTAGTTCGCCCTGTACGCCGTTGGCTGTTTCTCGCGGGTAGAGCAGCCGATCCAGTTCTTGATCGTAGCCCTTAATCGCTTTATGAGAATGTTCAATAGTCCGCCGATACTCGTTCGGAAATTCCAACGACTTAAGGTTCGGGATTGGGCCACATCTGTACTTTCGCGTCTGAAGGCGCTGTCGTAATCTGCCCCGCTGATAGTGCGCCGAAGCTAACAAATGATGCACATCGGGAAACTTCGGACGCAGTTCCAATGCCATACGGCAGTAACGTTCTACCTCCCGAAACTTGACCTCATTGGTATCTAATTTGCTCCAGTGCTGATTGATCAGTGCCAGCGCCAGCATATAATAAGTTTCCGCAAGCGGCGGCCCACTAATCTCAGCCTGCTGCAAATGCTTTATTCCGTCATCGATTTCGCCTAAGGCGAGAAGCGTTGCGCCGAGATGATAATGCCCCAACCCGAATGAGCTTTTGGTTGCCTCTTCCGTCTGAATCGCCATGCGGTAGGCATCAATTGCACGCCACCAGTTATGCTCTGCTGCTGCTTGCAGCCCTTCCAGAAATTGATCTAGGCTTTGCCACGAGGAGGCTAGGTGATATGTGCGGCCCAGTTTAAGCACCAGTTTGATGGCTAATTCACGGGTGATATCATGAACCGTTACCTCATCGAGGTCTTCGGAGAAACTTGGTGGGACAATACTCATACCTACTGCTACACTTTGGCTGCGCCGGCGGCTGAGTTCAAACCACAGTTCTAGCTGATTATCGGCCCGCTTACGCAGCGTTCCTTGTACTTTGATAAAGGCTAACTGGTTGATAATCACTGTGAACAGCCGGCCAAACAAACGGTTGCTCACCAGCTCATCATCAAAATTGACAAGGGATTGCAACTCATTGATGAATTCAGGTTCTTGTCCACTGGCTACGAAATGAGCAAGAACAGAACCGGCGCTCGTATGGGTATTTTCCACCTGACGTAGTTTGAACAACATACCAATTTGCTGAATTTGCTCGACAAGGCTGTGGGTCAGTAGGTTAGCAACACCGCTAAGTTGTTCTTTGTCTTCATCAGTGCCCTTGATTTCAAGCGGCAGCACAATGAAGCGCTGGCGATGGCGGATGATCCACACAATGAAATACAGGGTGCATAACAATAAGCCGCTCGAAAGCCCTAGCACGATGTAACCCGGTAGGGACGACAATATATCCGGTACGGACTTCCCGGCATTGAGTTCAGCAGTGATTTGAATGAGCGGTATGATGACAGCGCCAAAAACGAATGTAACGGTCAACCATAAATATTGGTTGCGAACCACATATTTGCTGAACCAGATACGGAACTTGTTGATAAAGTTGCTCTCTTCAAGCGTAGGAGATGCGATATTCCGCAAATTATCTTGACGGGATGCTGCCAGCAAATTGCGTATGTAGGCACGCTGACGCGACAAAACCTGCCGTGGACGGCCCGCCGTAAATAATGCAGCGAGTGCCATCACGGACAGGGCTAAATTCGCTCCGTTTCCGCGTGCCTCACGCAGCAGGTTAGGGAGCGCTGCCATGATAATTAAACAAAACACTACCATTAGAAACGTCACCCACTGGGAAGGAGTAACCAGTTTGCGTAATGAGCGCCAATGCCAATCGATCTTTGTCTCCCTGAGCTTGCGTACACTGAAGAATAACAGTGCTAAAGCGTTGATTGCGATTGCAGCGTATGGAAATATGCTCATCACACTGCTGATAATCGATTCAGGGAATGAATTTACTAGGATCACTCCGAGCGATACCAGGGCAACGGAAGCGGTGAAACCCTGAATAGCAAGGCGTCGGCGCAGCAGCCAGCGCACAAACCAAGCCACCAACAATATGGCGATAGTCCAAACATATATTTGGTAATACAGATGTCCAAAAGCAGGGTTAATGCCCGGTTCATTCCATATAATAAGCACCGACCAGAGCAAAGCGACAAAGGTTAGCAGCTTCCGTCGTTTATAGCCCATGCGCCAATAAGGGCGGTCAAGGGTCAACATCGAGGTGACAACAGGAATGATCGATAGGAGCAAAAGTCCTATTCCAACATACCATATGACTTGCCAGACGACGGGCGAGTTTAAATGTTCAAATCTAAGATTTAATTTTAAAATCCAACTGATCAATGTAATTAAGGTACGTGTAACCAACATTAGATATGTGGGGATCAAGATCAGCTTCAGAAGCCAATCATAGGACTCATATCTTCCGGTCGTATCAAAAGAAGAGTGATAATAATTGCGCTGCGATGGGTTGATTTTAGCTAAGTTGTCCACAATGTATTTTTCTTAGTGCATAATAGACTATAATCGACTTAAAACACCGAACAAACTATTGGATAAGTGAATTATTACCAAATATTGGAATTTTCGCCACCTTTTGTTATCAAAAGTTACATTGTAGTTGAGCTTATCTTTTCTGTAGTGAATAGAAACAAAACTGAGGTGCTTAGAGTTTACGCTTATCTATAGCCAACCATATCTTGATAATGCCGCTTACTATCCCTAACGGTGCTGACCTGTCTACGCCGTATGCCATGGTAAGTCGCATCACTGCGAAGGCGGCTCATCATGATCTAGCGTCCACTTTCACACAACGGTGTCCGCTAGTTAGGGCCCATGCGAAACAAAGTCAGTTAAAAACCATAGATCAGCATTTATCTCCCGTGATGACGGATTTCTGGGTTCGTGTCACCATAGACGTACAAACCCGCGCCGCGATTCGTTTGCAGATGCCTGAGAATTAAGCTCATAGGACATAGGCGCGTTCGGTGGACACGACACGCCCGATCTGATCTGTACGCCAAGTAGCACCCCGATGCATAGCACCGATGCAGCGCGATTATCGCGCTGCACCAGCCTCACTGGCGCATGAAGTGCCAGCCATTTAGCTCGCTTGCTATAGTGGAGGCAACGAGCAGCTAACTACAGCGCGTGGTTTGTATTACGCAAAGTGCGATTTATAGTGAGAATATAACCTTGCCTCTCAATAACTAACTGCTTTACCGGAAAAGCGCCGTAAAGCCCCTACCTTTAGGTAGGGGCTTTACGGCGTAGGTTTTTGCTTTTGAACTTAGACAACGTATACTCTCTCGTGTGGATATGCTGAATATCCATGCCCAATCGGGCGTGCGACACAAGGTCGTTTGCAGCTTAACAACTGGATGTTGGGCGTTGGGATGGGCAGTCCATCCCGTAAAACATGCAACGCAGGATGTGCTGCCATCAAGTATCTCGGAGACATCCGAGTAGTTCCGGCGGACACCCGGCAAGTAGCTCGCAGGCGAACGCCGTTCGCTGACGAGAAGCCCCCACGTTTACGTGTGGGGAGTGTCACCTAGAAAGCCCTGATATATTGATTAGCCGCCAAGCTCAACGATTAGGACTTCCATCGCTTCAATTTCGGCGCTCTGGTCATCAATAATCTGCTGGGACATCTCACGCAGTTCGGTATGTCCAACCCCTTCCAGCGCACGTTCGAGAATACGCTCGGACATATGAATGGCATCATCGTGATGATCAATCATCGACTCTAGGAAAGCAATCTCATAGTCCACGCCTTCGAGCCGATTCAGACCTGCCATCATCCCCATCATCATTGGCGGATCAGTCGCGGGCATTCCGTCCATTTCATCATGATCCATCCCGGCCATGTCATCGCTCATCGCTTCAGACATTGCCACTGGATTGTACTCAACGTTATACCAGTCCAGCAGTGAACCCTGCATAGTGGCAATCTCAGCTGTTTGCGCGTCGATGATATTTTGACATAGAGTGAGCACGCTTTCAGAGGACGCTTTCGCCAAACAATCATTTGCCATGTCCAGCGCCATTTGATGATGGTCAATCATGCCTTCCAAGAACCGCATTTCTGCACGTCCAGCACGACCTTCCACCGGGCCCTCCGCAGATATATAAGGGACAGCGAGAACTGCGAAGATCAGGGTGAGTAAACCAACAATCAGCCGATGTTTTTTCATTTGAAACCTCTTCAATTGTCTTTCACGTTGTGAGTATAGTTTCATCTCCCAACATGCAGCACCCGCCAAATAGCGTGTTTTTCTTTCTCGTCAGAACACGCCAAATGACGCATACACATCCGTCGAAGGAAGACTAGAATGAGCAAAAGTAAAAAACCTTCAGGAATGAAAGGGGAGGGATCATGAACGCTTCTCCACACCAACACGATCCAGACACAACCGATGACCACTCACGCGAGCATCATGTGATGGCACAAACCGAAGCTACCACCGACGCGGAACATGCAGAGCCGATAGAGCGTCCAGTCGTTCATGCTGCTCACGAACATCACCGCGGTAGTGAAACCCATGAAGGTCATACTGCTCATACTACTGGACACGGCGATCACAGCGGGAATGGCGTGATGCACGAGGGTCACGCAGAGATGATGCGGAACCGTTTCTGGATCAGCTTGCCTCTCACCCTCATCGTGGTTCTGTTTTCACCGATGGTTCAGCAGTGGTTGGGCTTTCGAATGCCGGAGTTTCCCGGCAGCGAATTCATTGCGCCGGTTCTTGGTACGATTATCTTTGTCTACGGCGGTTTGCCATTCTTGAGCATGGCACGTCAGGAACTCGTGCAGCGACAGCCCGGCATGATGACACTGATTTCCGTCGCTATCACAACCGCTTACCTGTACAGTCTCGGCGTATTCCTGTTTCCGCCGCTGGATGCGATGGGAATGCCAATGGCGGCGATGGACTTCTTCTGGGAGCTGGCAACGCTGATCACCGTGATGCTGCTCGGCCACTGGATTGAACTTCGCAGCGTCGGACAAGCACAGGGTGCACTTCGAGAACTAGCGAAGCTGCTGCCGGATACCGCCGAACGTATTCTCCCATCCGGCGAAACCGAAACGGTGGAAGTCAGTCGGCTGCAAGCAGGGGATCGTGTTCTCATTCGCCCCGGCGCAAGCATTCCAGCAGACGGGATCGTTGCCGAAGGCGAGAGCGCGGTCAATGAGGCGATGATTACGGGTGAAAGTCGTCCGGTGGCCAAGAAACCGGGTGACCGGGTGATTGGCGGCTCGGTCAATGGCGCTGGTTCGCTGCGTGTCGAAATCCAACAGGTGGGCGAACAAACAGCACTGGCTGGTATCATGCGACTGGTCGAAGACGCACAAAAGAGCCAATCTCGCGCTCAAACGCTGGCGCAACGCGCCGCTTTCTATTTGACGATCATCGCTATCGTCGCAGGGGTGTTGACCCTCATCGGTTGGCTGATTTTCACTGGCAGCCTGCCGGATGCGGTCAGGAATACCGTCACCGTACTGGTTATCGCCTGCCCTCATGCACTCGGTTTAGCCGTGCCGCTCGTGGTCGCCATCTCGACAACACTTTCGGCACGGAATGGCTTGCTCATTCGTCGACGTGACGCGCTTGAAGCCGCGAAAGATCTGAACTACATTATCTTCGATAAGACAGGGACGTTGACGAAGGGCGAACAGGGCGTTGTAGACTTCGTAACCGCTGCTGTGGAGCGTGAAGAAGCCTTGAGTATTGCCGCCGGGATTGAAGGCGACAGTGAACATATGATTGCTGAGGCCGTCCGTAACTACGCAAAGTCCCAGAATGTTCGCTCCGCAGCAGTGAGTAACTTCGAGAGCCTTGCGGGCCGCGGTGTGAAAGCTGTCGTTAACAGTACAACCTATTACGTTGGCGGGCCTCGTCTGCTTGAGCAGCAGGGGATCAGTGTGCCAGCCGTGCTGGAGGCCGCTAAAGATAAGGCGGAGCGTTCCGGGCAGGCGGTTATCTATCTGGCAAACGAGCGTGAGGTCATGGCGTTGTTTGCCATTGCCGATGTCATCCGTGAGGAGAGCCGTCAGGCGGTGCAGCAGCTTCATGATCTGGGGCTGAAGGTTGCGATGCTCACGGGCGACAGTGAAGCGGTAGCGCGGGCTGTCGCTCAGGAACTCAACATTGATACCTACTTCGCTCAAGTGCTGCCCGAACATAAAGCCGATAAAGTGCGCGAGCTACAGCGCGGCGGCAATAAAGTGGCGATGGTCGGCGATGGTGTGAACGACGCGCCTGCACTGGTGACCGCCGATGTAGGCATTGCTATTGGCGCAGGAACGGACGTAGCCATTGAAAGCGCCGGGATCATTCTGGTACGCTCGAACCCAATGGACATCGTGAAAATCATCCGGTTGAGTCGGGCGACGTATCGCAAGATGATCCAAAATCTGATCTGGGCGACGGGCTATAACGTTGTCGCTATCCCGCTGGCGATGGGTATTCTCGCCCCGATAGGCGTCACGCTTGATCCGGCTATTGGCGCGGTTTTCATGTCCATCAGCACAGTTGTGGTGGCAATCAATGCCCAGTTGCTGCGCCGCTTAGACCTCTCCAAAGCCTAATCCAATCCAACAGGGAAAAATCAACGCGATTTTTCCCTGTCTCGGCTCAAGTCACTGCATCTACTATCTGGCGAACCGTGCGCTGCTCTTGCTGCTTACGCCACCCGTAAGGGGTCAACCCTCGCGGCTTGTAGATATTGAGCACTTGGATCACGATGAGCAGCAGCGTGCCGCCAACAGAGTGAAGCAGTGTGTTTGGCAGCGCACGGAGTTCAGCCGTAGACGTGGTAGGATCTGCCGCGATGTCTGCGATGCGGCTGATGAGTGGTGTCTCCAACAGTAAGATGCTCATCGCAATGATCGTCAGCACAAATGAAATCAAAACCCAATAGTGTCGGAATAGTCCCCACGCAGTACCGAGAGACATGACTAGTCCGGTCAGGAAAGAGGTGAGAGCCAGTGGGACGATGATAGTGCCAGCAATCAAGCCCATTGCTATCCACGCGGCCCGCAGCATCTGAGCATCCTGACTGGTCGCGGCAGTAACATCGAGCGCTAGATAGGCCGCAACCGCGCCGATCCAGCCGACTGAGGAAGTGATGTGGACAGCGAGCGCGAACTTGCGGAGAACGGGTGTCATGGTCATGGTTGCTGTGTGCTATGTTCGATAGGAGCGATATGCTGTACCGCTGAATCGATAGCCGCTGTGTCACCACCTTCACCAGATAGCAGGTGACGACCCGGCCCATGTTCACCACCGACATCAGTGAAAAGTACGACGGCAACCAGCACGATCACGGTAAGAGCAATAATTCCTATGGCCTTTACCCAACGAGGTGTACGATAGACCGAGCCGCTGTCTGGCTCAACGCGGGAATGCGACATGATTGCTTCTCCTTGTACTTGAGATGGTTCATGTCCACACTACTGTGATTAACCGATGCAATTCAATTATCAAAGTGCGGGATTTGTCAGTTTATGAACAGAACGGGCGAATTGTTCAAAAACTCTACCCGTGATTTTTTCATCACCTAATGAGTACGATGGCTTATCGTAGGAGGCTTGATGGCGAAAACAGATCGACGGGTACAGCGTACACGCGAGCTACTGCAACAATCACTGATCCATTTGGTCGGCGAACGTGGCTATGATGCTATTACGATTCAAGACATCGTGGATCACGCCAATGTCGCCCGTACCACTTTCTATGTCCACTACAGCAGCAAAGACGACTTATTTTTAAGCTGTCACGGAACTATTGTGAGCGAGTTCCAGAGCGGGCCGCTCTACCCACACCCACTTTCCCGCGAAGAACTCTTGTCGCCTGAAACGCCGCAGGGAATGATCGCGGCTTATCGGCATCTCGAACAGTCCCGGGCGCGGTTATATCCCATATTTCAGGGCAAAGACGGCCCGCTCATCCTGCGCCGCATCCGTGACTGGAGCGCGCAGGAGATCGAAGCGAACTTACGCACTGCTTTTGCGGAGATGGAAAGCACTATCCCCTTAGATGTGCTGGCCACCTATCTGGCAGGCGCACAAATCGCGCTAGTACACTGGTGGTTAGAGAAGCATCAGCCTCACACCCCTGAAGTCCTGGCGCAGACATTCCACCGCTTGCAGCGTGCGGCGATCTGCGATGCGTTCGGATTAATAGACGATTGAGCAGATACGTTTCAAAAGGGAAGCTGCATTTGTGTTCTTAATGAGTTCCGTGCTGCCCTGCTGCGATCTTACGCTTCAACGGGAGCGTAGTCGATCTCAATCAGCGTTTGCTGAATGATGTCCCACGATGCCGGACTGTCCCATTCCACGCTAACAAGCTGTGCGGGCTTGTTGATGTCGACATTCACAACCCCTGCAAGCTGTTCGATCTCACTTCTGACCGTGCTGACGCAGCCGTTGCAGGTCATATTCGGTACTTTGAAGGTTTTCGTTTCCATTAGGAAATTTCCTCTGTTGAGTGTGATCTGGAAAGTTTAATGCTGCGTTTCAGAATTCATATGCGCCATTTGGCGGTGTTTTGTGAAAAGCCGAAAGACTAAGATAAAAGAAGGCAGCAGTAAAACCAGTTAAGAGAGTTCCGCAATGGCAATACGTGTGTTGTTAGCCGAGGATCATATAATCGTTCGCCAAGGGACGCGGTTGTATCTGGAAAGCATGGGCGTTGAAGTTGTTGGCGAGGCGACGACAGGCACAGAGGCGGTCAAGCTGGCCCGTGACCTACAACCGGATGTTATCGTGATGGACATCCATATGCCTGAACTAACGGGTGTTGAGGCGACACGGCGTATTCGCCTTGAGAACGAAGCGATACATGTTCTGGTACTTACGGCTTACGATGATCCGGCCTATGTTCACGCGCTGTTAGATGCGGGCGCGGATGGTTTCGTGCTCAAAACTGCTGAACTGTCCGAACTCTACAGAGCGCTGCAAGAGGTTGCACTAGGTCGTTCGGCGTTTGACGTTGACGTGATGGCAAAGGCAGCACAGTTCGAGGAGAGCACTTCAAGCCTTGTGGAAGCCCTTACAGATCGTGAGATTGAAATCTTGACCTATGCCGCACGCGGTTTGACGAACAAGCAAATCGGTAAGGAACTGTTTATTTCAGATCGCACGGTACAAGGGCATCTCCAGAATATCTACCAGAAACTCAGGGTCGCTACACGCACAGAAGCGGTGATGGCGGGGTTGTCACGGGGTCTAATCACACGGGTCGAAGGAGGGCAAAGTTGAACGAGTGGTTTTATATCGCACTTACGCTGCTTGTCCTGCTGATTATCTCTAATGGCTGGTTTCTCTATCGAGTCGTGAGACCCCTACAACGTTTGACCGAGCAAACTGCGGATGTAACCAAGGGTAACCTTTCAGCATTTCAGCAGTCGTGCGGAGGCATCCCCGAAATCCGAATGCTGCGACACTCCATGGCGAGCATGGCGGGTCATGTCAGTCGTGCCCATGACGAGGGTATCGCGTATCGCCATGCCTTGACGGATGGACAAGAAGCAGAACGGGCACGTATCGCTCATGAACTGCATGACGATACGGTGCAGTCGCTGGTTGCTATCGGGCAAAGTATTGATCTGGCAACCAACTGGATTGAAAGAAATCCTACCCAAGCGACGACTATGCTTCGAACCGCACGTACCCAAGCTGTGGAGACGGTAATCAATCTACGGCGGCTAATCGCAAACTTACGCCCACCCGCATTAGAGGAACTCGGGTTAATTCCTGCACTGCGAATGCTGGCTGAAAATGAAAAGGCTGTCACTGTAAATATCTCGGTTCTCGGCACTGAACGTCGTTTGCGCGAAAGCCGGGAGCTTGCGCTCTTCCGCGCAGTACAAGAAGCCATTCACAACGTACAGCGTCATGGAAATTCTCATCGAGCGAACGTGACAGTTAAATTCGAAGCTGACACCATCCATCTGACCGTTCAAGATGATGGTGTGGGTTTTCTAGCTCCAGTGTCTCTAGATTGTTTAGCAAAAGAGGGACACTACGGCTTGATAGGCATCCAAGAAAGGGTACAGCAGCTTAAAGGTACATTTCATATTTCCAGTCAAAAAGGTATCGGCACAACGGTTGATGTCACTCTGCCATTGGAAACTGCTGACCAGCCCTCTCAGACCGTCGTTGATCCCGTGTGTGGTGCAGTTATCCAGCCTCAGCAGGCGTATGGAAGCGTCGAATATGAAGGGCAGCACTATTATTTTTGCTGCCCGGTATGCCAAGGCGCATTTCGGCGTGATCCGCAGGTCTACCTGACACGCCAACCTATTCCGAATTAACTGAGGAGATGGTGATTAGTGCTACGCGAATTTCGGCTTTATGATATGGTGTACAACCTAAAGATAGTAGATTTCACTTGAGTACGGCTCCTGATGGGACTGTCAGCAATTAATAATATCTAAGACTTGGCGCGAAGAAGCTCATGAGGGTGTCTATCCATGACCTGTCCAAACTGCCGCGATGTTGAAAAAACATTTGATGATGGAACAGCACAACGCAATTTGAAAGACTATCGAACTAAGGGTCCTGGCAAAACTACTCGCCTACTCCTCGAAGCGCTCAAGTCCGCTGAC
>Ga0163150_10005371_pt1 | contig 16412 bp, 11 predicted proteins | sample OliLakLV19P2IB_FD_148628 | JGI IMG/M metagenome (GOLD analysis project Ga0163150, IMG submission 148628) | Freshwater microbial mat bacterial communities from Lake Vanda, McMurdo Dry Valleys, Antarctica - Oligotrophic Lake LV.19.P2.IB | ecosystem: Environmental > Aquatic > Freshwater > Lake >...
CCACTTACCGCAGCCGAAATTCCGAAGTTGTGGTTGACGCCGCCGACGAGTTTCGGAAAGGGCTCCGTCCAGTTCCCGTTCACAAGTACGAAGAAGTGGGCGAAGTTTTTGCCGCCAACCACGATCGTATCTCCGCTGATCGCCACCGCCAGGCCAAAACTCTCGTCGGACGGGGAGCCCGTGAGCTTGCGCTGCTCGGTCCAGGTTGATCCGCTGCGGGCAAAGATATACGCGGAGCCCGCTCTCCCGTTCCCTGCCGGGTCCTCCGAGCGAGCGCCAACCACCGCGGTCTGTCCACGAATCGAGACACTGACACCAAAGTAATCGCTCGCCGACAGTACTACCGGAAGCCGCTGCTGAAATGTCCAGGTTGCGCCCGCTCGGACAAACACGTAGGCGGCGCCGGCGTAATTATCTTTCTGCTCCGCGCCGACAATCGCCGTATCGCCGCTGATGGCGACGGCCACGCCGAACAGGTCGTCCGCTACGCCGTCGGGGGCCGTCAGCCTGCCTTGCTCGGTCCAGATTCCGCCGCTCCTCACGAACACATACGCCGCCCCCTGGCTTGAGTGCCACGCCGTCGCACCGACGATGACTGTGTCGCCATCCATCGCCACTGCATCGCCCTGGTTAAGAGCGGCGGCGGTCCCCTCGGTGGAGGTAAACAGCTTGTCCTCCTTGATCGTGGGATCCACTGTCACGGGGTAGCGTGCGCTGGTGTCATCTACGATCAGTAGGATGTCGCGGCCGTCCACCTCCATCCGCGAAGGCAGCGGCTTACCAGTGGCGTCCCAACTCTTCAGCCCCTCGTAACGAAGGCGAATCCGCGAGTCGTCCCGGAGCGCGATCTCGGCGCCGCGCAGCTCAGGCCTGAGTTCGCCGCCCACTCGCAGGGTGACCGTCAGCGGACCCGCGGCCGGCTTACGTTCAAACGTGAAACCCTGCTCCAGACCCGCGGGTTCGTTCACAAACCACTCCGTGACGCCGGCACGATGAAGGCTGAGCCGGTTGCCATTTACAGTGGTGCGATTCACGGGGCCGGCTCCGGCCAAAGCGAAGGAAAACCGGTGCGTCCCGTGACGGAACTCCGTGATTCCCTGGTTGAAGTGCGCGGTAAGATGCTGCGTCTGATTGCGAGCAACGTAGCCCGCGCCCTCCGGATCCATCCGATATAAAGTAGAGTTGATCGCGCGTTGTAAGACGGCATCGGGGGACGCCGCCGCGAGCAGCGCGGGCAGCAGCAAAAAGTACATAGCGGTTGGCTTCATCTCAGGAACCCTCCCAGGAATCCGTTCGGTGACGAGATCGACCTTAGCCCGAATTGCCCCGGAATTTGCCTGAACTCCCGATGACGTGCACTAAATCCGCCAAAACCTCGATATGAACTGCTAAGTAATTTAATTGCAATGGATTGCGGAATCGTATAAACTCATATAACGCGCTGTCGAGGCCCGTTTTGCTGCCATGAATCCATCCAACGGCCTGCCGGGCGGACCCGTGGATCGGCCTGTGCGCCGTATAGCGAGGTTCGGCGTGTTCGAGTTCGACCTCGATCAGGGCCGGCTTACCCGCAACGGCCATGTCGTCAAAATTCAACAGCAGCCCGCCATGGTGCTCGCGTGCCTGGTGCGGCGTCCAGGCGCGCTGGTCACCCGTGAGGAACTGCAGCAGGCCGTCTGGCCATCGGGCACGTGGGTAGAGTTCGACTACAGCCTGAACACGGCGATCAACCGCATCCGCCGCACCCTCGGCGACACCGCCTCGGAGCCTCGTTTTCTTGAGACCGTCCCGAAGCGGGGCTACCGCTTTATCGCGCCGGTGGAACTCGTGTTCCCGGTCGCCGAGGCCCCCGCCGACCAGGGTCCAATCTTGGTCCGCGACCGGGACGAAGAACACACTCAGGTTGGCGATCCCGCGACGATGGCTGTCGCGGCCGCGGCTTCCCCAGCGCCTACTCCTTCCGCGCAGCGCTTCGGATGGTGGCGGCTCGCGATGTCTATCGCCGTCGTCATCCTGCTGATCGCCGGTGCATACGCCATCTGGCAGCGTCGCGCCCCACCACCCGCGGACGCCGCTCACGTGCTTCGCTCCAACATCGTCCTTCCCCCCGGTCATCGCGCGAATGCCCTCGCTATCTCGCCCCAGGGCGATCAGATTGCCTACGAGACCCTGCAGAACGGCCGTCGAACCTCGTACCGCCGCAATCTCGATTCCGAAGGCTCTCGCCTGCTGCCTGGCGCTGAGACAGGCGCCGATCCGTTCTTCTCCCCGGACGGCTCCGAGATCGGGTTCTACACAGGCTCAAGCCTGCGCATTGCCGGCGCCACCGGATTTCGCGACATCGCTCAAATCCCTCCCGAGTTCGACCGCTGGAGCACGTTCTGGAGCACCGACGGTTGGATCTACTTCACCTCCCTCATCGCCGGCAAGTCGGGCATCTGGCGTGTGTCGCCCGCGGGCGGCACAGTGCAGCCGGTTCTCGAAATGGAAGCTTCCACCGAGGGGGTGGTGTACGGCTTCATCCAGCAGGTTCTTCGCGGCGGCGATGTGCTTCTGTATTCCATCAATCTTGGGCCGGGGCGGCGGTCCATTCGCTGGCTCGACAGAAAAACCGGCGCCACCCAGAGGCTCGTCGAACGGGGTATGGGGGGCACGATCGTAGGGTCCGGTCACCTTCTTTACTACTGGCGCGGCAGCCTGATGGCGGCGCCCATCAATGAAGCCTCAATGCGCCTTGCCGGTTCCCCGGTTGAGGTGCTCAACGACGTCGCCGAGCGTGGATGGTCGGGCCCCAACGCCGCCGTCTCGGCCAATGGAACGCTGGTCTACGTGAAGCGCCCGCCTTTGCCGCGGCGCACCGTCGAGTGGGTGACCCGGGATGGAAAGCGCACTCCCTTACCGTTTCCGCCGGCCGCCTGGGAGCAGGTGAGCGTATCGCCCGACGGGCAGCGGCTCGCGCTGGTTCGCCGTGACGATGCCGTCCGCAAATCACTGTGGTCCTACGAACTTCGAGGCGGCGGCTGGACGAAGCTGATCGAGACGGACTTGGCCACTCGCGCCGCCTGGAGCCCGGATAGCAAGTCGGTGGTCGCGAGTTTCGAACGTGACAACGCCGACTTCGTGAATCTCTACCGCATACCGATCGCGGAGCCCCAGAACCTGGAGCGATTGACGGAGCAGCCCGACTTCGGGCAGTTCCCCCAGTCATGGTCGGCGGCGGCCAACGCGATCCTTTTTCTGGAGGGCGTCCATCCTGACACCAAGAGCGACATTTTCGTGCTGCCGCTCGCCGGAGACCGGCGGCCTCGCGTGCTGGTGGCGACCCCTGGTTGGGATACCTGCGCTTCCTTCGCTCCCGATGGAAAGCGCTTTGCCTATGCGAGTGAACGGGGCCGTACGATGGATGTGTTCATTCAGGATTATCCGGGTGGGTCCAAACCTCTGCAGATTTCCCGCCAAGGCGGCCGCGAGCCTTCGTGGGCGCCCGACGGTAAGCGCATCTACTTCCTCGACCTCGGGCGAAATCTGATGGAGGTTACCATCGGCGCCAGTGGCGCGCCCAGTGAGCCAAAGCAGGTACTGCCGGGCGAGTTCACCAACTCGCCGGATATCTGGACTCGCGGCTACTCGATCGCGCCCGACGGACGTTTGCTCGTGATCCGCGCACCCCTGGAACCGGAGCCGGCGAGCGCGCGAATTTCCGTGGTGTCCAACTGGTTCGAAGAACTGAAGCGCCTGTCGCCGCTGCCGTGACACCTAATTATAATTAGCTTAGCTACAGCGAAAGCGGGAGCTAATTAAATGTCCGTTGGCTCACTCCGGCCACCTCGCGAAGATGGGCGAGGTGGCGGCGAAGTATCCGAGGCGGGGATAGGCTGCCAGCCAAGCTAGCTCCGACGTTACCTTGTGCGTAAGCGCGCGGCCAGGACCAACGCAAATCCGAGACAGCCGAGTGCAAGTGACGCTGGCTCCGGAGTAGCAGTCTCGACAATGGCGATGCCACGCGCGAACTGCCCTGCGGGAAGCTGGTTATCGCTCAGTTTTGTGAATACTCCGGTGGTCGGGTCCGCGGTACCAAAGGACACCGAGTTCTTAAAGCCCAGCCGTCCGCTTGCATCCTCAACGCCCAGGTAGAGCGTGCCGTTTGATGCATCGAGCCACGCTCCTTTGTAATCCCCAGATCCCTGCGGAAGCACGCCGTCCTGAAACGAAACGACCGCGCCGGTAACGGAATCGATCGTCCAATAGCGAACTGCTGTACTCCCGCCGGGGGCCAGCCCCACCTGAACCAGGCGCCCGGCGAGCCAGGCGATTCCGTCGCACGACAATTGGCCAAAGGTATTGCAACCCGCGACACCGATGTCCCTGATGGTGGTTACGGTCATGGTCACTAAATCGATCTTGACAATTCTGCCAAGGGGGTCAATTACGAACGCGATGTTTCCAGTGTTATCGAACGTCATCTCGCTGGGCACCTGCCCTCCGAGGCTGAACGTCGGTCCCACCAGCGTGTAGGAATTGGTGGACGGCGAAAGAGCGGCTAGCGAGTAGTCCACTCCACCGATCGGCACCACACCGTACAAATTGGCGGTGCTAGGCATGAAGTCGAATGCGGTATACGACGGGTTCGGACCGATTAGCACACCCGCGCCGGTTGAAAGATCGACTTCGTAGAAGTTATTCTGCCCGACAAATGCCGAGGCGCTGCACAACGGAGCGGAGGTGATAATCATTGTTACGGTAAACGCGAGTGCCGCCAACAGGCGATGGTTGACGGCGGTCCGCGTCCGCGCGCAAGACGAACGCTGCACTCGGATTGTTGCTGCCGTGAGTGTGGCAAGCTTAGATATGGTCGACATTGTTTCCTTTGGTCTTCTCGTTCTACAGAAATATGGACGGAAGAGTTCAGCCTTTGACGCGGTGCGAAGCACCGCCCGGGCCACAGGCAACTGGTGTACATTTCCAGAGCATTTGGATTGATGACTCTTCTATTTCGTTATGCGGAACAAGACGCTGTCTCGGGTAAGGTAAACGAATTTTTTTTTGAAGTCTTCCGAAGGCGCGCAGTTTACGAGGAGAGGACAGTCGCTCAGTCCGCGGGCGATTCATCCAGGTAGAAACGGACCCGTGCCCTGCCCTTCAACAGATCCTTCTTGATGGTTTCACCCGAAAGCCCCAAAACCATTGCCACTTCATCTCTGGAGAGACCTCCGTAGTAGGTGAGCAGGAGAACCTTCTCTAACCGGGGCCGCTCGTCGCGAAGACGAGCTAGGGCACGGTCGATGTCGAGTGCCTGGATCGCTCTTTCCTCAAACGCATTTTCCGTAAAAGTTCCGAAGCTAGCGCGGAATAGCGATTGCGCGATCTCCGTATCCAAGTCATCCAGAGACTCCACCCGCCCACCCCCACGTCTGTCCGCTTTGCGATGCCGGGCATGATCAATCAGCAATTGATGCATCGCCCGGGTTACGGTGTAGAAGAAGTGTTCGCCGGAAATCCATTCAAATTCGTGAGCGGATCTTCCAAACAGCCTCAAGTACAAATCGCTAATTAGCCGAGTCGCGTGCATGCTCGGTCCTGCCGGCGCTCGGCCGATCATTCTTTGCGCCAAAACCTTCAATTCGTGGTACAGTTCTACAAAAATCTCCTGATTCGAACTGCCCGAGAGGCGCAGTCTCTCGAAGGAAGCTGAAATTATCCCAAAATCGAAGGCTCCAGTACGGGTATCGGGCATGCGACCGTGAAATGACAGTATAGATGATCACGACGAGGGATTGGCGCGGACGCGCAGCTGACATCGGGGATAGCGCTCTAGACTTGGATTCTGACACCGAACGCGAACTCTTCATTCAACGCGAATGCGGTTCAGACTCCAAAATGGCCGACTTTGTTAGGCAGTATGTTGCATCCGCCGAAGTTGAAACCGCTCCCTTCCGTTCGCTTGGGAGTACTCCGGACGAGCCTTTCGATCGCTACTTAGGTAGCCGCATTGGACTTTGGACACTCAAGAAGGTGATCGGTTACGGCGGTTTTGGCGTTGTGTTTCTCGCGGAACGGGGCCACCCGTTCCAGCGTGCTGCCATTAAGCTAATCCATGGTCCTGTCTGGCGTCGAGAAATCCAGATTCGATTTCAGGACGAGCAACAGGCGCTGGCCAAGTTGAATCACCCGAATATCGTCCATCTACTCGACGCGGGAATCACCGCGGCGCATGAGGCCTATGTTGTCATGGAGTACGTCGAAGACGCGAAATCGATCGATCTGTACTGTCGGGCTGCGCAACTCACTTCCGAGCAAATTGTTCACTTGTTTCAGCGGGTCTGCACCGCTGTCTCCTACACCCACCAAAAGGCAATCATTCATCGCGACCTGAAGCCGAGCAATATTCTGGTGGCTGGAGACGGCACTCCGAAGCTCCTGGACTTTGGATTGGCGAAGCTGATGGATCCGATCGATCGCGGATCGGAGCGCCCCCACAGTTCGGTAGCCAAGATCGGCACGGAGCGGTACATGAGCCCCGAAGCGATCCGGGGTGAGGATCCGACCACTGCCACCGACGTCTATGGCCTATGCCTGGTCCTCTATGAACTGCTGACAGGCCGGCCTGCGTGCCCTTTGCCGGCTAATGCGAGTCCTCCACAGGTGTGGGATTGGGTCCTGCAAATCGATCCGGACCGTCCCAGCAAGGCTGCGGAGAGTGGCTCAACTGTCGGCGCGATCAAACGCGACCTGGATGCGATCGTTCTCAAGGGACTTCGGAAAATCCCAGGGGACCGCTACACCGACGTCAGCGCACTGAACGACGACCTCAGCAAATTGCTCGGTAAGAAGCCCGTTACTGCCCGGATGGGTGGAGCGATGTATCGAACTGGACGCTTCGTGGCGAGGAATCGCTTTCCCACAATCGGCGCGCTCACTCTCACTGCGGTCCTTTTGTTGGGGCTGTTGTCCATCCTGCGTCAGAAGCGTGATACGGAAGCACGAGAACTCATGGCCTGGGCGGGGACCAGTCTGAACGATGATCCTGAACGAACGTTGATCCTGGGCCTGCACGCTTGGGCCAGGAACCGCGCGATGCCACAAGGTCTGACACAGTTTCTGCATGACGGGATTCTCACTTCACGCGTCGAACATACACTGCGTGGGCCCGCGGTTCCGATGATCGGGGTCGCTTGGACCGAACAGGGGTCGGTGGTGGAAAGCGAAAGCGAAGGTGGAACCTTCTTGCGATGGGATCCAAGAAGCGGGCGCCAGTTGTCCCGACTGAACTCACGGCTTCCGGATGGGAAAGCCCGGGACTGGTCACCGGATCATCGCCAACTGGCTATCGGAAGTGACACCGGCGTTGTGACCGTCTGGGACGCCGCGACTGCAACTGCGGTCTACGCCCGCCAGGGCCCACTTGGGGAGATCAATGCCCTTCAATGGTCCCCCGACGGGACCCGACTTTCCATAGTGAACGCTGAAGGGACCGTCGTTATCTGGGATGCTCTGAGTGGAAAAGTCACCCTGACGATTCGCCCGGCGGACGGCATTTTGCACCAAGTCTCTTGGTCTCCTAATGGAAGCTATGTTGCCGCGGCCAGCCACGACGGAAAGTTGTCGGTGTGGGACGCGACAAACGGGAAAAAGCTATTCGGCGTGAGGGCGCATCCGGGAGCATTGCATGTTCTGAAATGGCTGTCTGACAGCCGCCGTGTGGCGACCGCGGGTGGCGATCGGACTGTGAAGGTGTGGGAACTTGTAACCCGGCGAGAGTTAGTCCGTTTGTCAGGACATCGCAGCGGCGTGACTGCAATGGAATGGTCGCCCAACGAAAACAAGGTCGCTACGGCGAGTACGGATGGAACGGTGAGGGTGTGGGATGCGCGAGGTGGGCAGGAGTTGCTCGTCCTAAGGACTCACCAGGGCTCTGTGAGCGGCTTGGCTTGGTCGCCCGATGCAAAGCATCTAGCGACGTCGGGCTTCGATGGAACTGCAAGGATCTGGAACGTCAATCGAAAGGTGGAGTTGTTCCAAATGGCCGGTCACCAGGAGCGCGTGATGACGGTCGCATGGTCGCCCGACGGCAGACGAATCGCCACTGCGAGTTACGACAAGACCGGAAAGATCTGGGACGCGGCCAGTCGTCAACTCTTGAAGACCCTGTCCGGCCACTCAGCCATCTTGAGCGAAGCCAAATGGTCCCCCGATTCGACACGAGTTGCGACCGGCGGCTTCGACAACGACGCAAGGATATGGGACGCTTCAAGCGGTCAGGTTCTCAAAACGCTCACAGGTCATCAGGCCTGGGTGGCTGGGGTGGCTTGGTCTCCAGATGGAAACAATCTTGCTACTGCGAGCGGCGACAAGACAATAAGGGTCTGGGACGCAACCAATGCGAGGCTGACCCACACCCTGACCGGCCACCAGGACTGGGCGTGCGGTGTCGCCTGGTCTCCCGACGGCAAGTTCCTCGCCACCGCGAGTTATGACAAGACGGCCGCAATCTGGGATTCGGCGTCAGGGAAGCTGCTGCGAACGATGAAGGGTCATCAGAACACTGTCTTCAGCGTTGCATGGTCACCCGATGGAGCAAGCATCGCAACCGCCAGCCACGATGCGACCGCACGATTGTGGGACGCTAAGACTGGACGGGAGATTCGCTCCCTGAGAGGCCACGAAGGATACGTACACCGCATCGCGTGGTCGCCGGATGGAAGTATGGTGTCAACGGCGAGTGCGGACGGAACGGTGAAGGTCTGGCTGGTGCGGGACGGGGCGGAATTACTCACTCTGAGAGGCCACGACGGACCCGTGTATGGGGTCGCCTGGTCGCCGGACGGCAAACAACTCGCCTCGGTTGGCGACGGAATTGTTCAGGTCTACGCGATGGCTGAAGCCGAACTCCTACGCTTGGTCCGCTCCAGGATCACCCGCGACTTGACACAGCGGGAATGCCGCTATTACTTCGGCCGGAGCGAATGTCCCGCCATTCCGGATTTGCCGTAAAGGCGCCGCCGAATAACCCGGAAGTAGCAATGATTTAGGATACTAGCCACCCTATTTCATCCGCGGCCCGCCAGCCGTGAACATGCTACGGCACGTAGTAGCGCTGGTCATCGTCCCGAGTAAGCAGCCGGCCCTCCCCGGGGTCCTTCAGAAATTGCCGAACCAACCCAACCGTGCGAAACTCCTTTCCTTCGCCCCGCGCCGCCCGAAAGTCGTGAGCGGCCACGCACTCGTTGCGCGTCGGCGCCGGCCCACCCGCTCGAACATAGTTTGACTCCCACACCGGCAGCGTCTCAATCCGCAGATCCGCGGCCGCCTCGGTACAGGCGTAGTTCAGCGTGACCAAGTTCGAAGGATGGTTCAGTTCCGCGAAGCTCCGCAGCACGTCAAACGACACCGGATGCGGCTCGATGGCCCACACACGCCGACCGGACCCACCGTCCGCGAGGACGCGGAAACGTCCTCACTCCGGCCAGCGCCTATGTCCACGATCACCCCGCCCCATTCGGCCGGGCGAGTTCACCAACTCGCAGGATGTCTGGACTCGCGGCTACTCGATCGCGCCTGACGGACGTTTGCTCGTGATCCGCGCACCCCTGGAACCGGAGCCGGCGAGCGCGCGAATTTCCGTGGTGTCCAACTGGTTCGAAGAACTGAAGCGCCTGTCGCCGCTGCCGTGACACGAGCGAGTTAACGACTGGCCGGCTTCGACGCTGGCTCTTCCTTGAATTCCAAGGTATAAAGCGACTTAATCGTTGGTGTTTCGACGTATTCGATTAATACCGGCCTCGGCTTCTGTACGCCGCACGCGAACTCGAACCCTTTACTGCCGGCGCCCTTCAGCACCACCAGTTTCGGATCGAGTATGTCGAACGTGAGGGGCTTGGTGTTGCTCACGATGTGAATGCGGGCGGTCTTGCCACGGCATTCGACACGCTTTAAGGTCCCCTCCACGGTCTTGGAGTTTGGCTTGAACAGGCTCCCTTCAGTAAAGCTCTCGGTGAAGGAGGAAGCCGGACGTTCCCGGCGGCGCAGTTTTGGGCGTTCATCCGTTTCCTGTGCGAATCCAGCGAGCACAGTTAATGAAAGCGTAATAATTGGCAGCCACATAACAAAATCGAATCCGAATGGTACCACCTTACTTTTCCCCTTGCTTACCTACAGGAGTTGTCCTACATTGTTGTCGGTAACCAAGGGGAGGGCGTTTGAGTAAACCGACCGATCTGGTGCAGGGAACGCTGGACCTGCTCATCCTGAAAACCGTCGCGCTCGAGCCGATGCACGGTTGGGCGATTGCGCAGCGCATCCGGCAGCTGTCGAACGAAATCCTGCAGGTGAATCAAGGCTCCCTTTATCCGGCGCTGCACAAGCTGGAGAAGCACGGCTGGATCGAGGCGGAGTGGGGCGAGTCGGACAATAATCGGCGGGCGAAGTATTACTCGCTGACGCGTGCGGGCAAGAAGCAGTTGGCTGACGAGGCGAAGAACTGGGAGCGGCTGTCGGACGCGATTTCGGCGATTGTCCGCGCTTGACGAGGAGGCGTTTCAGATGCGATGGGTGAAGGCTGTGCTACTGCATTTTCGCTCCCTGCTTGAGCGGCGCAAAGTGGAGACCGAGCTTGATGAGGAACTGCGGTTTCACATCGAGCGCCAGTCCGACGAGAACGTCGCGCGTGGCATGTCTCGCGATGAAGCGCGTGCGGCGGCAATGCGGGAGTTTGGTGGAGTCGCCCAACTGGCCGAGGAGTGCCGTGACGCGCGCGGTTTCAACTGGCTGGACAACGCGATGCAGGACGTTCGCTACGCGGCCCGCCTGCTGACTCGGAATCCAGGATTCGCGTTGGTGGCGATCCTGGCTCTCGCACTCGGCATCGGCGCCAATGCCGCCATGTTGAACAGATGGTCTTCCCGCCAATGCCCACTCAACTCCTCGGCGATCTCTTCTTCGCTGTTGTGGCAATGCGGGTCGCGCAGTTTGGCTAACTGACTGGGATCCGCTCCTCGTTCACGATCGCTTTCAGTATCGCCATTCCCGTCATCCCGGTAATCGAGGAGACCGCCCGGTGTACCCGCACATTCATCTGGTCCAGGCTCTTCTGCATCCGCCTCACCCAGTCGCCCGCTGTTGCCACCAACGTGCCCTTCTCCCGGACCAGCGTCCGCAACATGCAGATCGACTCCTGCGGTCGAAATGCACCTTGTAACAATCCGCAACTGTGCAGCCGCTGCAGCCACTCGCAATCGGTGGGATCGGACTCTTTATCCCGCCCCGGCACGCGCGCCAGCTGTCGGGTATCCACCAGCAGAACCTCAATCCCGTAACTTTCCGGAATCTCGTGCAGTGGGATCCAGTACACCCCGGTACTCTCCATCGCCACCGACTCCACTCTCCGTTCCAGCAGCCATTTCGCCAGCCTCACAAGTTCCGGTGTAGTTGCACCCAAAATCTGCAATCTCCCGACCTGTTCCGTCTATCGTTGGGCCACATTCCCATTGACGCTCGCTGCCTACATCGACAGCCGCCCTACGGGTGCACATTAAATTAAAGGCAGTCCCTTCAGTTGCCGTCGGGCCTTGGGGTCAGCGGCGTCACCTGACTTTACTTTCCCCATCGTTTTTCTTCCCTTCTGAGCACGCCGCCCAGGTTGGCCTTTCTAGGAATCTGGCCTAGGGGAGAGCTTGCGATAGCCTCGCCAATGTTGAATTGCCTTCCTGAAACCATGCTGAAAGAGCGGCAGCTGCGCGAACGCTGAAAGGGTCTTAACTGCAGACGTGCTCTTCCCTCACCTTACCGCTTCTCCCAGTCACAGGTTGTTGAATCCGGCGCCAAGCCGGTGGTTGGGCTGAAAGCTGATCGCCAGCGCTAGCTCACGCGCCGCAGGACCAGCGCCGAGTTCTTGCTGCCGAACGCAATGCAGTTGGCGACGGCGTACTCGATGTCGTGCTTTCGGCCGGGGCAGGGGACATAGTCGAGATCGCAGTCGGGATCGGGGTCGTCGACATTCGCGGTGGGCGGCAGCACACTGTCGCGCATCGCCAGAAGGGTCGCGGCTACACCCGCGGCGCCGCACGCTCCTTGCGGATGGCCGATCAGACTCTTCAATGAAGACCCGGGAAGCCGGTAGGCGTGGCCGCCGAACGCGAGCTTTACGGCGCGGGTCTCGATGCGGTCGTTCAGATCCGTGGAAGTCCCGTGATAGTTGATGTAGTCGATTTGCTCAGGCGCGACGCCGGCTTCTGTCATCGCCATCGAAATCGCACGGGCCGGTTCCTCGCCGCACTCTTCAAGACGCACACGGTGGAACGCTTCACAGGTGGAGCCGTAGCCCGCTACCTCACCGTACACGCGCGCGCCGCGAGCCCGTGCCTTCTCCTCGTTCTCGAGCACGAAGAACCAGGATCCTTCGGCGAGAACGAAGCCCTCGCGATCGCGGGAGAACGGCCGCGATCCGCGCGGAGGATCGTCGTTCCACTTATTGGCGAGGATGCGCATGGCGATAAAGCCGCGCATGATCAGCGGCGCAATCGGGGCGTCTGAACCGCCGGCAACGATGGTGTCGAGCGCGCCCGCCTGAATCTGCCGGACCGCGTAGCCGATGGCGTCGGTGGACGACGTGCAGCCGGTGGAGATGACGTGGCTGAAGCCGCGGAGGCCGAACTTCATCGAGACTTCGCTGGCAAGAGTGCCGATGGTAGAACTCGGAACCACGTACACGCTGCACTGCCGCCAGTTGCCGGTGTGAAAAAGCCGATACTGCTCCTCAGTGAAGTCGACCGCCCCGCCGCCCGATCCGACGATGACTCCGATGCCGCGAAGTTCGTCGCGATTCATCGCAGCGGTGTCGATTCCCGCATCGCTCAAGGCTTCGCCGGCGGCGGCGATGGCGAGCGGAACCACGCGAGAGACATGCTGCCGATCCTTGGCGCTGACGAAATCGAGCTCGTTGAAGTCAGGTACTTCACCGGCGATCTGGACGGCGAGATCAGAGGGGTCAAAGCGCGTGATCCGCCTGATCCCACTACGGCCTTCGCGAGTCGCTTGCCAAAACGCTTCGCGGCCGATTCCGTTGGGGCTGACCGCGCCGATCCCCGTGATGACAACTTTCGGTCTCATTCAGCCGGATGCCGCAGCGTCCGGAGTCGCCACAGGTCTCGTGTTAGTATAGGCATGGCTCAGGGACTCGCGGCAACAACGCCCATCGCGCTCGCGCTTCAAACTACAATATGGCGGAACTCAGGGAACAGCCGCGTGGACGGCGGCTGCTCGGGGCATTATTGGGAATCAAGGCTGGTGTAATCGGAGCTGCCGCGATCCTCATTTTCATGGCTGCTGTGTCACTGGCCGAGCGCGACCCGTGGTGGGCCTACCCCAATCTCTTGGCGACTGCTTTTTACGGCGCGCGCGCACTCCAACTCGGTCCCGGCTGGTCGACTCTATCTGGAGCGGCGTTCCAGGTGATTCTGGCGGGCGTGGCCGGCGCCATCTTCGGCGCGATCTTCTCGGGTGTGCAAAGCGGCACACGCCTGTTGCTGCTTGGCATCATCTGGGGAGTGTCGTATTTCTATCTGACGCACAATCTCTTCCGTACTTTCGCGCGACTGATCCCGGTTTACGCTCCGGAAGTCGCATTGCTCATAGCACACGCGATGTTCGGCATGATTCTCGGAGGCCTCTCGCGCGCTCGCTGGATCCCGGCCCGGGCCGACACACAGCCTTCATCCTGAAAAGGGAGGGTGCGATCCGATAGAATGGTAGTTTCAAGACTGCGTCAAGTTCGAACCTCCGAAACCACGGCGTGTCAGTACACGTCTGGAAGGGTCAGTTTCAGAGCGCAAAGAATTGAGATGGAAGGCCGCCCGAGAAAGCCGGAGTTCGGCGGACGTGGCTGGCCTGGAGAGTCCGGGTTGCGCGTTGTGCGCGTTGTGATGAAAGTAGAAAGGAACCAGCTTTAGCAATGAAGTTTTCCAGGCGCGGACGCCTGTGCGCCCTCCCGGCCTGTCTGTTCTGCATGGTCGCCGCGGGCGTCTACGCCCAGCAGCCACCGGCTCAACAGCCGCCGGCGGGGCAGCAGCAACAGCCGCCACCACCCAAGCCGGCTCCTGCCAAACCCGCGAATCCATTTGAGGCGGTTCCTGAATCGGTCGACCCCGCGAAGCCGGCGCCCGCGCCGGCCAAGCCTTCTACTCAAGCCGCGCCGCGGGCCGCCGAAACCGGCGCGCCTCCCGACAATGTCATTGAAGCGATCGAGTTTCGCGGATCGCGCCGTGTCCCGCAAGACACTTTGCGCGCTCTGATCGTCACCCGCAAGGGCGACCGTTATGACGAAGAAACGCTCCGCCGCGACTTTCTCGCGCTCTGGAACACGGGCCGTTTCGACGATATTAAACTCGAGCGCGAGGCCGGCAAGGAAGGCTGGATTCTTCGCTTCAACTTCGTCGAGCGCCGCGTAGTCCGCACCATCAAATACGACGGCAACAAATCGATCACCGTCTCCGAGATTCTCGACCGCTTTAAGGAGCGCAAGGTGGGTCTCTCGGTGGAGCAGCAATACGATCCGAACCGCGTACAGCGGGCCAAGAACGTGCTTCAGGAGTTTCTCTCCGAGCGCGGTCGGCAGTTTGCGATCGTCGAGCCGCAGATCCGCCAGTTGCCGCCGTCCTCGCTCGAGGTCACCTTCAAAATTAATGAAGGGCCGAAGGTGAAGGTGGGCCAGATCAACATCGAAGGCAACCAGGCGTTCAGCGACCGTAACGTTCGCCGCGCGATGAAGAACCTGCGGCCCGTGGGAGTTCCCCAGTCCATTTTTCTCGAGAACCTGTTTGCCAAGACCTTCGACTCCACCAAACTTGAGGAAGATCAGGAACGCATCCGGCAAGCCTATATGGATAAGGGCTACTTTCTAGCGAAGGTCGTGGAGCATAAGGTGAACATCATCGATGTGGGAGGCCAGGGAGGGCTGCGGATCCCGATCTTCAAGCCGAACAAGCCGGGTAAGCGCGCTGACCTTACACTGCAGATCGACGAAGGCCGGCAGTATCGTTTGAACAAGATCAACTTTCAGGGCGTGAAGCTGTTCCGCACTCCTGAAACCCTGATGGCGCCCCTGTTCCAAATGAAGGAAGGCGACATTTTCTCGACGGCGAAACTCCGCAAGGGCCTCGAGAATTTGCGGAAGCTGTACGGCGAGTTCGGGTACATCGACTTCGTTGCCGAGCCGGCGTTCGATCCCCTGCCGAACCAGCCGAAGATCGATCTGACGCTGTCTTTTGACGAAGGCAAGCAGTTCTTCGTCCGGCGCATCGATTTCGCGGGCAACACCACCACGCGCGACAAGGTGATCCGGCGCGAGCTGTTGATCGACGAAGGCGACATGTTTAATTCGCGCCTTTGGGAAGTCAGCCTGCTCCGCTTGAACCAGCTCGGCTACTTTGAAGTTCTCAAGGAAAACGAAGCTGCCGACATCAAGCGCGACACGCGCACCAACACCGTGGATATTACGCTCAAAGTGAAAGAGCGCGGTAAGAACTCGGTGCAGTTAAACGGCGGCGTCTCCGGCATTGCCGGCAGCTTCGTCGGGTTCTCTTACTCCACCAACAACTTTCTCGGCCTCGGCGAAACGCTCAGCCTCTCTACCCAATTAGGCGACCGCATTCGCCAGGTGGAGTTCGGATTTACCGAGCCCTACTTTCTCGACAAGCCGATTCAGGTTGGCTTCACCATCTTCACATCGCGCTTCAATTACGATCAGGGCCGCGAAGTTTCACTCCTCTCCGGCCGCAACCTCATCCCGCTGTTTGACCAGTTGGGCACAAACAATCTGCTGAATTATGTTTCGAACACGCGCGGGTTTACGGTATTCAGCAGCACGCTGCTCAAGCGCAGCTTCGCACGTGTGGGGCTTAGCTACGGCTACAACGTGCAGGACATCCAGACGCTGACGGAAGCATCGAGGTCATACTTCGACTTCCTGTACTTCCAGAACGTCGGCGGACCGAACGCGCTCCAGGGTATCAAGACGAGCCAGATTATCCCGTCGTACAGCTACAACACGGTGAACCATCCGATCACGCCGACGGCGGGTCGAAGCCTGTTTATCACGACGCAGTTTGCGGGCAGCGTGCTTGGCGGCAACGTGAACACGGTTGAGCCCACCATCGACGCGAAGTACTTCCGCTCGGGTTTCCGGAAAGGTCACGTGATCGGCATGCACGGTCTCGCCCAGATCATCACGGGCTTTAGCGGCAGGGTTGCTCCTCCGTTCAGCCGGTTCTACATGGGCGGCGAGAACGACATCCGCGGGTTCGACATTTGGGGCATCAGCCCGATTGCCTACATCCCCAGTTCAGCGAGCGTAGACGTCTTGAACTCAGACGGAACGCCGCGTACACAGAAGGTCGTGAATTCAGACGGCTCCATCGGAC
>Ga0163150_10005373_pt1 | contig 16411 bp, 20 predicted proteins | sample OliLakLV19P2IB_FD_148628 | JGI IMG/M metagenome (GOLD analysis project Ga0163150, IMG submission 148628) | Freshwater microbial mat bacterial communities from Lake Vanda, McMurdo Dry Valleys, Antarctica - Oligotrophic Lake LV.19.P2.IB | ecosystem: Environmental > Aquatic > Freshwater > Lake >...
CCTTTGGCCACACCTATGGCGAGCCCCTGACCGACCGACGCCGGATTCTGCGCAATGCCGATGACGTTCTGCCCGGCGCCGCCGAAATTGGTGCCGCCGAAGGGCGTTGAGCGTGCCCCACCGATGCCGCTCAAGTCCTGGAATTGCACGCCGAATTCTGCCGCCTTGGTCGCGGTCACCTCGGCAATCAGCGCCTCGACGAACACCTGCAGGCGACGCACGTCCAGCCGATCGAGCACTGCGCGCAGGTTGTTGTAGATCGCGTCCGGCGCGGTGATGATGATCGAGTTCGTCGCCGCGTCAGCCTGGATGATTCCGGGCGTTGCAATCGACTGTGCCCCGGCCGGCCGCTGCAGCGGTGCGCCCGGGGCACCGGGAGGCGCCCCTGGTACCGGCGGAAGCGAACCGGGCGCCGCCCGCTGGAGCGAGGTATCGCCTGCATAGATGGCACGCAGGGTTTCCGCAACCTTCACCGCTTCCGCGTTCTTGAGGTAGACCACGTGAATGTTGCCGGCGGTGCTCGTGGGCGAATCGAGCATTGCCACAAGCTGCCTGATCCGGGCAAGGCGCGAAGGATCGCTTACGCGCGCGAGAATGCTGTTGGAGCGCGCATCGGCCACCACCGTGGTGCGAGCGCCGGTGTCGGGCGTGCCCGGCGGGCCGGACACCGGTTCGGCGACCAACCGCGAAATTGTCTGCGCCACATCGAACGCTGATGCGTACTGGAGGACGATCATGACCGGATCGGTCCCCGAGGGCTGGTCGATTGCGCGAATGATGCGCTCGATGCGCTCGAGGTTGCTGGCGTAATCGGTAATGACGAGCGTGTTGGCGTTCGGCGTGGTGATGGTGTTGTTCGGAGAGATCAATGGGCGCAGCGTCGCCATCACCTGGGTCGACGATTCGTAGGTCAGGTCGAACACCCGGGTTTGCAGCTGGTCCCCCCTGACTCGTGGTGAATCCCGCACCCCCGCACCTGCCGCACCATGGAGCTTTGCATCCGCCTCGGGCAGGATCTTCACCATCCCACGGCCTTCGATCGCGGCGAATCCCTGCAGCCGCAGAGCCGAGAGGAACACGTCGTACACCATGGATTTCGACATCGGCTTGGCCGAAATGATGTTCATGGTGCCCTTGACGCGCGGGTCGAGCAGGAAGTTCTTGCCGGTGATCTCGCCCACGGCCTTGACCACGCCTTCGATATCGGCATTTACGAAATTGAGCGTGACCAGGTCGGATTCGGCGACCCGCTCCGCCTTCGGCTTGAGCCGCGGCTTCTTTGCCTTGGTCTGCGACAATGCCTGTTGGCCGAATGCGACCAGCACGATTGCAATCAGTGCACTGCCAAGCCAGCCGCGCTTGAGGTTCATCTTCTGGAAACGCTGCTTGAAGCGGAGTGTGATCATTTGCGCCCCGCAGGCACGATGGGCGGCGGCTTCTTGCGTTCGTTCAACGCCAGGTCTTCGCTCGTACCGGTGCGCTGAAGGGTCACGCGATCGGGATACACCTTTTCAAGGCGTACCCCCGGCGCAATGTCATCGCCTGTACGCACGGTGATGATTTTCTTGGCGTCGACCTGCACCAGCGCATAACCCGGCTCGCGTCCGCTCGCGGCAACCACCCCGATCAGTTTTATCGCCAGTGCAGAAGGTGTCGAGGCCATCGCGCTGAGTTGCGCGGTTCCGAAGAGGGCGCCCGCGCCTGACAAACGAATGGCCGGCTCGCTCAGAGGCTCGGCGCGCGGCGAGGCGCGCGGTCCGAGCCATGCCCAGCTCCAGTACGCCAGCACCACGCCCATCAAAATGAGCGCGGCGAGGGTCGCGAAGAACGCGATAGCCGTTTGTAGATTATTCGATTGGGCAATCGGCATTGCGACCATTTTGCCTGATCTGCGCTCGTCTTACATGCATTATCATCGTTGTGTGAGCCTCGGTCCGCGCCATCGCCATTCGCCTGATTTGGAAACCGGCAGGGTTTCCGGAAAAGTATTACGCCGCCTGGCGGCCCTAGCCTCGTTTTCGATCCTCACCGTGGCCGCGAGCAAGCCGGTCCGCGGCGAAGAAAGTTACCCGCAGGTCTGGGTGAATCCTGGTTTCTATTCCCAGCATTTCCGATCCGGTGGGCAATTCCGCAGCGACAACTGGGGCATGGGCGCCGAAGTGGCGTTCTCCCCGGACCATGCGTTGCTCGGCGGGTCCTTTATCAACAGCGACAGCAAGCGCAGCCAGTACGGGGCGTACTGGTGGAGGCCCCTGCACTGGAGGCTCGCTGGTACGGCCGTGCATGCTGGTGTGGTTGCTGCAGCCCTCGACGGCTACCCCAACTACCGCAATGGCGGCTGGTTCGTTGCGCCGCTGCCTTCCGTCGCGATCGAGGGTGAACGCATAGGCGCTAACCTGATGATCGTGCCGACGATCAAGAATCGCGTCCAGGGTGCGATCGCGATCCAGCTGAAACTCCGGATCTGGTAGCTCCGCAAGGCGCGTGCCTGGCCTCGAGGGGAGCACTCGAAGCGCGGCGGGTCCCGTCGGGCCGATGGGCCGGTCGATCTGCAGCTCGAAGTTTCCCGGCTCGCGCTCGATCGCAATGAGACGCAGGAAGGGCACGAGTTGCGACTGCATTTGCGGCTCGACGCGTGCGTTTATCTTGAACACGAATGGACGGTTGTCGCGGCTGGACCCCTTGCCTGTGAGCTGCAGCGGCCCTTTGAGGGTGCGCAGAGACGCGTCCCATCCGGCGGAAACGCTTTCGAGGCGGAATTCGTAGTCGCCCAGGGGCGAGACCGGTGCCAGGGCGACCCCGGCCGACTGCCAGGTCACCACCGCCTGTCCGGCCGGATTTCTGCCGGCTACCGTAAGCCTGGCCGCCTGGACGTGAAGTTCTCCGCTTGGGCCGATCAAGGCCATGCGAGGCAGGACCAAGCCGAGAACCGATGCAGGTACGAAAAAATCCGCGTCCTCGATCTCAACTCCCCCCGGAAAGAACCCGAGGGAAAGTCTCTTCGTTGCTCCAGCGAGCCTGACCTGGAACCCGAGGCGCCCGCGCAACAGGAGCTGCGGTTCAAAGTGCCACGCCAGATCCGTCCCGATGCCCTTCGTACCCAAGGCATCGCGCGCCTCGAGTCGTCCCTTGCCGGCCCACAGGGTCCCGTCCGCTTCGGCGAGGCGGAGCGTGCCCGCGGCCGATCGAACCAGGATCGCGTCGAGGACTGTAGCTGGCGCAAAGGCGACCAGGCAGCCCATGTATGCGCAAAAGAGGACCCCGCAGAAGACAATGGCCGTGACGGGCACCCGCCGGCCCACCGCCTATGGCCTGGGTCGGGCGAACGTCGCCGTCACGCTGACCATTCCCGGTGTGGCCAGCGCCTCGACCCGCGTGGTATCGAGCCGCACTTGCTGGGCCTGCAATGCTTCTACCCAGGCCAGCCAGTCGACGAACGGCACTGCGCCGAAGGTGACCCTGACCTGGCCGGCATCCAGCGGCTCGATGCTCCGTAACGACCCTCCAAAGCCGGCCGCGTCGACCCGCAATTGCATGAGCGCGCGCAGGTCCGGTACAGGCGCGGGTTGTATCGCCGCCGGAAGTGCTCGAAGACGGACGATCTCGTCGGCGCTTCGATTCAACAGGACTGCCTCCGCACGCAGCCGGGAAACTGACTTCTCGAGTTGTATTCGCGCGAGGGAAGCGGATTGTACGAATCCGACATACAGGAGTACCGCCAGGAAAGCAGCGAGCACAGCGATAACCAGCCGTTCGCGCGGCGCGCGCGCTTGCCACAAGTCCCGCAAGGCCTCGCTCATGGGGCTCTCAGCGTGAGCGTGGTGGTTCGCCTGCCGGGTCCGGCAGAGGCGGTGGCGGCAACCACGAATCCAGACTGGGCGAACTGCGCCGAGATTCGCCCGAATAGGGCTGGATCGTTGGGAGCGAAGTCCAGTGTCATCCGTCCGCTCTCGTAGGAAATTGCGCGCAATGCGCCGGCTGGCAGGGTTTTGAGCCCCGGCGCTGCCTTCGAGAGCATCACGGCGAAATCACCCTCGTCGGGTCTGTTGGCTGCACGGCGCACCTCCGCCAGCTTGCGTCGAATCTGGAGCGCCGGGTCGGCCACAGCAAGCGCATCCGGGAACAGGTCGCGGAACCGCGTCTCCATCTGCCCGCGCAAGGCTTTTTGCTCGGCAGCCAATCGAGCCCAGTCGACCGCCAGGGCGGTGGCATGGATCGCAAGCGCGATGCCCGCGATCCAAGCGGCCGGCCGCAGCCGCGCGAGAGATTGCCCATCCACACGCCATTTACGTTGCTGCGCGGCAATTTCGACGCCGGCAGCGGGGAGCGCATTTAGCCGATCCCAGCGCTTGGCAGGCTTGATGCTCACGCCAAGCGCGCGACGCCATGCTTCGAGATCCGGAAGCGTGTCGGGGGCGGTCGGGCACAGGTCGATTTCAGCCGGCGCTGCGTTGCGCGCCCGGGCAGCTTCGACCATCAGCACGAGAGACAGGGGAGGCGAGCGACGGTCGCCGCAATCGGTCGCAGCACCTTCGAACTCGCCCGTGCGCACGAAGCCCTCTCGCCCATTCCATACGCAACTCCATTTGTGCGCTTGCCACGGCAGCAGGAGGGACTCGCAGGTCATGCCATAGGCGTGGATCCTTGCGGCTCCCAATGCCTCCCGCCAGGTGCCGAGCTGCCTGCGATCCATAACCGCGACGACTTCTGCGTCCCCGGTCGACCCGAGCCAGGTCACTTCGTTGGCGTCTGGCTCCGAGGCCGTGTATTCCTCCACGGCGTACGCGAGCAGCGTCCCCGAGCGTCGATTGGCCGCGGGTGGCAGTCTTGCCGGGGTGAGCAGCACGAATGCCGCGGGAAGAACCAGCTGGACGCGTTCGGCGCGCTTCAGCAACGCCGGGGGAAGCTGGGAAAGCGGACCTTCGCCGTTCGAGGATCCGGCGCCTTCGTCGACCAAGGCCCACTGCCACTGGTTCGGCAAATCGGCCTGCGGCGCAAAAATGCGCAGCAACCTCATAGGATCTTGCGCCAGACCACTGCTGGCCACCGGCCCGGCTCGCGACGCGCGAGCAACGCATTGCCGCGCACCTGCGCGCCGCCGCTGCTCACTCGCATGGTCGCAATTAGGTACTCGCTGGTGACTCGAATATCCTGCAGGCTGATCGTGACGTCCTTCGGCAGTTGTGCGAGGAATTCCGCATTGGTCCGAAAGTAAGCGGTGGCACGCCTGCCGACCAGTACGCGGGCCGCGCCGAGATCGAGGCCTTCCACTACGGCGGCCAACACTTCGGGCGGGGCCGTGTTGACGTTTATCGCGGTCGAAGCCGGCAAAGCGGCGACATAGGGTGCAAGGCGCGCGCGCGTCCTTGCGTCGAATCCGCGCACCAGGGACAACTCGTCGAGGTCGATCAATGGCCGGTTTGCGGCGCGGTATGGGGGATCGAGCGCGAGGTAATAGGGGTCCTCCGCGCCATGTCCGGGCTGCGGTTTGTCGTCTTCGTCGACCCAGTCTGCGAGTGCATCGGCGAGCGAGGCCGGCAGGCCGAGCAGTACGAGCAGGCGTTGGAAGCGCGCGAGCTGGACTGGATGCAGGTTACCGCCGCTCACCACGTTGTTCAGGTTGAACAGGCCTTGCTGGTCCTCGATATGGCCCTCCAGCTCGCCGTTATCGAGCGGCATGGGCGGCAGCCGCACCGCCCAGGGCTCGCCAAGATGATCCACGCTGTTGGCGCGCTGGTCATCGCCGAGCACGGCGCGGGCCCAATCGCTCCCGGCCTGCAGCAGTTCGAGCGCCTGGGCATGCTGCGCGGCGAGTTCCGCCCTGCGCGACCATGCATTGTGCGAAACGAGGATCGCGGTGGCGACAACGGCGGCAAGCGAGACGACCCCCATGGCCATCACGACCGCGACTCCCCGCTGGGCGTACTTCATGACCTGAGCGAGAACACGCGCACCACCTCCTCGCCGGAAGCCAGTACGATGCGCAAGCGCACCGCAAGCGGAATGGTCGGGTCGCCGGGCGTCGTCGGCCAGATGTTTGTCCACGCATGGCGCGGATCCAGGTACTGCAGCTCGAATTCCTTCACGTCGTTCAGAACCTGGTAGCGCACCGGCGAGACCGAGGGCGCCAGGTCCAGGCCTGGCCATAGCCACAGTTCGACTTGTTGCCTGTCATTCAGGCGATAGCCCAGCCGCCGTGCCATGTCCACCGCCTCGTTCGAGCTGAACCGGCTGAATTCGAGCAGCAGGTCATCGCCTGTGGGCGGGCGGCCGAGCCATGCTGCGGCGGTGCCCGATCCCGTGCGGACCGGCCGCGGCGCCGCAAGCCGGACATCCCTTGCGAAGCGAGCGAAGAACAACTCCATGCGCCGCCATTTTTCGGATTCCGCCTTTACGTGCTCGCGCGTATCGATCACCGTGCTGAGTCCGCGGAAGGACATCAGCCCAAGGATCGAAAGGATCAGTAGCGCGACGAGGAGCTCGATGAGCGTGAATCCGCGCGCGCGCCGGACGTGCGACGGGCTCATCAGCTTCCTCCTGGCGGATTCACCACGAACCCCACGAGATGGGCGAGGGTGCGACCCTCGGCAGGAGTGTCAAAGACGAAGACTTCCACCCGGCGGAAGGCGGGATTCGGCGTGAGGATGACCTCTTCGCGCCAGGCGAACTCGATGCCGCCCTGGCGCTGGGTCCCGCTCTGCTTGCCGGTGGGCATCCACTGGCCGCGCGCCCGATGCTCGGCGAGGCGATTCTCCGCGACCCACAAGGCAAACAACCTTGCCCGCAGATCGACGGTGGTGTTGGTTGCCTGACCCGCCACCCTGAGTGCTGCAAGCAGCGCGACTGCGACGATTGCGAGCGCAACCAGGACTTCGACCAGCGTGAAACCCGCGTGGCTATCGCGGCGTCGTCTCGGCATTGGGGACTCCTTTGCCCATCGACACCCGCATTTCCCCGACGGGCGAGGCAGCGACAACTGAGTGCTCGGCTCTGAGTGAAAGTTCGATGCTGAATGCGAGCATCGAGCCGCCCGCCGGAAATTCCAGACGCTTGGAATCTTTTGCGCGCGTCGATTCGACACGCAATTCGGAAATGGCCGCTCCGGGCAGAAGCTTGCGCGCGCGCAGCACGTCGTTGTCACGAATCTCGGACCACTCGCCCTCAGGCATGAGGCGCAGGAACCGGTAACCGTAATCGTCTGCAGCCCAGGCAATGGACTTCCCCGATATACGCGCCTCGTCGGCGGCGACGTCGAGGACCTGCGCAAGGCGCTCGGCCTCGTTGCGAAGCGCAGCCTTGTCGTCCTGTGCGAGGTTTACGGCAACGAGGCCAAGTAAGACACCCATGACCATGAGAACCACCAGCACTTCGACAAGAGTGAATCCACGGGTTTGTCGCGCTCCGCTCACCGACGCGATCCCTTCACTACTGGGTCCATGAGCCAATGTCGGCGTCGTGGGCATCGCCGCCCGGGGCGCCATCCGCTCCGAAGCTGTAGATGTCGATCTCGGCATGAACGCCCGGGTTGAGGTACTGGTAGGGATTGCCCCAGGGATCCCTCGGCAGCCTTTCGAGATATCCACCCGCTTTCCAGTTCGCCGGCACAGGGCTGGTCGCAGGTCTCGATACCAATGCCTGCAGGCCCTGCTCCGTGGTGGGATAGCGCTGGTTGTCGAGCCGGTAGAGTTTGAGCGCCTGCACCAACGTAGCAATGTCCTGCTTGGCGGCGATGATCCTCGCCTCATCCGGGCGGCTGATGATTTTCGGCACGACAAGGGCCGCGAGAATGCCCAGGATCACGACGACCACCATCACCTCGAGCAACGTGAAGCCGCGTTGCGTGCGATGCGCTTTCAGGTCATGCACTAGTGTCGTGCTGCATTCTGTTTGGAACTTAAGCGGCTGTTCGCGCGAATGACCTTCTGCAGGATGTCACGAGCGCTCTTGGTCCAGATGAATGGCTTGGGGTTCGTGTTGTGGTGCGCGATGTACTCATCAATGGCGACCACCAGTTCCGGGACGCTGGTGAACACGCCACGGCGCAGGCGGTTCTCGGAGATGTCGCGGAAGAACCGTTCGACCATGTTCAGCCACGACGCCGAGGTAGGCGTGAAATGCATGTTGAAGCGCGGATGCTTGAGCAGCCAGTCCTGGACATTGGGGTGTTTATGCGTGGCGTAGTTGTCGGCGATCAGATGCAGCGTCTTGTCCTTGGGCGTCTCGCGGTCGATCTGGCGCAGGAACTTCAACCACTCGGTATGCCGGTGGCGTCGCTGGCACTGCGCGATGACCTGACCATCGAGCACGTTGAGTGCGGCAAACAGCGTGGTCGTGCCGTTGCGCTTGTCCCCCAAGGGGACTTCCTTCGGGGCGTAGTCGTGCGTCATGGTGGCCGCGCGCCCCTTCTTCAGTGGCAACCCGGGCTGCGTGCGGTCGAGCGCCTGAACCTGGCTTTTCTCGTCGCAGCACAGCACCAGCGCATGCTCGGGGGGCGACATGTACGCCCCTTCTTCAGTGGCAATCCGGGCTGCGTGCGGTCGAGCGCCTGAACCTGGCTTTTCTCGTCGCAGCACAGCACCAGCGCATGCTCGGGGGGCGACATGTACAGGCCCACGATGTCTTCGAGCTTCTCGACGAATTTCGGGTCTCGCGAGACTTTGAAGCTGCGCACGATGTGGGGCTTCAGGCCGTTGGCACGCCAGTGCCGCGAAACGCTGGCGGCGCTCACGCCCATCTGGGCGGCCATCGTGCGCGTGCTCCAGTGCGTGGCAGTTTTAGGATTGCTTTGCGTGGTCAACTCCACCAGCCGCGCGACGTTCACTTTCACCGGCGGCGCGCCACGCGGCAAGTCGCGCTCGATACCCGCAAGCCCAGATTGCGCGTAGCGCTCGCGCCAGCGTGCGACCTGTACTCGGCCCACTCCCACCTGCGCGGCGATGTCCTTGTTGCGCAGACCATCGACGGCCAGCAGCACGATACGCGCACGCAGCGCCAGCCTCACGCTGGTGAGCTTGGAGCGAACCAGGCGCTTCAACTCGGATCGCTCATCGTCGGACAATACAATCTCGGGGGCAACTCGCACTTTTGTTCTCCACGCTGCTCGGCAGTAGAACATTGGACAGGCGAGGACATTATAAGTTCCTACAAGAGTGCAACACTACACTAGGTCCTCGCCAAGTGGCTTGCGCGTCGAAAGACGACCCCGTGCGGGTTCAATCAAGCGGCAGTCATTGTATCAGCGGGTGCACGATTTCTTTTCTTCGCGGTGCACGACATTGCATCAAGAAAAACGGGCATCGTTCGACGCCCGTTCGAGGAAACACCCGGTTGCGAAACTCAGTTGTTCACGGCAAAGGTCGCGGTCGTCACGACGCCGGCAACCGCGGAGCTGCCAACCGCGCCGCCAGGCGTCGTAACAGTGATGGTCAGCACGCCGCCGTTGGTCGCGTCGGTACAGGGAGGGCCAGCAGTAGAGTCATCCTTGATGCTCAATGTATGGGTGGCCGCCCCCGCTACCGGAGTAATGTTGGTATTCGACTGGATAAAGCTGGTGGGCCCCACAAGCGTGCCGTTGCCGACCAGCGAGGCAGCGACGGTGGTTCCCACCGGCATCGGATTGCCGACCGCGTCCACGATCCTCATGTTCACGGTATTTGTGCGGCCTTGACCGGCTAAGCAGCTCCCGGCGCTGATTGTCCCTACAGGGAAGATCTGGCTGATCACTGCCGTGGAACCGGAAAAGACGATCACGAGCGAACCGCGCACGTGAATCGATTTCGTGGCGCTGCAGGTGCCAGCGGAACTTCCAGCCGGAGGAGCAGTCACGTTGTTGCAAAGCACGCCATTGAAGGAGCCGTCCGCCGCGTCATAGGTATTGTTGCCATTGAAATCGATGAAGGTCTCGCTGGCATCGCGAACGCCGTTCTCGTTGTCATCCCGGAACGCCTCGGGCATGTCCGTTGAAGCGCCATTGGTATCCAACAATTCATTGGGCGACTTGTCGGCTACGCCATTGCCGTTCAGGTCTATAAAACTCTCCTCCCCGACCGCGTAGGCGAGCACCGTCACCCTGCCGTTGGTCGGGCGCGGCGCCTGGCCGGTCATCGTCGCGCTGCACGCGCCCACAGCGGTCTGGCACGAGGCCAGGATCGAGCCCCCTTCGGTGGTGAAGTTGACGACCGTGCCATCGGGCACAGGGTTGCGGAAATGATCGGCCAACCGCGCGGTCAGCACGGTGGTAAGCCCGTCAACCTCCCTGAACTCCGGGTTGAGCTTGGTCGCGCTCAGCGAGAAGCTGTCCTGCGCCGGAATGCCGGTGGTCACCGTCAAAGCGTTCGACTGGGTGGTGAGTGTGGCCCCCCCTGCGGTCGTCTGGCTGGCCGTCACTCGGACCGGGGTACTGACCGTGCCCGAATTGACGTTGGTTACAACCAATCCGGCTGCATCGGAGGTCGCCGTCGCGGGGGTCGGAGTAAGCGTAATGCCGCCCACCGTGGTGCTGAGGCCAAACGTGACGACCTGCCCGCTGAGCGGGTTGCCGCCGGTATCCACGACCTTGAAAGAGACCTGCGACACCTCGATGCCTCCTGTCCCCTTCAGTGAAATGCTGGCGGGCGTGGCGGCAACGAACTGGATCGACCCGACTGTCGGGGCGATGACCACCAGTGGGGTCGAAGCGGACGTCACGCCGGCCGCAGTCGCAGTAATCGAATCGGTTCCGGCGCATCCGACGTCACGAAACGATCCGGTCGCTACGCCCGCGACGGTGGCCACGTTCGCGCTCAGCACCGCCTTGCCGGTGCTGCCGCAGCTCGACGTGAAGGTGACATTCTGCGCTGCGGTTACCGGGACGCCGCCGCTCGACACTGTGACGGAGACGCTGGTGGTCCCAAACGCCGACAGCGGGTTTACGCCCACGACGGGCGAGCTGATGGTGACCGCCGACGCGCCGACCGCGAATCCGAGCGAACCCGTAACCGCCGCCGGGGGAGTGCCGGCTTGCGAAGTGCCAGTGATCGTGGTCGCGCCCGAGGTCAGCCCGACCGCGCTCAGGGTGGTCGTAGCGACCCCGGATGCGTCGGTCAACGCGGCGGAGGGGGCTACGGTCGCCAGGGTTGTATCAGTAACGACGAAAGTGACTACGGCGTTCGGGACTACCGCGCCGGCCGCATTCCTCAATGTAGCCTTGACGGTCGCCGGCGTGCCACTGGTTAAAGAGGTGACGGCTGTGCCTGCAGAGCTCGTCAACGCGATCGTAAGCGAAGCGGCTGCCGTCGTTGTAGTCGAGGTGCTGGATGTAGTCGACGTGGTGCCCGCGACGGTGCCCGCGGTATCACTCGAGCCGCCCCCTCCACAGCCACCCAAGACCCCCAACAGGGCCGCCAGGTAAAACGACGCAGCGAACCTTGAAACCAAGGATCGCAAGAAACTGTAGGTTGAAATATTGCGCACGCAGGCCTCCCCAGGTCACATTAGTGCGGCCGGCGCGAAGCCATGGCCGCGTCACTAAAATACTACATAAATAATATACACACAATAAGTTATGCGGGATATTTAATGTAAATAAGCGGTAATTTTCGAGGTTTCGGGCGGCACGCGAAAGCGTGTCCCGCCCCACGCAACCGGGCGGCGCGGCTCGCCTTGTCCGGGCTCAGTCGGGCCTGATTCAGATCCTCGGTACAGCTTCCTTCCACTTGCCTACTTCGGACTGGGTAAAGCGCCCGAACTGCTCGGGAGTGTCGCTCACCGGCTGGATGCTGCGGCCTTCGAGGGAAGCGCGCAGCGGTGCGCACTGCGGCGGCCACTGCGGCATACAGCCGCTCGACGATTGCCCTCGGCGTCTTGGCCGGCGCGAGCAGTCCGACCCAGGCGCCGCCAATGACGCCACCATAGCCCTATTCGGCCATGGCGGGGGTGGTGTTCGCGTTCGGCAGGCGCCGGCGCCGGCTCGGTTCTCTACCAGGATCGGCTGCCCTAGCACCTTGGAAAGCGGTTCGACGAGCATGCGCGCGCCGATATCGGCCACCGCCGGGCGGATAGGCCACCATGAGCTTGATGGGCTTGGACGGCCACGCCTGCGCGAAAGCCGTGCCCGAGACCGTCGCCGAGCAGCCCGCGGCGAGAACAAAAGTGAGCAGAGGCTTCATCGTTGTATGAGTCGACGCGCGCGCCGGAGCGGCGCACAAGCTCCGCCCAGTGGTCCTTGTCGCGCACGACGAAGGTTTCCATTTCTTCATGCCCTTTCGAAGCAACTTCCAGGCCGAGCGTGAGCGCGCGCTGGCGGGCCTCCTCGGTGCCGAGCGCTTTGGCCACGTCGTTCGAGATGCGCCTGACCATGTCCGGGCGCATGCCGACCGGACCCATCATGCCGACCCAGGGCATCACGTCGAAGCCCTTGAGGCCTTCTTCCGCGAGCGTGGGCACGTCGGGCAATTGCGAGAAGCGCCGTCCGCCCGCGGCCGCGAGGATATGCAGCCGCCCGGCCTGCGACTGCGGAATCGCCGTCACCGGCACCATGAACATCGTCTGCAGTTGGCCGGAGATGAGGTCGGTCTGCGCCTGCGACACCGCCTTGTACGGCACGTGCACGAGGTTCATGCCGGTGCCGAGGCGCACGAGCTCCATGGGAGGAGCTGCCGCTGCCGGGCGATCCATAGGACAGGCCCGAGGGCCGGCTCTTCGCGTACGCAATCAGGTCCTTGAGGCTGCGCACCGGCAGCGCGCTGTTGGCCACCAGCAGGATCGGCGCATTGGCGAGGTTGGCGATCCAGGTGAAATCCTTGATCGCATCGAATGGCATGCTCTTGTACAGGCTCGGGTTCACGATGTGGTTGTTGGCCAGGATCATGAGCGTGTAGCCATCCGGGGCGGCTTTGGCGACGATCGCAGCGCCGGTCATGCCGTTGGCGCCGGGCGCATTCTCGACCACCACCTGCTGCTTCCATAGGTCCGCGAGGCGCGAGGCCGTGTAGCGCGCGAGCGCATCGCTCGAGCTGCCGGTCGAGAGCGGCACCACCACGCGTACGGGCTTTTCCGGCCAGGCCTGCGCGAGCGCGCCACCTGAGAATGCGAGGCTGATGAGGCACACGGCGAGTCTGCGAAACATGGCGGTTCCTTGTCGGCGGAGCGGGGTGGCCATGAAGTTATCATGCGCGAATGACCACGCCAGCCTTGGAACTGCACCGCGAAACGATCGTCATCGACGGCACCTGCCCGCTGCTGCGCAGGAAGGAATTCGTCGACTGGTACATCGAAGGCGGCGTCACCGCCTGCGCACCCACGGTGGGCAGTACCGCCTCGGCAGAGGAGACGCTGCGCAACCTGGGCAGCTGGCACCGGCTGATCCGCTCGCGCAAGGACCTCTTGCTAATCGAGCGCGCCGAGCAGATTCCGGCAGCGAAGAAGGAAGGCCGGCTCGGGCTGGTGTTCCACTTCCAGGGCGCCGACCCGATCGAGGGCGATCTCGACCTCGTGGAGGCGTATCACGCGCTCGGCGTGCGCATGGTGCAGCTCGCCTACAACATCCGCAACCGGGTGGGCGACGGCTGCGAGGAAGCGGGCAACGCGGGACTGTCGCGCTTCGGGCGCGATCTGGTCGGCAGGCTCAACGAGACGCGCATCATTGTCGACGGCTCGCATACGGGGGAGCGCACGACGCTCGAAGCGATCGAGGCCTCCACTCGGCCGTTCGTGTTTTCGCACGCCAACGTCAAGGCGGTGCACGACTGCCCGCGCAACATCAGCGATGCGCAGATCAAGGCCGCGGCGGCCACCGGCGGGTTGATCGGCATCAACGGCTTTCCCGCCTTCCTCGGCAAGTCGCCGACGCCCACGATCGACGATTTCCTGCGCCATCTCGACCATGTGGTAAAGGTCGCGGGCATCGACCACGTGGCCCTTGGCATCGACTACTACGAAGGCATGCACCCGGTGGCCGACGAGAACGAGGCGAAGAAGATGTACCAGCAGCAGCTCGCGGTGCGCCGCTGGAGCGCGGAGGTGTATCCCCCGCCGCCGCATCGCTATCCGGCCGGCATGAGTACGCCGAAAGAGCTGCCGAACCTGACAGCGCAGCTCCTGGCGCACGGGTATTCCGCGGACGAAACGCGCAAGATCCTCGGGCTGAACTGGCTGCGCGTGATGCGCGCAGTGTGGGGCGGGTAGCCTGCCGAAATGACCGACACGGTGGATTTCCTCGTCATCGGCGCCGGCATCGCGGGCGCTTCGATCGGCTACTTCCTCGCGCCGCATGGGCGAGTGCTGTTGCTGGAGCGCGAATCGCAGCCGGGGTATCACACGACCGGTAGATCGGCAGCGCTGTTCATCGAAAACTACGGCACGCCCCAGGTGCGGGCGCTCACCTGCGCGAGCCGCGGGTTTTTCGAGCAGCCGCCGCAGGAGTTCACGGATCATCCGCTGCTGACGCCGCGCGGCGCCATGTTCGTCGGCGGCGAGGGTCAGCGGGCCGAGCTCGACGAAGTCTATGAAACCGGCCGCAAGCTCTCGCCGCTCGTGCGCCGGCTGGATGCGGCAGAAGCGCATGCGCGCGTGCCGGTCCTTGCGCCCGGCATGCGCGCGGTGCTCGAGGAAACGCCCACGGACATGGACGTCCACGCGATCCACCAGGGTTACCTGCGCGGCCTGAGGGCGCGCGGTGGACGAGTCACCTGCGCCGCGGAAGTCACCCGCTGCGAAAAGATCGGCGCAGACTGGGAAGTCGAAGCCGGAGGCACGCGCTATCGCGCCCCCGTGCTGATCAACGCAGCAGGCGCGTGGTGCGATGCCATCGGCAAACTGGCCGGCGCCAAGCCGATCGGATTGCAGCCAAAGCGCCGCTCGGCCTTCATCTTCGCGCCGCCGGAAGGCATGGCGATCGAGCGCTGGCCGATGGTGATCGGCGCGGGCGAAGCGTTCTATTTCAAGCCGGATGCGGGGATGCTGCTGGGCTCGCCAGCCAACGAGGACCCGGTCGATCCGCAGGACGTGCAGCCCGAGGAATACGACATTGCGCTGGGCATCGAGCGCATCGAGGCGGCGACCACGATGCGCATTCGGCGGCCTGCGCGTACGTGGGCGGGACTGCGCTCGTTTGTCGCCGATGGGGATCTCGTAGGCGGCTACGACCCGCGCATCGAAGGGTTCTTCTGGCTGGCGGCGCAGGGCGGCTACGGGATCCAGACATCGCCCGCGATGGGGGAGGCTTGCGCAGCGCTCGTGCGTGGCAGGCCGGTGCCCCCGCAGATCGAGGAGTTCGGGCTTACGGCTCAGATGCTTTCGCCACAGCGGTCAGAAATAAGGAAGAATGACTGAGGGAATATTTCCATATTTGGCACACTACATGCCATGAGACCCGCTCCTGCATTGAGTTTACAGATTATAAAGTTTAGGATTTTGCGAGAGCCATGTTATCATCAGAGCATACCGTTCTGTCGGAGATATGCGCCGTGGACACCGCCAAACTCTTCATGACCGGACGCAATCAAGCCGTCCGGCTGCCAAGGAAGTATCGCTTTGAGGGTGAGGAAGTACTGATCAAGCGCATTGGCCACGCGGTCGTGCTGATTCCGCGAAACTGCGCGTGGGACATGCTGATAGAAAGCCTGAGCTTGTTCGAACCCGGATTCAAGATTGAGCGCGAGCAGCCCGGCAAGTAGCAGGGGCGTCGTTACTCTGTAATAGAGGGATCGAGTCCGGGTGTTGTTGTTCTGTCGACCCACTCTCACTCGAACAATTCGCTGCCGCTCCTGAGCCGCTTCGATTTCTTGTCACGTTCGAGCACAGGCCGGCTCCCCGAACCGGGCGAAACTGGGCACTGGTTGATAACGGTATTTCTTGAGCCTCCAAAACCTTAACGTGTTGGTCAACGGCGCCGATAGGCGACCGTTGCACCTATAGTTATGCGTGTCGGGTGACTACAGCAATTCACGAAACTGCTGCTCCACCGACAAACCGGCATCGCGAGCGATACCGCCCATGGTGAATGCATTGACAGGGTTGTGCCGAGGGACGGTCACGATGCGCCGGCCATTGCTCATGACGACATGCTTGCCCTGTCGCGCGATGCTAAAGCCGGCTTTCTGAAGCGCACGCACGGCGTCTAGGTGATTGACACCAGGGATACTCGGCAAGGCTAGCTCGTGACTTCGATTTCGCGAATTTCCTCGCCACGGAGCTGATCGTCGACGACAGAAAGATATTCGCGAATGGCATCGCGGACGTTTTCCACAGCTTCCTGCTCCGTGATTCCTTGGGACCAACATCCCGGAAGACCCGGAACGGAGACGCTGAAACCTTCTTCCGATTTATGCAGTGCGATTCGGTACTTCATTTGCACCTCCGATCACCAATTATAGGACGATCGTTCATACACGCATAACCTGAAGTGGTTGACAAATTAGTTGACAAAAAAGGC
>Ga0163150_10005374_pt1 | contig 16406 bp, 8 predicted proteins | sample OliLakLV19P2IB_FD_148628 | JGI IMG/M metagenome (GOLD analysis project Ga0163150, IMG submission 148628) | Freshwater microbial mat bacterial communities from Lake Vanda, McMurdo Dry Valleys, Antarctica - Oligotrophic Lake LV.19.P2.IB | ecosystem: Environmental > Aquatic > Freshwater > Lake >...
GTCATACGTATAGATCGACCGCAAAGTCGTCCCGCTCGCGTTCACATTTTCATACCGGCTGATGAAAGTAAACTGCCCAATCGCGTTGTATGCCAGGTTGATCCGTTTGTCCTGAACAAAATGGAAACCGGCTCCCGAACCCTGGGAGGTTTGCGTGATTCGGGTATTACGATTGAGGGCGTCGAACAGATAACTGTTTGTGAAATCTTTGGTAACTGCCGCACCGACTACAAAATCGGCGGCCAGACTCGTTCGATTCCCGACCAGATCATATCCCCGAGTCATTCGCATTTGAGGGACCAATCCGATTCCGGCCGAATTCTGCGTCTCGACCGTTACCCGATCGAGGTTGTCGAACGTGTACTGGTATGTCGCTGACGGATCGGTGGCCTGAATCAGTCGCCCGCCGTCGTCAAAAGACCAGGCAAGCGTGCGGCTGGCGGTCGTCGGGTCAGTGTTATACCTGATCGTACCGTGAATTTGAGCCACGTCCTTGTTGGCAAGTCCACCAGTGAAGGTAATTGAATAGGTTCGAATTCCTCCCGTTATCACAACCGGTGCAATGCTGAGGCTACCAACCGGGATACCGGAAAGCTCTTCGAGTGCTGCCTTGACCGTCGCCGAATTGGCATTCCAGACAATCGGCTTTGTCGTTTCTCCGTTGAAGCCAAGTACAAACGTGCCGGGACTGCCTGTAGACAGTTGGGTTACGACAAGCGACTGGACTTCGTTGGCACCTCCGCCTCCGTCTGTTGATGTTGTAACGGTTACTTCCGGTGCAGTTCCGGTTACGGTGTACCATTTTTCGTCTTGCAACCGGTCCAGCATGTCGAGCGAGTATTTCACGATCCTCCCGTTGCGGTCCTGGGACCGAACCAGATTGCTGTTCAAGTCGAATTCGCTGGCACGGGTTCGTCCGAGCTGGTTGGATTCCAGGACGGTCCGCCCCAATCGGTCGTATGACCATTGGGTCGAGTTGCCAACCGGATCGGTCAATCGCAGCAGTTCGTTGGCGTCGTTCCAGCCGTAGCTGGTGATTCCGCCTCGCGCGTCATTCACCTGGGACAGCCGCGAACGCAAATCGTACTGATATTGAGTGACCGAAGGTGTAACGGGTCCGGCTCCATCCGGGTCGGGTTCGGTCACGCTGGTCAACCGGTCGAGCGCATCGAAGGCATAAGTGTAAATAGAACCCGGCAGAGTTCCATTGACTGGATTTGGCTGGGCGACCGAGATCGTGCGGCCTGCATTGTCGAATCCATAACCGGTCACGCGAGTCATCGGGTCGGTCACGGATTGCAACAGTGTCCGGTCGTTGAAAGTGTAGTTCCAGACTGGCCCATTCGTTCCACCGTTGACCGCGGTATCGGGCTGGGTGACCCGGGTGCGACGATAGAGTTGGTCGTAGTCGAATCTTGTGACGCGCCCGAGCGGATCGATCTGTTCTTTCAGATTGCCAACCAAATCATAGTTGGAGTATTGCCAGACCGAAGCCGGCTGGCCCGTGCCGATTCCATCCGGATCGGGCAAGGTGATTTTGGTTGTTCGATTTAGCGCATCGTATTCGTAACTCGTGACGCGTCCGAGCGGAGCGGTAAACGTCTGCAGGTTGCCAGCCAGGTCGTACTGATATTGATAAACCTGCGCGACCAGCGGACCCGAAGCATCCGGATCGGGAAGCGTCACGCTCGTTATCCGGTCCATCGCGTCGAAAGCGGTTGTCGTGAAGCGACCGAGTGGGTCGGTTTTCTGTGTTTGACGACCCAGGCTGTCGTATACAAAAGACCAGTTGGACCGTGTTTCAGGCCCCGTCAAATCAGGGTCGGGCAAGAAGACTTTGTCCAGCCAGCCATTGGCGGTGTACTGGTAGTCGGTCTGACGATACAGCTCGTCGCGAATGGAAGTCACGCGGCTGGCGGCGTCATAGCCATACATAACGGCCGCGCCGACCAGCGGTCCGGCATCATCCGGATCGCTGGCCACCGTTGAAACGAGTCGGTCTCGAATGTCATAAGCCCAACGCTGGACCCGACCCGACGGGTCTTTGGTCCGTGTCAAACGACCGCGCAAATCGTAATCGTAATCGGTCGTCTGTCCCGTCGTCGCAGTGTACTGCGAATGCAGAGGCCCCGTGTGACGGATCATTCTGCCGAGACTGTCGTAATCAAAAAAATCCTTGATCCCGGCCGCGTATTTCGGATCTGTCGACTGGATGACTTGTCCAGTTTCGTTGTAAACCCAAGTGTAAACCGGACGGACTAGCGGTCCGCCGCCATCGGGATCGGGCAGAGTTTTCTGGACCAAACGATAGCGTGCGTCGTACCAATAATTGGTCTGGTTGTCGTACGGGTCGCGCTCGGCATTCAACTGCCCGTTTTTGCCATAAATGTATTTCCACTGGGGAGAAACCGAATTCACCGCCGGTTGCGAGACCAACACAACCCGGTCCATCTCGTCATACGTATAAGCGGTCGTTCGTCCCAGCTCATCCGTTACCGAAGCAACCTGATCGTTTGGCGTATAGGTAAACTGTCGGTTCGTGCCATCGCCATTATTGACCTGACTGACCAGCATGTAGATGGAACTGGACGGCAGGTAATTCCAGGTGGTGACGATCGGCTGCAGCGGCCCCGCTCCATCCGGATCGGGGGATGTCGCCTTGATCAACCGTCCATGTTTGTCAGGCACTGCGTAGCTTGCTGACTGTTCATCGTATTCAAAAGCCCAGAAAAACCCCTGCGGATCGGTTTGAGTCAGCAGATTTCCGACGGCGTCATAGGTCATCGTCGTCGTCTGGTTCAGTTCGTTGACAGACGTCAATGGCAAATTCAGCGTGGCGTGGTATGTCCACTTCAGATCCGAAGCAGCAGTCGTGCCATCTCCCTGGTGCCGACGAAGCAGCAGGTTTCCATTGGAACTGTATCCGAATCGAATGACAGGAGCGATCTGCGCGCTGACATCCGTTCCGTCGGCATCGACACCCGTTTGCCGGAACAGCAAACCATACCAGTCAAATTCATACGTCGATGGAGCATTAAGCGCATCGACAAAGCGGGTTACTTCGCCAAACCGGTTGGTTGTGAACTTGAAAGTCATGCCCCGTTCGTCAATGTAACGGGCATTGTCGCCGGTAACCGGGTCGGAAATCGTGTGAAGTGGCTGGTTCGTGGTCCCCAGATGACGCAATCCCTGGGCCAGCATTGGAAACAGTTTCAGGTTGTGGGTTTCCGAACCGCTGGTTCCCATCCCTTCGTAATTGATTTGTTTCAGCAATCCGAAATTGTCGTATTCCCAGGTGGTCCTGGCAAACGGGCCGTTGTCCTCAGACGGCGCAATCCGGTAGCTGCACTGGCCAACACCGCTTCCACTAACGGAAAACTGGTACTTCCAGACGGGTGCATGGTACTGATACCCCTCAAAGTACTGGGGTGCGACCGGCACGTCCGATTTGTTCTGCTCGACTGTTACCACGCCATTGATATCGGGCATCCCGACCGTCGTGATGCGCCCACCACCAAAGCTGCCGCATACGACCCGTATCGCATTGGTCGACGGGTAACTCAAGGTAAAATCCCGATTGAACTGGTCCGTAATTTTCGTCAGCCGATTCAACCCGCCGGTTTCATAGGTGTAGGTATAAATCGGAGTATCCAGGTCGTTGACTTTGCGGATCGATGTCAAAAACCCGCCAGCTTCGAACAATCGCTCGTTTCCCCATTTGTCCTTCAGTTTGTAACCGGATCCGTTGATGGTCAGACTGGAAAACGACAGGTCCCCTTCGGCCTTGTTCCAAGTACTGCCATTTTTGGCAAACCAGAGCGTGGTACCGTCTCCTTCGACCAACAGAATGCCATCGGGCCGATTGGCGATGCCGTTCTGAATATGCAGTCGGTCCAGTCCATCCATCCACCAGCCTGGTCCAAATTCGCTGGACCGTCGATCGACTACTGCCTGGTTTCCAACGAAAGTCCGTACCAGATCGGTTCCACCACTATTTACTAACGTAACGGTCATACTCCAGTCATACTGCCCCGTTGCAAAATTTGCGGCCGGAATTGCAAAACGCAATGGCGTGTTGGTTGCCAATCCGGCGGTGTTGTACGTTACCGTTCCCTGAACGACTCCGCCAAAAGTCAACTGCGCCGTAATGGATGTTGGAATTGCCGTACCGGGCGCCAGAAACGTTTCTACTGGAACAATTACGCTTCCCTGGGCATCGGAGCGAAATCTTAACTGCATTCCGTCCGCAAGGGGTTGAATCAGATTCAGCCCGCCTGAATGCATTGGGTTGTCCGAAATTCGTTCGTTTCGATTGAGTGTATAGCTCAATCCCGGACCAATTACGAACTGCGCTTTGGCAAGACGACTGGTCCCTGCCCCATCCGAAGTCGCATAAAACCAGGCATCGGTACCCTGAACACCGGCATTGGGAGTATAAACAAAGCTGCCGTTGGAACTGACGGCAATTTGACCCTTTGAGGTCGTAAAAGTACCAACATAGGCAGTTGGAATCGTGAGTGCCGTACCTTCGGCGTCAAAATCGTTGGCCAGCAAACCTTGTGCGGAACTTACCGATAATGGAACACCGATTCCGGTTGCATAAAGCAAATCATCTTGAGCTACTGGCACGCCATTCAGCACCTGACGTGGTTCTAGCGGCTGGTAATCTGGCGATTGTTTGTTGCTGTTTTTTCGAACCTTTTTCCGGTTCTTTCGCAAAGAGAACTTATAACCGAATTTGTTTTGGCCCTGCATCACGCTCACCTCATAATGATGAAACCGCAAATACAACACCCGGGAGTTTGGCAATTGGATGTCCGGGACCAGCAAATGTCAATCAGGAAGCCGAAATTTTTTGTACGTCACCCACAATTCGTTGCTCGACGTACCAGGCTGAAACTCGACCATGGTCGTCTGCAGTGCGTAATCGGCCCCTGCTGTGGCGCCCAGGTCTTGGGTCACCAGGGCCGCTGAAACGACGGATTCGGATGGTGCGGTCAGGCCAACCAGGAAATGAACCGTCGATCCTTCGGGACCGATTTCCGGCGATTCGATAAAAGTCAGTTCCACATCGCCCGAGGGGATGTCATCGTTGATCCAACCAACAAACGTATCCGGCGACTCAACATTCGCGCCAATCGCGGAACTGATACGCAGGTTGTAAACCTCACGAGGTTCGGAAACTCCATCTTGCACCAGCCGGACAGTAACCTGGCGTTCCTGTTCCCCAGGTTGAAAGAACAGTTCAACGGAATCGACCGGGATGCCCTGGCTGTTGTGCAGTTCAAAATCCTGGCCAAACACGGCCGACAAGGATTCCGGCGTGATGGTGGCCCGAACCTGTTCGAGTGACGGATGAGAAAGCCCAACCCGAACGCCGAACGACTGTCCTTCACCTCCATTGCGAAACGTGTCCAGGAAAAAAACGTCGGGGGGCCCGTCGAGCGGCCCATCGGAAATGATTCCCTGGAAACGGATGAATGAGACTGCCTGTTCGGTGCACATCGCCTGAACCAGACTGCGGACTGGCTAATTCGTTACCAAAGCCAGGGTCTGTGCCCGATAATCCTAAATCCGAAAACGCTTCACGTTTACGCGCATTGAAATCAAATTGTTGGGCATCGGCGGACTCTCCTGAAGCGATTTGGTAATCCGAAACGGACAACGAATCGCTGTTGTCCTGGCCCCAACAGAGCATCCCGGCGATTCCGGCTACAGAACTGCGAACTTCCAGCCGGTTGATATCCTGCGCTATCGACTTCGATACCGTTTCCGCCCGCTTCCTGCGTCGACCGGAAAGGGACTGGGCCGGAGCCGGCCGGCGTTCACTGCCTGGCTCGTGAGAAGTTTCCTCGCCATTGGGCAACACATGCCTGTGGCACCCCCTTCCTGGTTTTCCGGAATCCGGTGGTCCGTGCCCTGACGCATCAAACGGTTTCATCCAGGTTTTCCCTTTCAATGCCGTGAGTCAATTGAACCTGAGGGAAAGCAGGTCCAATCCGGGAGGACTCGTGGCTGTTCCGGAAATTGGAAGCAGCCGATTGCGGAAAGTCAAGAAGATTTATTTCAATTTCATAATTTCGTTTCTTGCAATGCCGTCAAGCAAATGGCAGGGCAAACGAAAACCATGGCAATGAATTCAGGTTTTCGAAACACGCAATCGAATATTGAAGTCGCCGACAATAAAGAAGGCGCGGCGCGGTAACGTTCTTCGAAAGGCGTGGATTGCAGAAAAGGCTACTCTGATACCTGGTACGAGCAGGTGCAAGATAAGCATTTTTCCCATACGCCTTGTTTTGAGTTTGCCACAGTTGGTTTGATTACCTCCCGAAGGAATTTGGGCAATGCGGTGGCTTTACGCAATTCGGGACCCGCAGTTGCGGTGGTAAAGAAAAATGACCCTGAAGGCTCCCAACGCCGTCGAGCTGCGATCCCTTCAGGATCGAATTGGTCCTTACGGTTACCGGTACCGGTGATGTCGCTGGCGCTCAATCACCGGCTACTGGCTGAAATCCTTTCAGGATTTGGGACCGGAATGCACTGGTTGATGGTTCGGGCAATTGAAGCAGCAGCTGCGTAAAGTCAGGCTGACAACAGTTTTGGCTCACGTCCGGCCGGAGAAAGCCAAGTCCGCGAGTTCTGACAGCCGTGTTTCATGAGCCGGACGCTAGTGAGTTCCGGCCAGGCCCTCCGTTGAACTTTGACATGTCACTGGCGTCTGCTGCGGACGATGGTCAGCAATCCGCTGACCAGAATGAAGGCCGCAACCGACGTGGATGGTTCCGGAATGTTTGCCTGGGACAACAGGTTGGTGACCAGAAAGTTGCCATTGGAACCGGTCACCCCGGCAGAGTTGCTGGTCCAGCGTGCGGAGAAGTCCACGCCCCATCCGTTACCAGGTCCTCCAGACGCAGCGACACCATCAAATGCCGGGTTATTGGTCACACCGGCATGGGCCGAGTATCGCATTTCGATGGTGAGATCGCCGCCCGTGTACAAATAGGGTGTGGTGAAGAGGATTGCGGGTCCGAACGCATTGGGAGTTGTTCCGGTTTGCCCAAAGGTAAACGAATTGGCGGTCACGGTCAGCCCGCCGCTGCGAACCTGGGTCGGGCCCCCCGTGAAGTTGGACGCAAAGGTGTTGGACATTAACGAAGGAGTGACACCGGGTCCGACGTAAATGTCGAAAAAGCTCCAGGTTGTGTCCGCCGTCGGCCAATTGACCGTCGCAGCATTGTTTAGCCGCCATTGCAGGCCTGTCAGATCATGATTGACAACAGACGTCAACTGGTTGGCATTGATCGTGTATTGGTAGGTACGGCCTGCAGCTGCGGTCGTAAAAAGAGAGAAAGTGCTGGGGGCTTCCGTTGCCGCAAAGGCACCCGGAACCACCACATCGGCCCCGGCTGGCATTACCAGCAGAGCGAAAAGAAACTGCGAGGCGAAGAAACATCGATGAAAACTCATGGCAGGCCCCTGCGATAAATCCAATCAACAAACCTCCGTCCGGATTTCCAGTTCCGGAATGGCAGGCTTCAGAATCGTTCGATTCGGTTGGCTTGTCAATCAACCGGTGGCCATAATTATCCCAAAAAACGAGGAAAATACCGGACTCGGCCACTGAAAACGCAATTTGGGGAGCATTTCAGGCTGATTGCCGGTTGGACCGGACGGAATGCCAAGTCTTGTCCTGGTCGGCCGGCAAGGGAATTCTCTCGCCCAGGGCCTCGTCCTGGTAGACCAGATGAGTCCGCAGAGGCCTCGACTGATTCTGGTCCCGGTCGATTCTGGACAGTTCAAATTCCAGTTCGGAATCAAACTCTTCGGTATCGATAGCCAACGACTCGCGCCGACCCAACACGGTCACTGCAACAGGCTGTGGCACCGGGACGGAAACTGTGACAGGCTCCGTGGCCTCAACTCCCCAGGGCACCGGTTTGGCCTGGTGTTCCAGAACGTCCCGATGATGGGGCAGAATCCGGACGTCCGCTCCCAACTCGTGAAACATGTCACGCATGTGGTCGTGACAGGTAAACATCAGAATCTGATACCCGTTCCTGGCAAACTGCATCAGCACCTCGGCTGCGCGATGCGATCGGACTGCATCAAAGTTCACCAGGATGTCATCCAGAATCAGCGGCAACAAGGCACCGCGGCGTGCGTAGACGCTGATCAATGCCAGGCGAAGGCTGAGGTAAACCGCCTCGCGGGTCCCGCGACTGAGTTTGTCGACGGTGATCGTTTCTTCATCGCCATGATCGACCAGCAATTCTTCGCCGGTCATTCGGGTCCAAATTCGCTTGTAACGTCCGTCGGTCAGCTGTTCGAGGTACCCGGATGCTTCCCGCAACGTCTCCGGCTGGCGTTTGGACTCATATCCTTCGCGGATTGCCTCCAGCATTTGCGAGGTCGAGGCCAGGACTTGCCATTCATCCTGCAAATTGGCGATTTCCTGATCGACGCAATTCAGCTCCAACGACTTCAGGTCCAGTTTGTTGTCCTCGCCGAGCGATTTGATTTCCTGGACGAATTCGCCCCGCTGTTGCAGCAGTTTGGTGTGCTCCTTGCGAACGGAATCGGTTTCCGAACCGGTCGCTTCCCACTTTTTCTCCAGACCAGTCAGGTTCATCTCGTCCAACAGGGGCTTCACATCCATTTCCGCTACATGCTTGCCCAGGGCAGCGGCGATCTGTTCTCCCAACTGGTCACGCTGGACAATCAACGTGTTTCGCTGGGCATGCTTCAGGTCGAACTGGCGATACTCTTCTTCGGTCGTAACGCCGACTCCGGCGAGCAGTTTGGTGTGCTGGCCCAACAGCGAATCCAGCTCGCGCGAAGCGCGGGACTGGACCTTCTGCAGTTTTTTGTACTGGATCTGCAATTCCTTGCGATGCACCATTTGCCGGCGTTGTTCACTGAGCGCCGTCTTCAGTAAAGTCAGCGCCTCCAGTGGCCGCTTTTTGGAAACCGTGATCTGCAACCCGGTTTCCCGGGCAAGCTCCTCGATCCGCACCGCGACGTCAGCAAGTTCCTTTTCCCGCAAGGCCAACTCGCCCCGCAAGCTTTCCAGACGGACGTTGTACGAAGCAATCCGGCTCGATCGCTGACTGATCTCCCGGACCTGGGCAGGTGCCAGGTTTTCCGGTAATCCGATCGCCCTCAACCCGGCCTGCCATTTCTTTTCACAGGCTTCCAACTCCCGCTCCTGGCTGGAAATTTGCCGACGGATCTCTTCCAGACGGATGCGGGATGACTTGGTCCGGTTCTCCATCGGCATCAGGTCTTCCAGTCGACCCAAACGCTGTTCGGCATCCTTCAGGTTCAGATCCCACTGTCCGGAGAACCCAGGCAGCAAGCGGTCAATCTCATCCCGTTCCGTTTTGGCCCGTTTCAGCTGTTGGCGAACCATTTCCATCTGGTGCCGGAAATCTTCAAGGTTTTCCCGTGCCACCCGTTCCCAATGGTATTTAACGGCAAGGGCAATCAGTCCGAAGACCGTTCCAAACAGCATCATCGTAAAGCCGACGTTCTGTGCTGTTTCAGCCGCAACAGCCAACCCGGTCCGAGTCAGCAACTCGGGCCAGATCGTCCCGAACATGCCGGTCATGGCCATCATCGCGCCGATGACAAAGACGGCACCGATGATCGCGATTTTTCCGACCGGCAGAACCTGGTCCTCGACTACATTGTCTACTTCACGTTCCAGGTCAGCCTGGTTCCGCTGAAGCTTTTCGATCTTCTCTTCCAATTCGATGCGGCGACGGAGCCGATTCACGTTCCGGCTGGTATCTTCCAGCGAGTCCGGAATGGTACCGGCGGTTTCCGAAAATGCATCACCCAGCGACTTCTCGTGTTGCGTCAGTTCGAAACGGCATTTTTCCGCTTCGTCTTTCAGGCCGTTTACCCGCTCCTGATGCTCGGCCAGTTCCCTCGCATTGGCCTTCAGCGTCCCCAGATTTCGTTCGGCAATCAGTTCGATATCCCGCGACTTCAGTTTCAGCCGGCCACCCAGGCCTTCGACTTCTGCGCTGGCAGCGCCGGTAACCGAGTCGACTTCCGCGCTGATTGCATTTGCAGTTTTTTGCAGAGACTCGATCCAGGGTGAGTGCGAAACCAGGGCTTCGATACGGTTTCGCTGGGACCAGACTGTCCGGTCCACATTCATCGACTGGGCTTCCTTGCGCAGTTTTCGCCGCTGCTGGGCAATCTGGCTGATTTTTTCCTGTTGCCGGGCAATACCGTCGTTCAGTTCATCGAGGCTGGAGACGGAAATTTCGTGCGGCTCAGGAAGCATCCCAAACGAATCGATTTGGGCCGAGATGGCCCCACGCCGGGACCAACGATCCGAAATCTGGATGGCAACTTCGAGCAGACGGAGCTCACGCTCCAGCTCACGAATCCGCTGCTCGCGCTCTTCCAGTTTCACCTGGGCTTCGCGCGACTGGGCGGCAATCCGCGACCAGCGACGGCTGCGCAATCTCAAATCTTCGACTTCGTGCTGCAAGGCTAGACGTTTCCGGTGCAACGTCGTCAAACGCGACCCACCACCACTTGCAGAATTTTCATTCGACCAGATCTGCTCCCGGCGATTGGCGGTATCCCGCATCACATCGACCAGCGAGACCCGGTCCAGGCCACTCGTTAACCGGTACAGATGATCAGCCGCCTGGGTATTGTTGAGGGCGTTGAGTTCCTGAATCTCCCGCAAACCGACGGCAAATACATTGTTGTAAATCGATTCGTCAATATTGCTCAGGATCGTGGCCAGCTGGGCATTGCCGTGCACATCACCGTTGGCATTTTCGATCAGCGTCAAATCGCCCGCCGGATCGGCATGCCGGTTGGGATCCACATGCCGCTGAATCTCGTACTGCCCGGAGGGACAAGTCACGAACAAACTGCCACCAGCCAGTCCGCCATGAACGGGAGGAACGTATTTCTCCCGCCGTTCCGGTGAAAAACCAAACAGCGAACTGCGAACGAATTCCATCAGCGTGGTCTTGCCGGCTTCATTCTGCCCGTAGAAAACGGTGATATCGGCCGCCAACCCTTCCGCCTCGAGTCCTTTCCAGACGCCGAAACCATCAATTTGAATGTCGTTGATTTTCACCGGACCGTTCTCCGAAACCCGTTTAATGTTTTGACAAGCAATCCCTAACTGCCGATCGAAGCCTCAGCTCCATCCCGGCCGGCCGCCAGATACCCTGCACCCATTACCGCCGTTTCGGCAAGGACCGCTGAACGACGATCGGCCGGAACGCGAATCAGTGACGCGACCGTGCTGCCATCAACCGACTCCGGAAGGTATTCATGCAAGGCAAGATTCAGCGAATCATCGCTTTGGTAACGGCCGACGGCCCGCAGAAAATCACCCAGAATGGTGTCTTCCTCGTACCATCCATCAGGGAGTGATTCGGGCGGCGCGACTTGAAAATCGACGCTCCACAATCCGTCCACTGCACGCCCAAATTCATCTCTCAGCCAATTCAATGTCTGCTCAATCCGTTTCGCTGAACGAAATCCGGGATTGAACGGACCATTGGCCGTGATATGCCAATTGACCAGCAGCAACCGGTCGGAATGATCTCCCAACAGTTTCAGGCTCCGTTCGCCCAGCAGATTCTGAATATCGTCAACACTGGCAGATTCGGCGATCGCCAGTTTTTGCGGCAACCATCGAATGGCATCCAGTTCATGGAATTGAACCTGCACGTTGCCATTGGCATCTACGCGGACCGACTGGCATCCGCGATTGCCGGTCTCCGTCTCCCCTCGCGACTGCTGGGTACCGGAATGCACAACGAACGACGTTCCCCGTTCATGCACTGCTGACCTGGGATTCCCGCCAATGGCCCAGTACCGGATGTTCCGGGCCAGGCCGGCCGCAAAATCAATTTTGCCGTTCGTCAGCCCGATCGGAAACGGTGCCCCGGACTCGACGATAAAATCACTGGTCGTGGTTCGCCGCGAATCGAATCCGGCACCAACGATCGTCGCAAGCGGCTTTTCCTTTCGGCAATGTGTCGCTTCTTCGACAACCGAAGCTGTAAAGGAAATGACATTGTCCGGCAATTCAACGCCGGCAGGCCAACGGTCCGGCTGGTCCGTTTCCCCTCCACACCAGTACACCAGAATGCCCTTGCTCCGCAGCCGTTCAAACTGATTCAACAGAAACGCCGCCGGTCGACAGCTGGCCATTTCGGAATCGAGCAGATTGCCTGCGAGGAGTACAAAATCCACCGACTCGGTAATCGCCAGGTCAAAGAACCTGTTCGCGGCCGTGTAAGGCGCATCGGCAATCAGTTTGATCAAATGGGGCGGCACCGAGGGCAGATTGCACATCGGCTGGTCCAGCCGAAAATCGGAGCCATGCAAAAACCTGAAGGACTCTGACATGTTGTTCCTCCCTGAGGATGTCAGTTGCCAGTTGCTGTTTTCGAAATCGCATGCAGTGATTTCGAAAAGATCCTGAAGTGTCCGGGGCGAATCCGCAGGCAAACCATTGCCAAATCGTCTATCACCAACACTTCATCCGTGCAGGCCAGCCATGTAATGGCGGCCATTGCGGAAATCGTAGCCCATTGTCCAAATTGCTCAAATAGCACTGCACAAACTGGATGGACTGGCCAGGACGAGTGGTTTTGGACAGAATCAGTGCTGTCGTCCGGACGTTGACCGGATTCGCGACCCCTCGGGCGCCAGGGAGCCAACACGGATTCCCGCCTGATCAGGTTGCGTTCATGATTCTCCGGGAACCGATCGAGCATGACAGTCACCAGCCAGTTTCTATTCGCCTGCTGCCAGGTTGGGGCGGAGTCCGTCTGCAAGCAGGAATTGCTGACTCGCTATCCGGATTTCCGGTTCGCGTATTCCCGGCCGGGCTTTTTAACGTTCAAAATGCCCCCCGAACTGGATGTGAACTCCTTCAGTCTGGTTTCGACTTTTGCCAGGACCTGGGGCTGGTCCCTGGGAAAATGCGAAGCGGATGACAGTTCCCAGCTGGTTGCCGAAGCGGCCCAAATCGCCAGGGACTGCGATTCGAACCTGCTGCATTGCTGGCAACGTGATAAGTATCTGCCCGGCGACCGGATGTTTGAACCGGGGATCAGTCCTTTGGCGGCGGGGATCGGCGAGTTGCTGCTGGCAAAGCTGAAAACGGACAATCCGCAGATGCAATTGAACCGCCGGGCGAAACCTGGTGAAAAAGTTCTGGATGTGATATTGGTTGAACCCAACCTGTGGTGGATCGGGTGGCATACCAGCCAGACCATCCCCCAGTCCTGGCCAGGGGGTGTCCCGTTGATCGAAGACACGGGCCCAAAAATCAGCCGGGCATGGCTGAAGGCCTGTGAGGCGATTTTATGGGGGCAGGTTCCGATTCGTCCCGACGATGTCTGCCTGGAGATCGGAAGTGCACCGGGAGGGGCAGCCCAGCATTTGCTGGAGCGTGGGGCGATGGTGGTCGCCGTCGATCCAGGCGAGCTCGATCCGGCAATTGCCACGCACAAGAATCTGATTCACATCCGGCGAAGGGCAAAGGCCGTTCCCCGGCGGGACGTCGCGGACGCGCGATGGTTGTTTGTCGATGTCAACATGCCGCCATCCTATTCACTGGAACTGATTGCCGATTTTGCAACCAGCAGCCACCTTCACCTGCACGGAATTGTCGCGACGCTGAAATTGTCCACCTGGGATCTGGCAGCCCGGATCGATGAGTTCCGGCAGACGGTAAAAGACCTCGGTTTCAGCGTTGTCCGGACCCGGCAACTTGCCTTCAACCGCCGGGAGATCTGCCTTGTCGCGCTGCGAAACCGGTTTGAACGCCGGCTGGTTTCGGGTAAGCCTCCGGCAAAAGCGTAAACGGTTCCATCGGCCCGTCCTCGCCGGATTACGTTTTTACGTCCGCGCTTTTCACGTCCCTGATGGCCGACAAAAAGGACTTCAGGGTATCAAAGCGGTCATCCCGTTTGACTTCCAGACACTTGTGGACAGCCCTTGCCAGACGGGGATCGAGGTTGGGCCGAAACGTCAGGATATCCTGGGGCGGACGACGGTCATGGCTGAGTGCCGCCATGGCCGTTACGTCGGTTGTACCCCACGGGTGTTCGAGGGCCAGCATCCGGTAGACGGTGACTCCAAAGGCAAAAATGTCGAGGCGATGATCGGTAGCCCTGCGGCGAATAATTTCCGGGGCCATGTATTGAGGCGTGCCCGTCCTGTTCCCCGGCTGGCAGAAAGTCGGAGTGTTGGGGAGCGACAGACCAAAGTCGATCAACTTCAGATAGGTCATGTCGTGATGGCAAATGAAGTTTCGCGGGCAGACATCACGGTGAATGAATCCGGCGTCGTGAACCGCCTGCAAGCCTTCGGCCATTTGTCTCAGCAGTTTCAACCGGTTGGTCAAAAAGGCCTGGGACGGGTCGCGGATCAGGGTATTCACTCCCGGTCCATCGATGTATTCCATCAGGATATATTCCTGACCGGTTGTCGTCTTTCCATATTCAAAAGTTTTGGCAACCCGTTCGTGATCGATTGCCATGCCAATCTCGGCCTCTTCCGGACGGTCCACTCCGCGAAATCGCTGTCGGAACAGTTCCAGTTTTTCCGCATCCAGGAATTTGATGCCGAATTGTTGTCCAGTGGCAATTTCGTTGGCAACATGGAATTTGGACATCGTGCCGGTGAAGGCATGTTTTTCGATCCGGAAACGGGCCGACACATCCAGTGGTTGGTTCACCGGTTTGATCAGGTTTTTTAGTCTGTCCAGAAAGCCCATGATTTATTCGCGTGAACCGGGTTTGTTCCGGTCCTGTCGGAGCGGGGAAACCATCCAGCCGGAACCGTTCGCTTCGATCGCCCTGGCAAGTGCCGAAAATCCGTTTCGAAAGAGCTGTTTCATCACGATTCGCCTATTTGCCACAATAGTCAATCGTTCGGGCGATTTCATTCTTTAAACGTTGTCGGTGAACGATTCGGTCGATGAATCCATGTTTCAGCAAAAACTCACTGGTCTGAAATCCTTCCGGCAACTCAATCCGGATAGTTGCCTTGATCGTGCGCGGTCCGGCAAAGCCAATCAGTGCGCGAGGTTCAGCAAAGATTACGTCCCCGAGTGAGGCAAAGCTGGCAGCGACGCCACCCATGGTCGGATCGGTCAGAACCGAAATAAACAGGCCACCTGCATCGTCATGCCGGGCCAGTGCCGCCGAGACCTTGGCCATCTGCATCAGAGACAAAATCCCTTCATGCATTCGCGCTCCGCCACCCGAGCCACTGATGATCACGAGGGGGAGCTTTTGCGCAGTCGCCTTTTCGGTCAGTCGGGTCAGCCGTTCTCCGACAACGGACCCCATGCTCCCCATGATAAAAGCCGAGTCGGTAATTCCGACCGCTACCCGCCGGGCACGAATCATGCCGCAACCGGTCAAGACTGCATCGATCAGCCCCGTCTTTTTCTGCTCGGCAATCAGTCGCTCCGCGTAGGGTCTGCTGTCTGAGAATTCAAGGGGATCCAGCGGACTCAAATTTGCATCCCATTCCTCAAAGGTCCCTTCGTCCAGCATCTGGACAATTCGCTGTCGGGCGGACACATACATGTGGTATCCGCATTCGGGGCAAACATTCAGCCTGCTTTCGACTTCCTTGCGGAAAACGGCAGCCTTGCACCCCTGGCACTGAATCCAGGTTCCCTCGGGAACTCCCCGCTTGCGACGGTTTTCACGGTTTTCGGTCAACGGCGTCGGTTGTTGTTCTATGGACATGAAATACCTGGTATTGGAACCGATGGGCCGATTCTACCGTCGGTGAACCAGATTCGAAGCTTCAATTGATGACAATCTGCCGGATTCCCCGAATCATATCCGGGTTTCGGCCGTCCGGCCGGACCCGGCACCTTCGATTATGGCATTTATCGGGTCAGATTTCGAGGCGAATATCCCGTTCGATGCCGGTTCCGGACGGAAATCATGCCGGGTCTGAGGGCCAAAGTGGTCGATACCGGTCGAGCAAAAAAAATGCCCCCAGGGAAAATTCCCTGGAGGCACTCTCCAGTTATCAAGTCGCCCAATTCGAAGGACGATTTTCGTCAAATACTAGTTGCAGCAACCACCGCCACGACGGCTCAGCAGGCCACAGCCACTGAAGATCCGTGAGCGACCACCACAGCCAGAGCTGGCAACGCATCCGCCGCCACATCCGCCGCCGCAAGAGCTGCAACCACCACAATCACCACAGCCGCCGCCACAGCAACCAGCACCAGCCGACGATCCACAACCGCAGTTGGGAACATTGACTGGAACCTGGATGGTTTTGGGAACACGAACACAGGTCGTGTAAGGGACTTCCTCGGTATAGGTTTCAGGAACCTGTACTGTGTAAGTCTGCTGGATGGTTTCTGGCTGACACTG
>Ga0163150_10005376_pt1 | contig 16402 bp, 32 predicted proteins | sample OliLakLV19P2IB_FD_148628 | JGI IMG/M metagenome (GOLD analysis project Ga0163150, IMG submission 148628) | Freshwater microbial mat bacterial communities from Lake Vanda, McMurdo Dry Valleys, Antarctica - Oligotrophic Lake LV.19.P2.IB | ecosystem: Environmental > Aquatic > Freshwater > Lake >...
GCAGCGAACGTCGCGCAAGGAGCGGGTGCTGGAGGCGCCGGTGGGACCACGTTGACCTCCGCGGCTGGCGGAACTGTAGCGATCGCCGGCGCGAGCGGCGTCGACGGCACCGCGTCGACCGTCCAACGCGGCGGCGGTGGCGGTGGCGGCGGTGGTGGGAGTGCAACCGTTGGGGGCGGCAAAGGCGGCGACGCAGCTATCTACGGGGCAGGAGGAGGCGGTGCAGGTGCAAGCACGAACGGCACTACCGGCGGTCGTGGCGGCAACGGCTCCGCGGGGATCATCATCGTGGTGAGTTACTGATGGCCGACTACGCACTCCTCGACGAGCATGGTGTCGTCACCGCGATCGTTGTCTGGGACGGCAACGTCGACACCTGGCAACCACCCGAAGGGGTGAAGTCGTGGGTGGACGTCTCTGATCCCGACCTGTTCGTCGAGACCGGCGGCCGACTCGACCCCGACACCCTCAACTTTGAACGTGGCGACCCGCCCGTCGTGCCCGACGGTGTCGGCCGGGCCGTAGCGGAAATCATCCCACCGGTCGTCCAGAAGCTCCTCGGGCGGCTCATCGAGAAGGGCACCCTCTCCTCTGCCGACGTCGACGAGCTCCTCAACCCGCCCCTGATTTGAACGGCGAGTACGACAGAACCTCCCTTACGGGGGGTTCTGGTCATACGACGAAGCCCCCGCCCAGATTCGGGCGGGGGCTTTTCGTCGTGTGTGCTCCGGGGAGTCTACTGGAGTCCCCGCTTAGCTTTCGCCTGCCGGCCCATCAGGTAGCCGACACCGATGATCCCGAGTGCCCATGCTGCGAGGGCGGCATCGTCGGCGGCACCAGTCACCGCGAGTTCCGTGACCGGAGTAGCTGCTGCAGCAACCGGGGTAGCAACCGGGGTAGCGACCGTGACGACCGGGGGTGCAAGCTCAACCGGGGGACCAGGTAGGACGACAGGCGGGACGACCGGGTCGGGACAGTCAGTCGGGAGTTCGAGCAGCGCCGACCGGCCCGACCCGATGTTCCATGTCGCCCACACCGTCACTACCTGATCGGTGCCATCTTCGGGACACACCGCGGCGGGGGGTGTCCACGGCTCACACGCGTCGATCAGACCCGACTCGATGGTGTGGAACTGCTGCGTGTGATGCGCTTCGTCATGGGCGTAGATGAGGACGTCGGCGTTCTGGTCGGTGTGGATCGTCAGGTTCACGTAGCCGAGTTGGCTGTTCGGCGGGTCGACGCAGACGACGGCTTCACCGTTCAGTGTCTCCAGGTGCGGGGCTTCTGGTGGGGGTCCGAACCCGGTCGGTGTGTCGAACGGTGCGGCGAACTGGTAGGTCTCGGTGCCGTCGGTGTATCCGGCCGGGTTGGCGGCGTGGGCGGTGCCGGTCCATGCGGCCAGCGCCGCGGCTGCGATGGCGGTGATGGTGAGGGTTGCGAGGATACGATTGCGGGTGCTCATCGAAGATTGCTCCTTCGGTGGGTGGACCCCCGGGAAGTTCGTCCTTCCTGGGGGCTTGTCTGTTCTACACGGTTAGCTTCGGCAGGCCACACGGTTTCCTTGAGCGCGTGGTAACAAAAAAGGTAACGCACCCTGAGAATCGGCAGGGACCGTGGGGCCTTAGCCGGAATCCATGTGGCTAGAACTCAACGATCTGGGATCACCGGGACGCCCCTTGCCACTTTGCCAAGGTTGATGTCGCCGGTTCGAGCCCGGTCGTCCGCTCCATGTAGAACTGCAGGTCACGGTACACGGCCCGTAGAACCTTTCGTATAGGTCGGAGGTACCAGGTAACCGATTGGGTAACCGAATCGCTTGACGGGCGTGTTACAACCGTCTCATGCCTCTCAACCGCCTCAACAGTCTGGACGTCCTCACATGATCGAGACCGCGGACCGCCGCCTCTCACACACCGCCGACACGTTCTGGCTTGAGGGCACCGACCCGCACGGCGTGCTCCTCGGGGCGTGCCTGTCCGGCTTCCGGTCCGCTGAACGTGCTGAGCATTTCGCTCGTACCGCTATCGACGGTGGCCGGTATCAGCACGTCACGGTTTTCGATCGGGCGTTGTGTTCAACGATCGTTCACAACGTCGAACGCAGGGTCGTTACTCGGCCTGTCCTCACAGAACGGAGAGCAGCATGAAACGCCTCACCATTTCCGTCGTCGTCGCCGCCGCACTCGTACTCACCGGTGCAGCCTGCACCGCACCAGCCGAGAAGGCCGACAAGCCGAACAAGGCGACCACACAAGAAGAAAAGAACACCACCGAAATCACGCTCGACGAATTCAACGCCATCACACCCGGCATGCCCTACGACCAAGTCGTCGCCATCATCGGCAGCCCCGGCAAGATCGAGAGTGAGTTCTCGTCGCCCGCTTTCGGTGCCCCAGGAGACGGGTTCTACATCGCTCCTGTGTCGTACCAGTCGTACGGGTTCCAGGGCGGCACGTTGGATCTGGCGTCGATCAGCTTCGAGAACGGCGTTGTGTCTTCGATGATGCAGGTGGGTCTCGGATGACTCCGTTCCGCATGATGGCAGCAGCCGCGGTCTTCGTGTTCGCCGCCTCTGCATGCACCGTCGAAGTGAAAGACGACGCGACCACCACGACACAAACATCCGACACGGAACCCACCAAAACCGAATGGTGTGACGCCTACCTCGTCTGGTGGAACGCACCAGCCGACTCCGCCGAGGAAACAGCAGCAACAGACGAATGGGTAGCTGTCACGGAACGCTCAACAGACCCGGCCGTCTGGCAGTTCGCCGACGATGCAGTCGCCGCCGTCGACCTGACCGACCTCGAGGCCGTGATCGCCGGCATCGACGACTACTGCGACATCGTCCCCGACGACTCGGGGTACTGAGATGTCCGCCCCCAAGATCGCCCGCCCAGCAAGCGGACGAACCATGACCGTCAACGAGGGAGTGATCCTCATGGTCAAAAACAAGGCGGCGTTCTACACGCTGCTCATCACGATCGCGACGTACGTCGCGATTGCCCAGCCGGCGATTCGTCGCCGGTGATTTCCCGGGCGTTCTACCTGAGCCACAACCGTTGGGTGAACGTCCGGCCTGGTGTGACGCCGGGGGGCTGGCCCCTACCAGCTCCCCGGCCTACACCGCCGGCACGAAGGAGACGCACCCGGTGACGTGGGTGACGTGGGTCGCTGTCAGTGCTACCGCGTGGATGGTCGCAGTGCTTGTGATCATCGCCTGGTTCCACGGCGGCACCCGATGAACGACGTGTGCCCGTTCTGCTGGTCGGATCTGCGAGGCGACCCGATCCCCGAAACATCACTCGCGAAGGGCTACTACGGCGACTGGGATGGCGGACCCCGATTCTTTTCGCGGCTCATCGGTATCGAACATCCCGGCGGTTACGACGGCGTATCCGAATGGATGTGCCCCGACTGTGAACGCCGCTGGGACCGCTTCACCAACGAACGACTCGAGGTGTGAACCGATGCGAGAACGTAAAACCGACAGGTCACCGCCAGTACGGGACGACAGGAATCCGCTGCTCACTCCCGTTCGGGCATCGCGGCCGGCACGTAGCGCCCGTCCTTGGCCGGTCGGTGATGTGGCCGAACCGCTTGTCTTCCTCACACAAGACGAAATCAACGACCAGTTCGCCCTCGACTGGGCCGAGGACGCGTGGGCTGCAGCCGACCGGATGGCCCGCGAACCGCTCTTGATGTCCGACGAATACGGCAGCGAATACATCGAACCCACGGAGGACGAATGACCTTGCTTATCGGAGTGGCCGCAACCGGGCTCGCTGTTCTCATCTACACGGCCGGATGGTTGCATGCGTCACACACACATCACAAGCAGGTGCGGCGTGAGCTTGCCCGCCGGCTCGAGTCGTCCCGTCCGGCCCGTACGTACACGACTGGCAACTACTGGGTGAGTCAGAACCGCACGTCGTAACACCTTCCCGGTCCCGTGCGCTTCACCCTGCCCAGCCCCCCCTGGCGGGGTGAAGCGCAGGGGGCCGGGGGTGAGCTCAACCTCGCAGTGTGAGGCCTGCGGGGTCAGTGCCAGATGTGGCTTCAGTGCTCCCCCTGGCTCCTTCCCCACTCGATACGGAGGTCGACAAGTGAATGTGATTTCAACGATTGCTGCGGATACGAGGTTCGATATCCGCCCTGCGGGTGCTGGGGTCGCTGTTGATGTACGAGCCGGTGATGCCCGACTCACGTTGATATTCCCGAATGTCGAGGCGTGCGACAGACTCGCGACTGTCGTGGCGACGTGCGCTCACTTGTTGAACACGTCGCCAGGTGAGGGGGCGTGGCGGTACGAGTATCTCGGGGGCGGCTGCGGCTTGCGGTACCCGACGTGACCGAACCGAACTTCAAGAAGCCTCGGCCGAAGCGTAAGCCCAGCACGTCCCTGTTGATTCAGTGCGACATTCTGTGCGGGAAAATCGTTCGGGCACGCGGGGTGTGTGAACACCCAGGATGCGAATCGACTGTCGTCATCCAGTGGGCTCACGGGTTCTCTCGCAGCTACCGGCGGATCCGCCACGACGAGCGGAACGGCTGGGCATTGTGTCGCTCTCACCACATGCACTTCACTCACCATCCCGTCGAGTGGGATTTGTGGTTGCACACAAAGTGGGGCGACGACCTGTACGTCGAGCTTCGTGACGAGGCCATCAACTACAACGGCCCACGCGTCGATCTGAAGAAGACGCGTGACCGTCTGACGGTCAGGGCCGCAGAACTGGGCGTCGGAGGCGAGAGTTGATGCGCGCCCGATTGGAGACCTGGGGATTGGCCGCCGTGGCCATCGGAACGAGCAACCTCGTTTGGGCGCTGCTTGACCACCGACCGAGCGTGGTCGGTTTGTTGGCCATCTGGGGGTCTGGTGTCGTTCTTCTGTTCTTCGCCGCATCTAGGGACCGTCAGCCGTGAGCGAGTGCCGATTCATCATCGGGGATTCGCTCGAGGTGCTGCGTTCCATGCCCGCAGACTCCGTCGACCTGGTCGTCACGTCGCCGCCGTTCCTCGCATTGCGTAGCTACCTGCCCGCCGACCATCCCGATAAGGGCAAAGAGATCGGTAGCGAAGCAACTCCGGGTGCGTTCATTGATGTGCTGTTGGATGTTGTGGAGGAACTCGACCGGGTGCTCGCACCTCATGGTTCTATCTGCATCGAACTCGGTGACACCTATGCCGGATCAGGGGGCGCGGGCGGCGACTACAACGAAGACGGCTTGCGCGAAGGGCAGCCGGCGTTCATCGGTTCGGCGCGTCGTGGTGGGGGCGACGAGTGGCCCGAACCGAAATCGTTGTGCATGATCCCCCAATCCTTCGCGTGGGCTCTCGCGTACGGACGGAACCCGTTCACTGGCCGGGAAACCCCACGGTGGAGGGTAAGGAACATCATCAGGTGGTGCCGCTCGAACCCACCCGTTGGCGCGCTCGGTGACAAGTTCAGAAACGCGACGTCGGAGATGGTGGTGGCGTGCAAGTCACGCACCCGCTACTTCGACCTCGACTCGGTACGGACGGAGTATTCCCCGAACACGAACGCCCGGACCGCGAAGGGTGTCACGCAGCGTCCGAACACAGACAAGTCAGCCGACGACGAAGGCCGCGGCGGCAACTTCTCCACTCTGAACGTCGTCAACAACGACGGCGCGGGTGCTCCTCCTCTTGACTTCTGGGTAGACACATGGGGACGGGTGGTGGAACGACTCACCAAAGCGATGCTCCCCGAACGTGTCTGCAACGTGTGTGGAGAACCCTCACGCCGGATCGTGGAGCCGACCGAGCGGTACGCCGAACGGCTGGAGTCTCATTCGTGGGCGAGTGGCGGCAAGGAGCGCGGCCACGCGAAGCCCGCGTCGTCGGTCGGATGGGATGACGGTTCACCCGTTTCGGCGGAACGGACGACTACCGGCTGGACCGACTGTGGCCACAACGACTGGCGCGCCGGCGTCGGATACGACCCATTCGCGGGAACAACAGGAGACGACATGAGCGAGTGCCGATTCATCATTGGGGATTCGCTCGAGGTGCTGCGTTCCATGCCCGCAGACTCCGTCGACCTGGTCGTCACGTCTCCGCCGTTCCTCGCATTGCGTAGCTACCTGCCCGCCGACCATCCCGATAAGGGCAAAGAGATCGGTAGCGAAGCCACTCCGGGTGCGTTCATTGATGTGCTGTTGGATGTTGTGGAGGAACTCGACCGGGTGCTCGCACCTCATGGTTCTATCTGCATCGAACTCGGTGACACGTACGCGGGAAGTGGCGGCTCGGGAGGGGACTACAACGCAGACGGGCTGAGAGACGGGCAGGAGAAGTTCAGCGGGTCGAAGAGCCGCACCGGGTGGCACCGACCACCGACGAACCCCGACCACCCGCGCACTAAGGATTGGCGGCAGGAAGTCGCCGCGGATTCTGGAACCCCGAACGGCGGCAGCGGCTGGCCTCTCGACAAGTCATTGTCTCTCATCCCCCAATCCTTCGCGTGGGCTCTCGCCTATGGACGGAACCCGTTCACTGGCCGGGAAACCCCACGGTGGAGGGTAAGGAACATCATCAGGTGGTGCCGTCCGAACCCACCCGTTGGGGCGCTCGGTGACAAGTTCCGGCCGGCGACGTCGGAGATGGTGGTGGCGTGCAAGTCACGCACCCGGTACTTCGACCTCGACGCGGTACGGACGGAGCATCAGTCGCCGCCGCATTCGGTCGGCTCGGCGATGGTCAACGGACAACCGCGCGAGAAGTCTGAGGGGATGTCCAACCCTGCTGGTGCTCCTCCTCTTGACTTCTGGGTAATCCCCACCGCCCCCTACAAAAACCAGCACTACGCCACATTCCCTCCGGCGTTGATTACGAAGCCGATTGAATCCATGACACCGCGGCGGGTCTGTCGGGTGTGTGGAGAACCCTCACGGCGGATCGTGGAGTCGGTCCACGATGTCGAGCACAACCGGGATCAGCGGTCAGTCGGTACGAGCCGAGGTTGGAACGAGTCGCGTGGGGACGGTGGCAGCGGGCCTTTCTCCAACGCCGAATATGCGACCCTCGGCTGGACCGACTGCGGCCACAACGACTGGCGTCGTGGAATCTGCCTTGACCCATTCGGTGGAAGTGGCACTACAGGTGCGGTAGCTACCGGCCACGGCCGCGACGCCATCCTCATCGACCTGGACGAACGCAACGCCGAGCTCGCGATCCAACGGCTCGGCATGTTCCTGACGGTCGAACACCATGCCCCTCCCGAGCAGTGCGAACGGTGTGGTGCTGCCGGCCCGACACCCCACGAATCGACGTGCCCGGCAGCATGAGAGAACACGGCACCAAAGCCAGATACACGGTCGACAAATGCCGCTGCGAACCATGCAGGGAAGCGAACAGCACGTACGAACGACGACGTCGCGCCAACATTCGGCACACACGACGAGACGGCAAGTACGTTGACCTTCCCACCATCGGCGAAAGCGATGTCACGTGGATGCACGACGGCGCATGCCGGGCTGATGACATCCCGACATGGTGGTTCTTCCCTGGCCGTGGTGACTCCACCACCCGGCACCGGGCTGTAGCAGTCTGCGACACCTGCCCTGTCCGTGAGGCCTGCGCCGACTATGCCCACACGTGGGGGCTGCTCGGTATCTGGGGTGGGCTTTCACGGTCCGGCCGGTACGGGCGGTACGTCGCGTGATCACGTCAGTGACGTTCATGCAATGCGACCAGTGTGCAGCCCGCGTCGAAGTCGGCCGGGCGCAGGACTGGGTGTCTGGTTCCCGTGATCTGTGCCCGTCATGTGCGATCACAACAACCGCAGGGCTACTCCGTACCCGGACCGTGGAGCTTGCCGCAGATGCGTTCGACGCGAACGCCGGCGACATTCTCGACCGTCGCCGCGGTGACATCGACACAGTCACTGCCCGCCATGCCGTCATGTACGTGCTGCGCGGAACAGGAATGTCATACCCGAAAATCGGGGGGTTCCTAGGCCGTGACCACACGACCGTCATGCATGGCGTCAACCGGTTCGCGCACCGCCTCGAGACCGAACCCGAACTGAACGTCGGGTTGCAACACATCATCGACAGGCTCGGCCAATGAGCAACCGGTGGGCGTACTGGGCCGAACCCGCACCCCCCGAACATGGCACATGCAGCCGCTACCTAGCTGGCTGCCGGTGCATCCCATGCAGGACAGAGATCAACGGCCGTAAATGGATCCAAAGGGAAACGAAACAAGGCCGGCCCGGTAAGACGCTGGATGACTACATCAACCGCCACGAGGACAACATTGAGCTCCCCGAGGATCTTGTGACCATCGGACCGTGGCGGCACCAGGGCGCATGCGTCGACGCTGATCCCGACTTGTTTTTCCCTGAACACAACCCCCGCCAAGCGAAAGCGATCTGCGTGACATGTCCCGTCATCATCGAATGTTTGGAGCATGCGTTGACGGCACCCGAACGGTGGGGTGTGTGGGGCGGCAAGTCAGAGAAGGAACGGCAGCAGCTGCGCCGAAGGTTGCGGGATGCCATCTAAACGACTCGGTTCGGATTCAGAACCAACGACGGTCGACACCCGCAAATGTGGGTCATGTGACCCAGATACGGGCGCGGTGTGTTCAATGCCGTTGATGCATAACGGTTCGCACATTCAGTACGAAGGCTGGGTCAAATTCTGGCCCGGACTCCCCAAGAAAAGGAATCAAGAATGAGTGACGATTTCATCGACCCGCCGCCCAGCGCCGAACCCGGTGAAGGCAACCTCCGAGGCGACGACCTCATCAACAAGGTGTGCGTGTTCCTTCCCCGTGCGGTCGGTCAGTGGCCCGCCAAGCCGGCCGAAGGTGACCAGAAAGCGATGAAGGCCAGCGACTACGTCGAATGCGAAGTGTGGGTCATCGGTGTTGGTGGTATCGAAACCCACGGCGATTCGGTGCGGCTGGCATGGTGGCGTTCCGTCCCCGGCTTGCGGGACAACATCGGCCGGTTCATCGAAGGCAAGGTCCGAGTGAACGAGGACCGCTCGAGGACAATCGAACGGTTGTCTGCCGCGGACAAGAAGGCTGTTCGGGCATTGAAAGACGAGATCCTGGCGCAGTCGGCAGCAACGACCGCGACGCTCGAGGTTACGCCTGAGCACTCAGATGAGCCGTTCTGACCTGATGGCCCGTATTCGCACACTGAAGCCCGATTTCTGGGCTCATCACAAAGTCGCGAAACTTTCGCGAGACGCTCGGTTGCTTTTCGTGGGCCTTCTTTCAGAGGCCGACGACGAGGGCCGGTTGGTGCGTTCACCGAAACGTCTCGCCGGGTTCCTCTACCCCCACGACGATGGGGTCGAAGCACCCGAGGTTGATGGCTGGTTGTGGGAGCTCGAGCGGTGCCGGCTGGTGCAGTCGTATGAGGTGGAAGGCGTTTGGTTCATTCATGTTCCGGGGTTCACGAAGCATCAACGGGTGTCGCATCCGAGTGATTCGCGATTGCCTCCACCGCCACCGATGGAGTCCCTCCCGAAAGATTCCGGAGCCGTTCGCGAAACTTTCGTCCCTGAAAGGGAACAGGGAACAGGGAACAGGGAAGGGGAACATGAAGCGCCGCCGGCGCCAGTTCGCGAAACGATTGCCGTCGCGCGGAAACGTGACGACACCTGGGATGCGATCCTCGCCGTGTGTGGCATCACCGATGTCACCTCATCGGCGAGAGGTGCATACAACCGGGCGGTGAAAGACATCCGCGACCTCGGCGCAACCCCCGACGAGATTGGCCGACGCGCCCTCCGATTCCGCGAACGGTGGCCGGAAGCATCCCTGACCCCCACCGCGCTTGCACGGCGTTGGGGTGAATGCGACCCGGCGCGCGCCCACGCAGTCACGGCCCGCAACGTCGGGATGATCGAGCGTGTCGCTTCACGGATGGAAGGGACCGAATGAACACACATGAGGCTGCAGCACTGTTGGAAACGCTTCAGGGCGCATGGAACGGCCGGGTGGCAGAGAACGAAGTTGCCGTCGCGTTGTGGCTCGAGCGGCTGAAAGCCACTGAGTTCGTGACGGCGCAGGCAGCGGTGGTGCAGCTGATTGAGCATTCGGAGTTCCCTCCGACGATCGCTGGCCTAGTGAACGCGGTGCGGGACGTGATGCGTTACCCGCCGGTCGGTGAGACCCGCAAGGAACTCGGGTACGCACCGGAGCCGATGTCCGTGAACGTCGCTAAGCGCATCAACGACGAGTTCAAGCGGTTCAAAGCCGACCGTGAGCAGCGCCGCAAGACGATGACGGCGGATGAGTTCATCCGGTCGGAGGGTCATTCCCCGGAGACGCACTGGTTGAACAAGTCGGGGTTCGTGCTCCGCAAAGTCCCTGGAAGGAAATACGAGTGAGTGTCGAGCTGGCTGTTGAGCGCATCACTGAATCGTTGGCTCGTATCCAACGGGACTACCCGGCCGCGAAAGCGGTCGGCTGGTCGAAACCTGTCCGGGGTCAGAACCGGGGTGGATCCGGTGGGCATTCCGATCCGACTGCGACGACCGTGATCGACGGCCGGGAGATCCGCAACCACAACGGCCGGATAACGGGCTACAAGCCCGGCTGGGCGTCTGAGTGCCGTGATGTGGTCCGAGAGGCCGACCGGCAACTCCGGATCGCTGAGACGGCCGTGTATGCGGTCTCACGGGCATTGGAGCGGGCACTTGAGCATGAACCTGAGCATGAGTGGCGGGAACCTCCACCCATGCCGGACGATCCAGACGACCCGGCGGGGGGTTGGCGGGTGAGTCGCGCTGAGCTCGAGCAGGCGACCGTGAAGCAGGCCGGCCGTGGTGTCGACTACGGGGAGGGGTCGTGACTTCGTTGATGGTCGCGTCGTACACCACGAAAGACGTCGCCGCGCTAGCGGGGATATCTCCGCATACGGTCCGCAGGTGGGCTGATGCGGGAATTTTGGGGCATGTCCAGTGGGGCCGGAACATCAGGTTTTCGTGGGCGCAGGCCAGGGTCGCACCCGCACTCACCGCCATGTTGAAAACCAGTCCACGGTCGGCGTGTCCGTGGTGGGTTGCACCCGCCGCCGGGCTGTTGAACCGGAAACAGGATTGGTGTTCACAGGTGCTGATTGCCGACGACGACCATGTCGCGATTGAGGCGCTTGGCGATTTGCCGGATGTGCTTGCGTGGCGTACGGGGGTTGTGGTGTTGGTGCCGTTGGAGCCGTGGTCGTCCCCCCGGGAGGTTTCGTGACCTACCGACGCGCGATCTTCGCGACCGCTGAATGCGTGAGAGTCCCTGTACGGCCCGCTACGCCGCGGAGCGACTCACCCGCGGTGATTGCCTCACGGATGAGCCGGTCGCGCTCTGTCGTCCACTCGGCGGCCTTGCGGGTAGCGGTGGCGAGTGGGTCAACCACGAAGCTGATTCATACCGACGGCTGTCGAGTCGCGAAAGGTTGGCTCGAGAAGACTCGGGTCGCAGTTGAACCTATTGACGTCGGCTTGAGCGTCGGCAGGGGTTCGGAATCCCCCGGAGCGTGTCCCACAGGTGATGCATGTGGCGACGATGTGGGAGACCGTTTCTACTCCGGGGCCGCTGATGTCGGTGGCGTACTCCTTACCAGTGGCTTCGTTGGTCAGTCGGATCGTGTGGGTTGTCATGCAAACAGTAAACCATGTTTCCGGCAGAGTGTCAACAAGGTATCCAAGAAATGTTGACGGTCGGGAGTCTCTTCTCAGGAATCGGCGGTCTCGATCTAGGGCTTGAGCGGGCCGGGATGAGCGTCAAATGGCAGTCGGAGACGGACCCGTACGCGTCCCGGGTGCTCGCGAAGCACTGGCCGGGCATCCCGAACCTGGGGGATGTCACGAGAATCGAATGGGAGACGGTGGAACGTGTCGACCTCATCTGCGGGGGCTACCCCTGCCAGCCGTTCTCATCTGCCGGCAGTAAACAGGCAGACGCCGACTCCAGGCACCTCTGGCCGTACTTCGCCGACGCCATTCGCGTTCTACGACCACGCTGGGCATTATTGGAGAATGTCCCAGGGCATCTTGCTAGAGGGTTCGGCGAGGTACTCGCAGACCTGGCCGCGATCGGGTACAACGCAGAATGGGACTGTTTGCCAGCTCGAGCCGTTGGTGCCCCTATCGGCGCTCACGGTCGAGACCGAGTGTTTGTTGTGGCCTATCCCTACAGCGGGAGATGCGCTTGGTCGCGGGTATCACGGAGACCTAAACGGGAACTACTGGCCGGCGCTGCCGGGAGCGGTGGCATTGAGCCTCGGCTACCCAGTGCAGCACCCGATCACTGGACAGTTGAACCCGCCGTGGGTCGAGTGGCTGTTGGGGTTCCCCGACGGGTGGACCGACTTAGAGCCCTCGGGAATGCCGTAGTGCCGCAGGTAGCTGAGTTCGTTGGCCGTCGCATCTTGGAGGTTTCGTGACCTACCCACGGCTCTTAGACCTCTTTTGTGGTGGGGGTGGTGCTGCGATGGGGTATCACCGCGCCGGCTTCGATGTTGTCGGCGTGGACGTGAACCCGCAGCCGAACTTTCCGTTCGAGTTCCATCAGGCCGACGCGATGACGTACCCGCTCGAAAGGTTCGATGCCATCCACGCGTCGCCGCCATGTCAGGCGTATTCGGTTCTCCGGCGAGCTAACCCCGGCGCCGTGTATCCCGACCTTGTGGCGCCGACTCGTGTTCGGCTTCAGTTGGCAGGTGTCCCGTGGGTGATGGAAAACGTGCCGGGAGCTCCACTTAGCGCGACGGTGATTTTGTGTGGGTCGATGTTTGGGCTCGGCTCAGGCGAGCGGCAGTTGCGGCGGCACCGATTGTTCGAGACGAACTTCGCCATGCTCCAACCAGAGTGCATGCATGAGGGCGAGGCCGTGGGCGTCTACGGCGGTGGGCCGACAGGCCGGTACACATTCGAGAACGGAGTGAAGGCCGGGCTCAAGGGTCGCCGGGGTGGTTACCAGGGGACGATGGCGGAACGGCGTGAGGCAATGGGCATTGACTGGATGCCTTCGGCACGGTTGAACCAGGCAATCCCTCCGGCTTACACACAGTTCATCGGTGAGCAGCTAATCGCGCATCTGAGTTTGGAGGTTTCGTGACCCGCCAATCGAAAGAGGAGAACCCATTGACCCAGACGAAGCGAGGGCCGTACTGGTGGCGCAGCTTCACGACACGGCCGTCGAGCTGATGAGGAAAATCCCGACTGTCTTTGTTCGAGACCCCGATAACCGCAAGCGCGTCACGTCCGAGGTAACACCCGGCTGTGAGTGGGTGCTCGACGGTGAAGGCTGCCCGACCCGGAAGTACGACGGGACGTGCGTCGCGTTCGATGGGGTGAAGTGGGTGTTCCGACGCGAGGTGAAGCCCGGAAAGCCCGAGCCCGACGAATGGGTCCATGTCGGCACAGATGAGAACACCGGGAAACGGGTTGGGTGGGAACCAGCGACCCCGGCGGCAGGTTTCATCGGCCCACTGCGTGAAGCGATCGACGCGGCGTTCGAGTTCGGCTCGAACATCCCGGTAGCCACCTATGAACTCTGCGGCCCGAAGATCAACGGCAACCCCGAAGGCTTCGCATCTCATCGGCTCATCCAGCACGACGAAGCGGAGGTGTTCGTAGATGCACCGCGTACGTTTGAGACGCTCGGTCCTTGGCTCATCGCGCAGACCAGTGAGGGCATCGTCTGGCATCACCCCGACGGCCGGATGGCGAAGCTGAAGCGACGTGATTTCTCGTGACCCGCGACGAAGCGAGAGCCGAACTGGAATCACTTTTTGATGTGCTCCAACCAATGGACGTGTTGCTGGCCCGCCCCGAGTTGGTACTCGCAGCTCTAGGAACCGCCCCGGTGACCACGGCCGTCGCAGCCGGTGAGGACGGCAACTGGACCGAGGAAGATCAGCCAGCGTGGTGCAACAACTGCGAAGAGTACGGCTGGGGTCGTCCTGTAGTCATGCTCCCCGAAGGAACCGAGAACCCATGAGCGAGCTAGAGGACACCCGCGACTGGCTAGAAGCAGCCGAGAAGCTGGCCGACTGGTGGCTGGGGGCGTGTCAAGAGCAGGAAGAACGAGCGAAGGCTGCCGAAGCCGAACGTGACCAACTGCTTGAGCAGCAGGTGGCGCTATCCGCTCGTCTCAAAGTATCGGAAGCGAAAATTGCACGCCTCTTGCTCGCTCAACTGTCGGCGCTGCGGGGGGCAGACGGGCGCATCGTGGCAGTAGAAGCCGAACTCGTCCGTCTCCGCGAAGCACTCCAACGCACCTTGACGTACCCAATCCACGCGCCCGACTCGTTTCTCAACAAGATGCGCGCCCTGGCTGCCACCGAGGAGCCGAACCCATGACTGACCCTGTAGAGCCCCCCGAGGTCGCAATGTGGAAGCAGGAATGGCGCATATCCGCGTCCGTTCTTCTAGCGGCTCAGCGCGAACGTGACGAAGCGCGCCGTCTCCTCGAAGCCGCGCTGCTTGACCTTGAGGTCGACGCCCCGAACGGTGCGTACATGCCGGGTGAGCTACCCGATCAGATCCGTACATACCTCGGGTCGACCTCGGGTGGATTTCATACAGAGGAGCCGAAGCCATGAACTGGAACCAGCCGATCTGCGGTAACTGTTGGAACGCGCGCAACCCTGGCCGTGTACCCGTCCAAGGCTGGTTCGATGGGATCGAGGAACGTTGCGCGTATTGCGGGCATCCGACAACGGCCGCCATTTTCGTGCGTGACGACCCGGCCACCGTCCCCTACCCGGCCGAGGAGCCGAACCCATGAGTGAGCCCTACACGCTGTTCATGGCCCCTCGCGGGTTCGGCAAACGCACAAGGGGGGTGGTTGGACTTCTTGCCTACAAGGCGTTCTGCCCTTGGGCGGATGTGTGGTTCTGGACGGCCGAGGAGCCGAACCCATGACCCCGCGATCGCTGATAAACCCCGATAATCCTTGCAATCTGGCCGAGCAGAAAGACGCCACATGACCACACTCAACCTTGCCGACGAAGCGAAGAAGCTCGGATTCGGGATCGGCGCCGATTGGGGTGCGATCGCCCAGCGGGTCATCCAGCAGGCCCCGAACGGCACCAGGGACGACCCGACGATTATTCGTGTCCCCGAGCTGTACCGGGCCGTGTCGTCCATCGCGCCACGCCGGCTGGATGCCCGACATATTCACATCATCTGCGACAAGGGTGCCGGGTTCCACTGGCCGACCCTCGGGCCGGGTCATGTCGGCACCGATTACGTCGATCGCATCGTTGCTGACCCGTCACTCGCTTACGATTTCAAGAAGCAGTTCCGCACCCGGTTCGGGCTCGGCCCTGTCGGCGGGCACGGGTGGAAGTACCACGGCATCCTCAAAGGCCCGAAGGTCCTAGGCATGCCGTTGCGTTCCCCGTCAGGCCCGAAGGCACGGAACTGCCTCGAGGCGCAGCATGCGTTCTGGGGTAAGGACTTCGGCTACGACCTCACCGACGCTGAGATCGACTCGGGTGTGCATGGCTGGGATCTGTGCGGCGTCGAAATATCAGGGTGGTGGGGTGATGCGTTCTCACCTGGCACCACGAAGCCGAACGCCCCACCGGCCCGGGAGATGCACATCTACGGCGGCAGGTTTTCGGACCTCGGCCGTATCGGGATCCTCACCTCGAATGTCCTCGGCTGGTCGTGTCGGGACGCGACGTTCGGTGAGCGCATCCCGTCGAGCATCATCCACTCAGAGCCGAACAGCATGAATGAACGTCTCATCGGCCGGGGGATCTTCGAAGGCAACGAGATCCACTCAGGTGCGAACCTGTTCCACATCACAGGCCAGGTAGCCGAGTACGACGGGCTCATCGTCCGGGGCAACGAACGGTTCGACTCGTGCGTCGGTGGGCGCATCGACGCCGGCCCCCGCATCGACGGTAAGGCTCGGGTCCGTGACGTCTTCGTCACCGACAACCTGCACCACAAGATCAAGGACGGCCACTTCCTCGGCGATTACGTGAGCTGCGACAACGTGTACCACCAGCGGAATGTGGGCCCGATGCGCAATGGCTGGAACACGGGCCAACTGCTACGAAGCCGAGGCGGGCAGAACGTCAACTTGTCCCCGAACTCGTACACGTTCGCACCCCGATAACCGCATTCGGTATTGACATCATGCGTCAGGATTAGGTACCATCAGGCAGGTTCTAACAATTGTGCCCCGAGCGACTTCGGTCCTCGGGGCACAGTCATGTTCGGGGTACCAGCGTTTCCTGTTGCCGTACCCAGAAACGGGGCAGCATGAAGCTCATGCGCTACACCCGCAACATCATCACTGGGCTCGCATGGCTGAGCTGGTCACTACTAACAGACCGCCACCGCGATGTGGGGGCGGCCATCACCCGTGGGATACGTGGCAAATAGAAGGGGTGGGGGTACCCC
>Ga0163150_10005378_pt1 | contig 16394 bp, 9 predicted proteins | sample OliLakLV19P2IB_FD_148628 | JGI IMG/M metagenome (GOLD analysis project Ga0163150, IMG submission 148628) | Freshwater microbial mat bacterial communities from Lake Vanda, McMurdo Dry Valleys, Antarctica - Oligotrophic Lake LV.19.P2.IB | ecosystem: Environmental > Aquatic > Freshwater > Lake >...
GTCTGGAATATCGGGAACCGGTGTCTTGAGCTTCGCGACCTTCGTTCGCTCGACTGGTTTTGTTTCTTCCTTCGGTTCCGGCTTGGGCTTTTCCGGTTTCTTCTCTTCCTTGGGCTTTTCGACTTTCGCCGGTTCAACCGGTTTTGGTTTCGGCTTTGGTTCTTCCTTGGGCTCCGGTTTCGGTTCTTCCTTCCTTACAGGCGGTGGCGGCGGCACAGGTTTTGGCGGCTCCTGCACTTCAGGGGCATCCAGTTTGCCGAGCGGCGGCGCTTCCGCCGGAGGCCCGCTTGGATTGGCCAAGTCCACCATGAAACCACCCGCATGCGTCACCCGGAGTTTCTGCGGAAAACGCACGGTAAGAAATCCAACGAGTGCGACGTGCAGCACGATGGACAGAATCACGGCCTTGCGCATCGAAGCTTTCGATCGCCACGGCCAGAATTGTGCGTAGAAACTCCTCATAGGTGCTCGGGTGGGCGGTCTACCTGTTGTGCTAAACGTGCGAGGGCCAGACACTGAAAACCACGCCCCACGCATACAAAATGTATCGGGAGGTCGCTAGGTTCCCGCGTGGCGACTATGCCAGAAGACGCCGGTAAAGTCAAAACGGATATACCTAATTTAAGGACAGAAATACCACATGTACGCGACGAGCGTATTGACGCTACTATAGGTTGCGCCACGCGGCCCTCGCGAAGATATCAATACCCCCGTAACATCCAAAAGTTTCCCAACCATCCCTAAACATTTGCCCCAAGTGGACTTCCCGCTGCTCACGGGCTACAATCCCGCCACTGCACCGGGGCCACAAGGATTTTTCATGCGTTCCCCACAGGAATTCGTCAGCGAATACGGAGATCGGACCGGCGCCCGCCTGGCATCGATTTACCGGCTATCTCTCGCATGGTATGTCTTCGGGATTACGGTCCTGGCCAGTCTGGGTATCGAGCCCATTTACCAACACGTGACGCCGTTTTACGCGCAGTATTTTCCCGCCTCGTCGTTCGCAACACCGAACATTTTACCGCTGTTCGTAGCAGTGCTCGCATACGGTATCGTGCATCGTGTTCTCGGCATCCGGTTACTCAGGCCGATCCGGTTGGGGTTTGCCATTTGCGGTGTACTTGGCATTGCGTTCCTCACCGCGGTGAGCGATGTCACCTACCGCGGCATGGACCTCTCCGGGTTTTGGACGGGGTTCAAGTGGCACCTCCCAGCGTTATGCGTCGTTATCATTTTCTCCGTAATCATCGTCTTGTTCTTCCGCCGGATTCGTTGGTGGGATGTTGAACTTTCTAACAAAGCCGCTTGGCGCGCCGTTTTTGGATTGATTGTTTTCGCGTTCGTATCCTCCGGATCGATTGCGATGATCCGTGAAGGAACTGACGGCATTGCCGCTGCCTATAGCCGGACGGGCTATGAATATATCGACGATATTGGCAAGGGCCTAACGCTTTCCGGTTTTCTGCGCGATTATAATGAGCTCCATCCGATGCTCTCGATGCACGCGAAAGTGCATCCCCCTGGGCCGGTCGTTATGTTGTGGGTCATGTCCAAGATTCTTTTGTCGCGCGATCCTCTCGTGCTTTCCATTGGCACTATGGCGGTCGGCAGCATGACGCTCCTGCCCCTCTTTGCATGGGTCCGCGATATGCTCAACCAACGCGTCGCCCTGACCTGTTGCGCGTTCTTCGCGTTGGCGCCATCGATCGTGCTGTTTACCGCCACGAGCGCGGACATCATGTTCCTGCCGCTCGTCGTGCTCACCTTGTTGTGTTTCTGGAGGGCCATTCACCGGGGATCGATCACATACGCCTGCGGCGCGGGCGTCCTCTACGCCTTTATGTCGCTCACATCGTTTTCCCTGCTTTCGCTGGGTGCTTTCTTTGCCTGGGTTGGATTGTGGCGCATGCAAGATCTGGCTTTTCGGGGCAACGTAATCAAAACCGCCGTGCTGATGCTCGCGGCATTTCTCGCGGCGCACGGCGCCGTATATGGGCTCACCGGTTTCAATATCATTACCTGTTTCGAGCTTAGCCACGCGCAGTTTCAGGAAGACCAAAGCCAATTGGACATCACATCGCCGCGTTACGGCCCGTGGGCGTTCAAACTGCTCAACCCATTGTGCTGGATTTATTTTGTTGGAATTCCAGCGACGGTTTTGTGGTGCTGGCGGATGATAAAACTCGAACACGTTTCGCGGCCGCTCTTTATAGTATTCGCGCTGACTCTGCTCGTGTTGGCCCCCTTGTACCTCGCGCGCGGTGAAGGGGAACGATCTGCCATGTATATCTTCCCTTTCATTATCGTGCCCGCGGCGCACCTGCTCGATGAACTCGGCCAACGCGCGCAATCATTTCGCCCGATGGCCGCAACATTTCTGTTTCTTGTTTTTCAGACGTGGCTGACCGAAACGCTTCTGTACACCTATTGGTAGTAATCGCATGTGGAACGGCAAAACAGTATCCATCATTTTCCCGACGTATAACGAGAAAGACTCGATACGGCAGGCTATCGATGACTTTTTCGATTCCGGCCATGTCGATGAAATCATCGTGGTAAACAATAACGCCGCCGAAGGTACGGACGCGGAAGTTGGCATGACAAAAGCCCGGCTGGTGCATGAGACCCGGCAGGGATACGGTCATGCGATCTGGCGCGGACTCGCGGACGCCACGGGCGACATTCTAATCATCGCCGAACCGGACGGCACATTCTCCGGGCATGACGTAATTAAAATGCTGGCATACTCCGATGATGTCCCCGTCGTTTTCGGCACCCGCACGCAACGCGAGTTTGTCTGGGAAGGCGCGAACATGGGCATTTTCCTCAAATGGGGAAACTGGGCCGTCGGCAAGCTGGTCGAGTTTTTGTTTAATACTACGCTGCTCACAGATGTCGGGTGTTCGATGCGCCTTTTTCACCGCGTCGCTTACGAAAAAATCGCGCCCCAGTTTTCAGTAGGCGCGTCAGCGTTCGGTCCGCAGATGCTGTTGCTCGTTATTCTCAACGGGATTCACTTCATCGAGATTCCTGTCAACTACAAGAAGCGTGTCGGTGAATCCTCCGTCACTGGCAGTAAGCTCAAGGCCTTTCTACTCGGCATGTCAATGATACGCATGATACTGCGCTACCGCATCTTGTCCTGGTTCGGCTGGCGGCCTTCTGCGGGGTCGAATCCGTATGCGAAGTAGAAACGATGGGGAGGGAATTTTAGATTTTGGATTGAAGAGGGGGAAGCGCGACTCTACTGCTCTTGCTCGTGCCCGTGCTCGTAATCGGAAATCATTGATCGTTTGATAGATCGCAATCTTCTACGCCGCTTCGGTCTGATCCTTATACTGAAGCTGGTACAAGGTGTAATACAACCCGCGTACCGCCAGCAACTCCTGATGCGTGCCCACTTCGCGAATCTCGCCGTGATGCATCACTACAATCCGGTCCGCATGCTGGACCGTTGACAGTCGGTGCGCAATGACAATCGATGTGCGCCCTTCCATCAGCTTGATAATCGCATCTTGGATCAGTGCTTCGGTCGCCGTGTCCACGCTCGAGGTCGCCTCGTCAAGCACCAGAATTTGCGGATCGTGCGCGAGCGCGCGCGCAAACGCCAGCAATTGGCGCTGGCCCGTGGAGAGATTGCAACCTCGCTCGCCTACGTCATATCCGTATGTGCCGGGCAATGTTTCGATGAACGGGGCGGCATTTACATGTTCCGCGCAACGCCGAATCGTTTCCGCAGTAACTTCAGGGCTTCCGAGGCTGATGTTGTCGGCGATCGACCCGGAAAACAGGAAAACGTCTTGTAGCACGATTCCGATCCGTTTTCGCAATTCCGTCTTGTCATACTCGCGCACGTCCAATCCGTCAACGCGAATGCTCCCTCGCTGAATATCGTAAAAACGGCTGAGCAGGTTGATAAACGTCGTTTTGCCCGCGCCTGTATGCCCAACAATTGCAACGCGCTCTCCCGGAGCAATCGACAGATTGATGTCCTTGAGCACCGGCGATTCCGGGTCGTATCCGAACCGCACGTCTTCAAAAACGATTTCGCCTTGCAACGTTTTTGGCTGGATTGCATTTGGTTTGTCCGCAATGTCTTCGGGCGTATCAAGCAACGTAAAGATGCGTTCAGACGCGGCCATCGCTTCGAGCAATACATTGTAGCGGTCCGTCAATGCGCGAATCGGACCGTACAGGCGTTCTGCCCACTGCAAGTACGCGAAGAACAATCCGATCTGCACTTCGCCGCGGCCCTGTGCCTGCAACCCGATAACTTCCCACCCGTGGTACAAAATGACCAGCGCCAAGGCCGCTGTACCCAGAAAATCGATCATTGGGAAATATACGGCGAAATTCCGAATCTGCTTGAACCATTCGTCGCGATGGCCGGCGTTCAATATCTTAAATTCGTCCAGTCGCCGCTCTTCCTGCCGGAAAATTTGCACCACGCGTATGCCGCTGATGTTCTCCTGCATGAACGCATTCAGTTGCGCGACCTTTCGCCGGACTTCCAAATACGATTTGCGCGCGTAGTTGCGAAACACCAGGCCGGTGATGAAAACGAATGGAATCGTCGACAGCACAATACCCGCGATACGCCAGTCGGTATACACCATGAAACCAACGACGACGATGATAGTGAACAAATCACTAATCGTCTGCTCGACCCCAGAAACAATGCTCGCCTGCACTTTTTCAACGTCGTTCGTTACGCGGGTCATCAGGCGTCCGACAGGGTTCTTGTCCAGGAACCGGAGCGACATGCGTTGCAGGTGCTCAAAGATGCGCATTCGCATTTCAAACATCGTGCGCTGTCCAATCCAGGCAACGATGACCATCTGCGCATACCGGACAACTGCTTCCGCCAACATCAATCCACCGATCAGCAGCATCAGGCGCATCAGTCCGCGCCGGTCTTCCCGCTTCATCGCGTCAAGGGCAAGCACCTTCGCCGGGTCCGGCTGCGGCGCCGCGGCAATTTCGGCGGATAAGGCGAGTCGATCGGGATTGTTCACGTTCTCGTCGATTGCCTGCATCATGATCAACGGCACAAAATTGCCCGCAATTGACGCCACAAACAGCAGCACGACAGCCAGCGCAAACCATCTTGCGTAAGGACGCACGTAACCCATCAATCGTCGCATCAGCCGCGCGTCATATGCCCGCTGCTGCGCTTCGTCCTCAATATGATATGCATCGCTCATGCGGTAGTCTCGAGCTCATCTTCCAGCAACTGCCGTTCGTACATTTCCGCATAATGCCCATCAAGCAGGAGGAGCGCATCGTGGGCGCCGCGCTCGATGATTCGGCCGCCTTCCAGCACCAAAATAAGGTCCGCATGGCGCACGGTCGAAACCCGGTGCGAGATAATTACGCTGGTGCGATGCTGCATCACGTTTTTCAACCTGCTCAATATCTGCTCTTCCGTATGCGTATCAACGCTCGAAAGCGCGTCGTCCAGGATCAATATCGCCCCATCGAGCACCACCGCGCGCGCAATCGCAAGCCGTTGCTTCTGCCCTCCCGAAAGATTCACCCCGCGCTCTCCCAATAGCGTGTCGTATCCGTTGGCAAGACGGTCTATTGTTTCCGTCAGTTGCGCGGCATCGGCGGCATACTCGATTTCTTCCTGAGACGCTCCCGGACGACCAAAAGTGAGGTTCGCACGAATCGTGTCGGAGAAGAGAAAGGTGTCTTGTGGAACATACGCAATACCCGAGCGAAGCGTTTGTAATGGAAACCGGCGAATATCATGGCCATCAATGTGAATCGAGCCATTCGTCGGTTCGTATTCGCGTGTGAGCAAGGAGACTATCGACGACTTCCCGCTTCCCGTCGGACCCACGATCGCAACGGTCTGCCCCTGCTCTACGTCAAAAGATATATCGCTTAGGGCCACGCGCCCATCGTAGCTCAAGCCCACGCCATCAAACCGCACCGCTCCATGAATGGCGGATTTTCCGTAATCAGTTTCCGCGCTGTCGCGGATGGCGGGTTCTCGATTCAGGTACTCGATGATGCGCTTCATGCTCACCACGCCGCGCTGATAGAGCGTCATTACCCAGCCAAACTCCGCCAAGGGCCACGCCAGCAGAAGCAGGCACGACATGAACGCCGTGAAACTTCCAAGCGTAAAGGTCTCACGCGCAATGCCGAAGCCCGTCTCGTTCCAAACGGGTCGTGACACCTGCGCGCCATCAAGCACCATGTCGCCGCCCTGCCAGATAATCAAGAGGATAACCACGCCAATCATCATGCCAATGACGGGCCATGCAAACGACATCGCCACCGATAGCTTTAAGCCTTCGCGCATGTACTTTTCGGATTCTACACGAAACGCGCGCACCTCGACGTCGCCAACACCATAGGCCTGCACAACGCGCGAGCCCGCGAGATTCTCCTGTACACGCGTCGTCACGACGCCAAACTGGTCCTGCACAATTTGGGACTGCCTGTGAATGTACGTTACGAACGCGTACACGAGAATGGATACAACCGGAAGCGGGACCAACGCGACCAGCGTAAGATAGGAGCTGAAATACAGCATGGTCCCAAACGCCAGCGGTAGCCGCAGCATGTCAACAGTGCCCATGATGCCGGGGCCAATGAGTTCGCGAACGTAGTTAATGTCGTTCGACGCGCGCGCCATCACCTCGCCGGTAGGCGACTTTGTAAAAAACTCGCGCGACTGCGCCTGTATCGCGCGAAAATAGTCGTTCCGCAAATCGTACTCGAATTTGCGCGACGCCCCGATGATGAGCGTACGCTCAAAATAACGCGCGATACCCGAGATGATGCCTACCCCGATCAGCAACCCCACGTAACCCAGCAACATGGACCGCGTCAATTCGTACGCAATGAACCGGTCCACCATCGCGCCCATTAACAAGGGCATTGCGAGATTGAGCACGGAGAAAATGGCCGCGAGCGCAAATCCGGCGGCATACGACCGCCAATAGCGGCGGTTGTATCGCAGCAGCGTTGCAAATGGGCCGGTGACGCGCACCGAAGGAACTGACGATGCCACGCGTTAGACCTCGCGCGCGGCCCGCGGTTCTGCCACCGCCTGGACCAGTTCCAGGAGATCGTCCGCATGAAATGGCTTGAGAAGATAGCCGTCAGCGCCGTACTCGCGGTACCGTGCCGAACCACTGTCCACGGGTTTCGCCGTTACCATGAAAACCTTGATGCCGGCGAGCACGTGATCGCGCTTCAATTTTTTACACGATTCCCATCCGTCCATGCCCGGCATCGCAATGTCCATCAGCACGACACGAAACTCCCGCGTCGCCGCCAGCCGCATCGCCTGTTCACCCGACACGCACGTCGTCACTTCATACCCTTCGCCTTCCAGACACCGCGAAATGAACTGCAGGATTTCCTGATCGTCGTCCACGCACAGAATTTTATGGCCCAAAGGCTCGCCAATAGATAGATTCTGGCCCAATGCGTACTGAATTCCGCTCAGCAAAGAGCTCTTCCGGAAGCTTCTTTTCACACGCGCCGCGACGAGGGCGCGATATTTTGAATACACCTCCTCATCGCTCGTCATCACGATAATCGGTATTTCGCCCGCCGATTTGTCCGCCAACAACGCGTCGAGCAGCGGGCTTGACTCCGCTTCGTCGTCTCCTCCGAGGTCCGCCAGCAAGCAGTCCGGGCTATGCCGTTGCGCGAGGGTGATTGCGTGTGCTGCGTCTAACGCATGAATCACGTCCATGCCCTCCGACATCAGGAGCGTGCGCACCTGGGCGCTCAGCGCCCGGTCTTGCGTTACCAATTCCACCAGCAACCGTGTGCCTGGCGTGGCGCCTTCACCATTCAGATCGTGCGCCTCGGTTTTGCGGGCGCCGGCAAGGGGCAACACGAACCGGAACGTGCTTCCTTTACCTTCTTCGCTCATGGCGGTGATCCGCGTACCGTGCAAGCGCGCAATGTCCTGCGCGATTGACAGTCCAATCCCGGTGCCCCCGTATTTGCGAGTCGATGAGCTGTCGTATTGATAAAAGCGCGTGAACACTTTGTCCAACGCTTCTTCAGGGATGCCGATGCCCGTGTCTCGCACCAATGCCTGGACATTGTCGTCCTTCACTATAATCTCGACGGTTACCCGCCCCTCGGCATTGTTAAACTTCACGGCGTTGGACAGCAGATTGGTGAACACCTGTCCAAGCTTGCTCTTGTCGCCTTCCACCAACACCGGTTCGGCGGGAGCAATCATTTCCAGCACGATGCCCCGGCTGTCCGCCACCGGTTGGACAATTTGCAGGCTCGCGCGAGCGCACTCGCGAAGATCGAACTCGTCGAACACCAGTGTCTCCGTTCCGCGGTGCAGCCGCGAAAAGTCCAACAGGTTTTCGATGAGGGTGACCAGTTTCTCGATATTGCGCAGGCTAATTCCCAGGTATTCCTTTTGCTCGGCATTCACCGGGCCCGCCTTGCCATTCACAATCATGTCCGTATAGCCCATTACCGACACCAGCGGCGTGCGCAATTCGTGCGACACATTGGATAGCAGGTTCGTCTTCATTTCGTCCAAAGTCTTCAATTCTTCATTCGCCTCGTGCAGCTTCTCGCGCGCAAGCGTCACCTCTTCCAGCGATTGCTGTAAGTTCTCGAGAAGATGCGCATTGCGGATTGCCACGGCCACGTGCGGGGCCATCTGCTGCAATACGTCGATGTCGTGTTGTGTATACGCTTCCACGCGTTCGGCGCCGAGATTCAGCGTTCCGATTATCCTTCCCGTAGCGTATAACGGCACACACAGACACGAATGGATACTCCGCGGGAAATGTCCCGTATACGGACTGTCCAGCGCCGCCAGATTGCCTACGACAAGCGACTCCCGCGTGCGCACGACCCATGCCGAACAGTTCGCGGGGTCTTCCAACGGCGACTCCCGGAGCGGACTATCATGCTCTGGCCACAGTGCCTGGGTATGGAATTGTTCGCCCTCGTCGTTGAGCAGCGCTAGTTCGGCGTAGTCGAAATCAACCATCTTCTTCACTTCGACCACGAGGCTTTCGTATAAACGTCCGGCCTCAAGGCTTGAATTGATGACATTCGCAATTTGGCTGATTACCGCGAGCCGCTCAGCGCGGTCCCGCGCGTCCCGTTCGAGCCGGATATTCTTCGTCACATCGCGGAACAAACCCTCGATGCCAATTGTGCGCCCCTCGTCGTCGTGCATGAGATTTCCGGAAAGGTCGACGCAGATCGCCCTGCCATCGGCATGTTGCATCCAGATGCGCGACCGCTCGACAAACCCTTTCGTGACCAGTTCATCGAAGAACCCACCCATGTCCTCGGATTCATGGAACATCGAACGGATATTCGTGCCCAGCACTTCGTCCTGGTTCTCAAACCCCAGAATTTCCGACCCCGATGGATTCACAAACCCGATGACGCCGCCGGGATCGGTCTGAAAAATCCCGTCCCGCATCGAATTCACCAGGCCGCGATACTTTTCCTCGGACTCTTCCAATTGCCGGATATTGCGTTTCAGCGCCAGCGCCATCTTGTTGAAGGACATGGCGAGCTCTTCGATCTCGTCGCCAGTGCCAATCTTGAGTTTCAGTTCGAGGTCGCCCTGCTCGATAATCTGCGCGCCTTCGTTCAGTAAGAGCACCGGACGCACAATGTTGTTATGTACGTTGCGGTAGGCGTTGAGCCACAGGAAGGCAATAAACACCACGCATCCGGTTACGGTCAGGGCCGACCAGAACCAGATCGGCGCGTATACCGACGATGCCGAGCGCGCGACCATGACAAACATCGGGTAGGCGTCGAAAATACGGTCATACGCGACAAACATGTGGCGCGGCTCGGTGCTGTCGAACAACCGGTACGTTTCAACCGTGCCGGATAAGCCGCGGGCGGGGTCGAGCATTTGTTCCGCGAAAGTATCCGACAACGGCTCCCATTTGAGCGAGGGATTCTCGGGGTCTGCAGTTCCTTCCAGCCTCGACGCGCGCATGGCGCCGGCGCCGGCGTCAAACGCGAGGTGATACTCCTCATGCTCCGGCGGCTTGGTCTTCCGGTACGGATCAAAACCAAGTCCGAACTTTAGCAGGGTGTGTATATCGAATACTTCGGAAACGTAACCGATGCGCTGACTCGTCCCGGGCGAGATAATCGGCGCCGAAGTCTGCGCCAGGTATCGGCCATGCGCAAGGTCCGGCTCCAGGTCAACGAAGTCGGGGCCCTTCAGCCTGACGCGCCATTCAGGATGCGGCCGTTTCGCGTCATCGCTCAATTCCCCCGTGCTCGCAATGAGTTTGCCGTCCACATCGTAGAGCGCGAACACGGACGGCATGCTTTCCGGTAATTCCGCCTCTGCCTGCGCTTTGAGCCGTTCCATGAGCAATTCCAGCGCATATTCGGAATCCAGAATCGCCGGCCGGCCCAGCTTCGGCATCAACGCGCCAACGATCTGCGGATCATGGGCAAGTTTTTGGAGGGAGTGACGATGCGCATTCGCGGCGATACGCAATCCACCGGAAGTTTTCTGCGCGGCGACTGACAATGTCTGCTTTACGGAATTGGCCTGGTTCTGGCGCGCGATATACACACCGAGAACGATGGCCAACACGAGCGGAACGATTCCCACGTACAGAATCGACATGAGTATCTTCCGCTCGATTCCGCGGCGTGGCGTGCCCGCAGGCATGACGACTCCTCTAAGGCCGGAGGGTTACTCGACGATGCGGCCGCGACCTAACAGCTCGCGAACTTTATCCAGCATTTGATCGACCTTGAACGGCTTCGGCAGGTATTCGTCCGCTCCGCACGCGAAAATGCGCTCGATATCCTGTTCTTTCGACAGGCACGTCACCGCCATGATCGGCGTGCCGCGCGTCAATTCATTTTCACGCAGCGCCTTGCACACCTCGAAGCCGTTTATCTCTGGCATCAGAAAGTCTAGCAGAATCAGGTCCGGCGACAACTGGGCAGCCTTGAGGCCCACTTCGGTTGCATTGCTCACCTTGATGAGTTCAAAACCCTCATCGGTGAGAATCTTCTCCATCAGCGCCAGCGCATCCGGATCATCATCGACGATCATGACACGGCGGCGATTCGCGCCCTTCTCCCGCGGGAACATGTCGTACTGTTCGCGAAATGCATCAAGGTCTTCTTCCAGAATCCGGTAGTGGCCACCGGGCGTGCGCGACGCCTTGATCAGCCCCTGCTTGATCCAGTTCTTGATGCTGTGGTGGGTTACATGGCATATCTTTGCCGCTTCGAATGTCGTAAACGCTTTTTGCTCGCGATCACTCACGGTAGTAGTCCTCCGGCCAGCGCGGATTCAAAAGTCATCCACGGCTTGGCCAAATTCAGCAGATTAAGCACCTTCTATTTGAAAGTATAACCGCCATTTTCGCATTTTGTCAAATTTGCGGGCCAAACTAAACAATATGAGTTACTTAGAGATCGGGTTTTGTCAATAATTTACCTGCGACTTCCTGAACGAACTAACAGCCAGTGCCAATAGCAAGCCGCCGAACCTGCAAAACAAAGTAAACTCAATGGCCCTGTAAATAGCGCCGCAATAAACAAAAGGGCCGATGGCGCTAATCCCAAGTACCCCTTGGCGCGTGGACTTGGTTCCCGCCCCTGCGCCACGGCGTTCGCAGACCACCAACCAAACACAGCCAATGCAAGGAACAACAAGGGAGCGGAAAGTTTCGGCGGACTGATGACCGCCACGCCGCCGATTACCGCGACCAGCACCAGCAAACCGTACTGCGTTTCGGGCTGGACACTGGCCACTTTCCCGAAATCGTCGACTTGGCGTCTATCTCGGTCGTTGCCCATAGCCTGCGTCCCTCGAGAGCCAGTGTTCAGAAATTCGTTGGTGATTATCCCAGCGAGGCGAGTATCGAACGGATGATGTCAACCTCCTGTGATTCCATGCCCGAGACGAGTAGCCGGGTCATCCAGGGATAGGTGGAGGTGAGGACCCGATACGCGATAACCCAAGTGCAGACCGCGCACAAGGCCAAACCAAACTGAAGTCCAAAGTATCGTTTCACAAGCGACAGATACGCGGCACGCCGTTTCTTGCGCAATACGGATGTATCTCCGCGCAACTCCGGCGGCAGCCGCGTGAGCAAGGTCTCGCAGCCCGGCAACGCCAGTGCGGGGCTGATGAGGCCCACGGCAAAGCCACCGGCAATCGAAACCCACCATAGAGTTCTAAAAAGCGTCTCCGCCGGCAATGATCCCTGCGACGCCCTTTGAACAAGGCCGATGATCGTAAGCACGGTGAACAACCCGAGGGTACTTGCCGCAAGCGCAATCAACGACATTCGCGAGTGGCGCACGTTATGCGCGTAGCCGCCGGTGGTCAACGCCTTGGACGCGGCGTATGCCACCAGGAAACACGCGAATATAATGACCAACCCGTCGCGAACAAGTAGCAAAGGCACTCCGTACTTCGTCTGTTCATCGACAATTGTAAGTTTCCGGTTGTTCTCGAATTCTTCGATCTCACGCATCGCTGCGTCAAGGCGTGTGCCGAGCGAGACGAGCTGCTCGTCCGGCGCCCCGGCAGTGGCTGTGGCAATTTTTTTCCGGGCTTCTACCGCGAGCGATGCCGTTCGCAAGCCTAGGTATAGTTGCGGCGCGCCCCCCCCCAGACCGTCGCGCGCTACATCGGTCGGCGCGGCGCCCGCGGCAATCCGCCGCCCGGCGGATTGCAGCGCGTCCAAACGGGCCAGCGCAATGTCGGCGCGCCCCTCATTCAGATCGATTTCAGTGGCTTCCAACATGCGTTTGGCGAGTTGTTCAATCGGCTGGCCGCAATGATGCACCATCTGCCGCCGAAGATCGGCGAACTGGTGCCCGTCGCGTTTGAGCACTGGGGACCACATCGGCAACGGGAACGTCACATTGTCTTCGCTCGCGTTAGCGCGCTCCATCAACGCGAGCGCACTGTCATAATCTGGGGGATCCATGAGCGGCAGGACCGCCGCTTCGAGATATACGGCGAGGGCATTATGCGATCCACCCTCTGCCGCATGCCGGAACAGCTGGCGCGCTCGTGGGTACAATCCTAACTCGATAAGTTGGCATCCGTACTTGAGGGCGAGATCCGCGTTCTCGGGATCGATCTGGTATGCGCGTTCGTAAGCGGACACGACCAGGTCTGATTCCTCGCGTTCGGCTAACGCTTCGAGGTATCGAGCTGATGGTACCTCGTTTGCTTGGTCTATCTTCACAGCCTCTCGCAAAAAAATGCGACCCTTTTCCTTCTGGGTGAGCGCGCTAAGATACAAGCGTTCGGCCCTCTCGTACCGGCCGAACTGTTCGACCACCCACAATAGAATCGTGAAGGCTGTAACCAGCGCAACGCCCCAGCGAAACGCGCGACGCATGCGCCGCGCGCCAATCAGGTCACCGCTGTCGCCATATTCAGGACATTGGGGTGGCGCAGGGATCAACCCTTGCCTCCCATCAATCGGCGCGCGATGGTCTTGCCTTCCTCGATGCCGGGCTGATCAAAGGTGTTCACGTTGTACAGCCTGCCCGCCATCGCGGTCTCCGCTTCGAGCATGTACAACAGTTGCGCGACGGTATGCTCATTCACACGAGACATCGTGATGCGCGATACCGGACGCTTGCTCAGTTTCAGCGCATCGACTGTACCCTGCAGTTCCGCGGCCATGAGCTTGTTCATGGTCTTGCCGCGCAGGTAGTCGAGATCCGTGAGGAACTTCAACGCATTCGGTATCTTGAGCGACGAATCGAAGCGGCCCACTTCAATCACGTTGATCAGCTTGTTGTTGGGCCCTTCCCGGTACAATTGAATCTGGCTGTGCTGATCTGTCGCGCCGAGGGCCTTGATCGGCGTCTGGCCCGTGTATGCTTCTCCGCCATCGAGATTCGCTTTCTTACCGAGGCTCTCCGCCCACAGTTGGCAGTACCAGTCAGCGACGTCGCGCAATGCATCAGAGTACGGCATCATCACCGACATGACCTTGCCTTTTCGCGTATCGGCAAGGTATTGCACCGCCGCGCGCAGGTACGCGGGATTCTCCCGCAGGTCTCCTTTGGCGCATCGGGTGTCCATCGCCGCACATCCATCGAACAGTGCGTCAAGGTCCATACCCAGCATCGCGGCGGGAAACAGGCCAACGGCTGAAAACACGGAAAACCGCCCACCGACATTGACGGGCATGTCGAAACTCTTTAGCGAATACTCGTCCGCTACTGGATGCAGCAGGCTCGCCGACGCGCCCTGTCCGCGCGAATTCGAGGTGACGACGACATGGTCTTTCACTGCGTCCTTGCCGAGTTTCCGTTCGATGACATCGACGACGATCATCAACTGGCTCATCGTCTCCGCGGTATTGCCGGATTTCGAGATGACGTTGTAGAGCGTCTTTTGCGGGGGGCACAGCTTAATCATCTTTTTGAACGAATCGGGATCGATATTGTCCATCACGAAGATGCGCGGACAGCCGCCCCGGCCGCGTTTGGTTTGCAGATTGTAGAACTTCGAGCGAAGCGCGGTGACTAACGCGGTTGTGCCCAGCGCCGACCCGCCGATACCGAGAATGACAAGATTCTCGTAACCGCGCTTGAGGAAACTTTCGGCGCTCTGTTTCACTTCCGCGAGCGTCTTGTGATCCTCGTGCAGGCTCCAAAAGCCATAAACACCGTCCGCGCGTTCCTTGCGCAGAATCGCGTGCGCCTCGGCGATGCGCGGTTCTATCTCGTTCAATTCCGCCTTGGTGATGCCATGCTCTTCACCCACTGCGTCAGACATGGCGCGCGACACATCGATCTTGATGTCCAAACTCATGCTAAACCCCTGTTCTATCGAAAAACTTTTGCAACGCCATGTATACACCTTGGCTGGGACCCGACACCACTCGGACGCCTGGCAGCGACTCGATAAACACCTTTCCATAGTGCTTGGTCAAAACGCGTCGATCAAGAACCACAATTGCGCCGCGATCGGTCTTGCGGCGAATAAGTCGGCCAAACCCTTGCCGGAATTTAATCACGGCCTGCGGCACGGTGTAATCCATAAATGGGTTGCCGCCTGCCTCCTCGATCGCCTCGGACCGCGCCTGGAGAATCGGCTCAGTGGGAACGCGAAACGGCAGCTTGGTGAGGATTACGCATTGCAGGGCGTCGCCCGGAACATCCACGCCCTCCCAGAAGCTGTCGGTCGCAAACAATACACTGGCCGTGTCACTACGGAATTGATCCAGCAACCGCGTGCGTGCCGCGGTTCCCTGCTTCAACGGCGTTATCCCCGCCGCCTTCAATTCCTGTTCCAGCCGCCGGTGCGCATAGTCGAGCGCGTAAAACGAAGTGAACAACACAAACGCGTGTCCGCGCGTAATCTTCAATATCTCTCGAATGTTCTTTACCGTGTCGTCGTTAAACGCGCGATCATCCGGCGCGACGATATCCGTTGGAATGCACAACAACGCCTGCTTGGCGAAATCAAACGGCGAATCAATCGCGCGTCCTTCCGGGTTTCGCTCTGGAACGCGATCGAGTCCAACGCGCCGGTTAAAGTAATCGAACTTCTTGCGCACGCTCAGCGTCGCGGACGTCATGACCAAGGTGCGCAGATTGGCGTAGACCCAATCCGCCAGCGGTTCGGCAATCTCCAAGGGACACCGGACAATACGCACGATGTTCGGGTTGTCGGTTTCGATCTCGATCCACCGCACGGTATTTTCCGCGAGGGTTTCACTCGTGCCTTCGGCCAACGTGTTCGCAAGTCGCGTAAGCCTGTCGCGGTAGGCTTCCAACTGGTATAGCTCTGTGAGAAAGGGCGGCTCGCTGATCGCGTCAGCGGCCGTAGCCTTTTTCAGGAGTTCTAACAGCGCAGTCGCCGCCGCCGCGCATTTCACTACTTCTTCCACTGCGGGCAGCACGTATACCGCGTGAATCTCGCGCAGGTCTTCGTCGTGCAATGCCGCCTGCGTAAGACGCCACTTGATCTCGCGGCCAAGCTGTCCGCACCGCTCGCTGGTGAGATGTCGAAGCGCATCAAATGCCGCCGTCAACATCTCCCGCGCCGCAGCCAGCGCGGGCTGAAGCTGGTTGTCGATGCCGTCAAGAATTTTTTCAATTTCCGGCATCGTCAGGCTACTTTTATCTTTGATCAAACGCGCCGCAAGATACGGCAGCAGGCCGCGTTCGCGCCCGCGATCGATGCGGATGAACCGGCCAATCAACGCCAACGCGCCGGACCGCGTCGCCTCCGCGCCGAAATACTCCGTCGCTGAATCCTCGACGCTATGCGCTTCATCTATGATGGCCCGGCGATACGACGGCAACACCGCCAGCGCGGAAAAATTGCCAAGTTCGCGCTTGATCGCGAGATCGGAAAACAGCATGTGGTGGTTCACCACAATGATGTCCGC
>Ga0163150_10005379_pt1 | contig 16385 bp, 15 predicted proteins | sample OliLakLV19P2IB_FD_148628 | JGI IMG/M metagenome (GOLD analysis project Ga0163150, IMG submission 148628) | Freshwater microbial mat bacterial communities from Lake Vanda, McMurdo Dry Valleys, Antarctica - Oligotrophic Lake LV.19.P2.IB | ecosystem: Environmental > Aquatic > Freshwater > Lake >...
ATTGTCACGCGGGCCGGAAAGCGTCGGGCATTGGTCGTCGCTGTCAGGCAAACCGTCGCCGTCGGTGTCAGTTTGGGGCAGCGGAATGACGATGCCTGTCGCTTCAAACGGACAGCCGTTGTTCGCTTCTGGCCCGGCTTCTTGCGGACAGTCATCGCGGCGCAGCGGTACGCCGTCGCCATCAGTGTCGATTCCCTGAGCCATCACGCTGTTGGCAGCAGTGACCAGCATCAGGAGCATAAGAACGAGAAAAATTGCTTTGCGCTTCATTAGGTCTTTCTCCCTATCGATCATTACATGAACGGATTATCAAGGCTGTTAAACCTGATGTTGAGTCACATGCTAAAGATCGAAGGCTTAAAGAGCGCCTAATGAGCGCCCAGAATGCTAGGCGCTTGGGATTTTTACGAGTTCGTTATGGGTTGTCAGTTATGAGTTGTCGGTTTTCAGTTCAAAACCGATAACTGATAACTATCTACTGAGGACTATCGTATGCGCTGGTGACGATTCCGGTGATGAGGTCGTAGGCGGCAATCCACGCGGCGCGGGTATCCGGCGTGAAGTCCTTTTTGAGGCATTGTTCGATCATCCACAGCAGCGCCGATTTGACCAACTCATACTGATCTATGGTGACACCGTAGCTCATGTGCCGCTTGCCGAGATCATGCAGCATAGGGGAAACCGTATCGAGATCGTGCAGCGCCCGCACCGCGATACCGAGAGTCTGCATGATCTTCATGCCCTGCTGTGTCATATCGGTAGTGTGAAACAGCGATCTGGTTTCCGGCGCGATGTCCCACAAGCGGTTGTAGAAGATCGCCGCCGCTTCGTTGGAAATGGGCACAAGCCGTGCGAAACTCAGCGTGACGAGTTGGCGCTGTTTGTCGGTGATGCTGGTAGGCATAGTCTCATCGCTTTCTGCTGTAAGCGCGAATTATACAGCGCTCAAAAGCGTAAGACGACAATCAGATAAAGCAGTTAGCAGTTAGCCATTAGCCAATGTCACAGTCGCTAACGGCTAATGGCTTTAGGACTTTCGCTCAAATATCCACATTGAACTTAGATTTGGGCAGACAGTGGGTTTAAACCCACTGTCGAAGCGAAAGTCCTGGGCTTATAACTTATTCATCCGCGCCGGAGCGATACAGTTGCAGCGTCATGCCGCCATCGACGGGCAGCGCCACACCCGTTAGGAACGCCGCATCCGGCCCGGTCAGGAAAGCCACCACGCCCGCGACATCTTCGGGTTTGCCGAGCCTGCCGAGCGGGTGAAAACCAAGCCGATGTTTGCGCGCTTTCTCCACGTCTTGCACCGCTTGAAACCACGCTTCAGTTTCGATCAGGCCGGGGATAATCACATTGACGCGCACCGTCGGCGCGTATTCCAGCGCGAGGCTGCGTGTCAGCGACAGGATGCCGCCCTTGGCCGCCGCGTAAGCTGCCATTCCCGGCACAGTATGGAAAGCATGTAATGAGGCGACATTGACGATAGAGGCGTTGGGCTGCTGGCGTAGATAGGGCCGCGCACGCTGCGCGCACAGAAACGTTCCAGTGAGATTGACATCGACGATTTCGCGCCATTTTGATGCCGTTATCTCGCTGATCGGGATGTTGACCGAACCGCCGACATTGTTGACCAGCACGTCGATGCGCCCGTATCTTGCTAGGGTGGCATCAATCAGCGCGGCAACAGACGTTTCATCGGTGACATCCGTATGCTGAAAGAATGCTGTTCCGCCAGCGTTCACAATCGCGCTGGCGGACTCTTCGCCTGTTGTGCGATTGACTTCAGCGACCACGACTCGCAGGCCGTCAGCCCCTAACCGTTCCGCGACGCCGCGCCCGATGCCCTGTCCCGCTCCCGTGACGATTGCAACCCGTTCGCTCATGACAGCGGATAATCCGGGTGCGTTTCGGCTTCGATCAACGGCCAGTAGCGGGCGATCTGGCGCTTATCTTCGGCGTCGAGTTTGGTTTGCTGCGGGTCTCGCGCATGGGGTGAAGTCAACACGCCGCGCCGCCACAGCACATACTTATGGAAGGTCACGCCGTACATGCTGGCGTAGTTGAGCAGGGGCAGCAGTCGCAGTTGCAGCGCGTCCGCTCCGGCTTTATCGCCGCGCATGACCATCTCGTAGATTTTCACCTGTACGTCGAGCAGACCGCCCGCAGGCATATTGCCCACCGCGCCGCGTTCGAGTTCGTCGATCAGATAGATACCGTTCGCGCCGCCGAACACGCCTTCGCAAGCGTCGCCCGCAAGGTCGATAATGCGCGTGATGCGCTGCAAAATGGGCGGCGCTTCTTCTTTGATGTAGCGGATGTGCTTCTCTTGCTGCATCAGTTTGGCCAATGCTTCAGCCCCGATGGGCGAACCGACTGGCGCGGGCGCGTTCTGAATCATGAGCGGCAGTTCCAAGCCAGCCAATGCGCGGTAGTAGCTCTCAACTTCGGGATTGGGTGCTTTTCGCAGATACGGCGGCATCGACATCAAGCCGTCCGCGCCGTGTTTGGCCGCATGTTCGCCAAACTCCAGCGCGATAGACTGCGTGATACCCTGTACGCCGATCAATACCGGGACGCGCTTGGCGATGGTTTTCAGCACGAACTCCACCGACGCGAAACGTTCGGCGTCGGACAGGCTGAAAAATTCGCTGGCCATCGCTGGCGCGACCAATCCGTGTGCGCTGACGCGCAAGCAGTAATCGATCTGCCGTTCATAGCTGGCCCAGTCAATCGCACCGTTGTCGTCAAATGGTGTATGTAAAATCTGGTAGATACCGGAGAACAATTGGATTTTTCCTTAAAACGTAACGGGCAGCGATTTCAGCCCGCGAAACGCAATATTCGGATGCCACTCCACATCAGGCGCGGCAAGGCGGATGTTCGGTAGACGGCGCAGCAGTGTATTGATAGCAATCTGCCCCTCGATGCGCGCCAGCGGTGCGCCGAGACAGAAGTGAAAGCCATAGCCGAACGCGATATGACGGTTATCGGCCCGAACGATGTCCAGCGTATCAGGGTCAGGGAACTGTTCGGGGTCGCGGTTGGCCGCGCCAAGCATCTTCAACACCAGTTCACCTGCACGAATACGCTTACCGCCGATCTCCATATCGTCCAGCGCTACACCCCAACTGCGCTGAACCGGACTGTCATAGCGCAGTAGTTCTTCAACCGCGCTGTTGATGAGGTTCGGGTTATCGCGCAGTTTTTCCAGTTGATCGCGGTTACGCAGCAGTGCCAACATGCCGTTGCCGATCAGGTTGGTGGTGGTTTCGTGTCCCGCGATAAATAAGCCCGAACACACGCCGACGATTTCATCCTCGCTGAGTTGGCCGCCGTTCTCGTCAGTGGACATCAAGCCGCTGATGAGCGTCTCGCGGGGTCGCTGGCGATGTTCGGCGATGACACCGCGCACATATTCCGAGAGTCCGCGAACGCCGTTCAGCGCTCGCTGCGCGTCGTCAGGTTGAGCGCGGGCCGTGCCCATGAAGGCCACGATGTCGTCCGTCCAATGCTTGAAAAGCTGGTGATCTTCCGCCGGAACGCCGAGCATTTCGGCAATCACGCTGGCGGGCAGGGGATAGGCGAAATCCCAGATCACATCCATCTCGCCGCGACCTTCGGCCTCAACCGTGTCGATAAGTTCATTGACCCGCGTTTGAATGTGCAGACGCATGTGTTCCATCAGGCGCGGCACAAACGCACGGTGAATCAATCCCCGTAGGCGAGTATGATGCGGCGGGTCGGTGTGTCCAAGCCATGTCGAAACGTGGCGCTCGAACTCGTCCAAGTCCAACCGCAGCGCTTCCGGCAGTTTACTGAGAAAAGGTTTCATCTTTTCGTGATAGGAGATGCGTTCGTCACGCATGGCAGGGGCGACTTCGGCATAGCGCGTCAGCACCCATATTTGCAGGCGCTCGTTCCAGTGAACGGGGTCTTCACGCTGGAGCGCGTGATAATACGGATAGGGGTCAGCGATCATCTCCGCGCTGAAAAGCTGGTCAGGGTCGAACGTGCGGACATCTACGCCAGACATTGATCCCCCTTTGCCAAAATCCATAAGTGTGTAGGGGCAGACCTACGTGTCTGCCCAAATGTGGGCGAACACATAGGTTCGCCCCTACGACAAAACAATGCAATTTATAAGAACCTTTTGCATTATGCAGGATGACATCATATAATGCAAGACAATGTACCATAAATGGCTACATGTTTGCGTTATCAATATCGCGCAAGCCAATGAATAAAGATTAGCTTTTGGCAAGTTTAGGAGAACCAACATGAAACGTTTACTAGTATTGGTTGTGCTGCTCACCGTCTTGGTAGGCGGCGTTCAGGTATTCGCGCAGGACGCGGTTACGCTGCGGCTGGCGACGTGGCAGTGGGAAGACCCCGCCTATCTCGATTTCTGGAATGGCTCGGTAGAGGCGTTCAATGAGGCCAACCCCAATATCACCATCGAACCGTTCGCTTTCCCCATCGACCAACTGTGGGATCGGCTGAACATCGAAATCGCCGCCGGGTCGCCGCCCGATTTGCTCGAAGTCACAGGCTTCAACGTGTTTCAGTACATGGATCAGGGCGTACTCGCGCCGCTGAATGACTGCTTTGAAGGCACGGACATCATCGAGAACGTTCAAGCGCAAGATGAATACGCGGTTGACGCGGATGGCAATATCTACGCGCTGAATCTGTCGGCGCGTACCTTGCAACTGTACGTCAACACCGACCTGTTCGAAGCGGCGGGCCTAGAAGTCCCTACCAACTTTGAAGAGTTACGCGCCGCAGCCGAAGCGCTGACCATCCCCGAACAAGAACAGTTTGGGCTGGTGCTGACCAACCTCGCGCACTCGCGTTTGCACGAAGGCATTCTAATGATGATCGCTGGTTACGGCGGCCACTTCACCACCGACGGCGAACTCAACTTAACCGCGCCGGAAGTCATTCAGGGTGTGCAGTTCTTCAAAGACCTGTTCGACTCTGGCGTGATGCCGCAGGGCGTGGTCGATGGTGGCGCGCAGTATTCGTACTTCAACAGCGGCAAGGTCGCCATGACGATTGACGGGCCGTGGTACTGGGCCGTGATGGAAGGCCAAGCGCCGGATTTGCTGGATCACGTCGCCGTTTACTCGATCCCGACAGACAGTGGCCTGCCCACTGGCGGTGTCAATAACCTGATCGGTATCGCTGCTGGCTCTCCGAACTTCGACGCGGCTTGCGAATACCTCAAGTTCATCGCCAACCCCGAATGGGGGCAGGTGTGGACATCCAACAGCCGCACGATCTATGCTTATGCAGACTCTGTGCCTGCTGAATTTCTCAGCGAGAATCCGTGGTTCCAGACGTTTGCTGACGAGCTGCCAAATGCTGTGCCCGTTGCCGCGCCCGGTCTGGAAATCTACCACACCGACTTCGTTCGCATGGTGAATGATAAAGTCGTCGAAATCCTCTACGACGATCTACCAGTTGAACAAGCGATGCAGGAACTTCAAGACGAATTCAACGAGTTCCTTGACGATATGTAGTAACCTCTAGCAACGTGTAGGGGCGGTTCGCGAACCGCCCCTACGAATGACGATAGCTCCCCCTGTGCAGTCATCTGAGGACTAAGCGCGTGCAACAACAAGCCACCTCTCGAAATGCGCCACTATCAGCGCGTCAGCAGCAAGCAAATCGCCGCCCACTGCTGTCTTCGCGGTTGCTACCGTATCTGCTGCTGGCCCCGGCTCTGATAGCGATTGCGTTGGTCATCATCTACCCGATTTTCTACAGCCTGTACTTGAGCCTGACCGATGCCAACCTGCTGCGTTTGAGTGAGGCGGAGTTCGTCGGGGTTGATAACTACGTGCGCCTGCTGACCCGCGAGGATTTCTGGCAGTCGCTCGGCGTGACAGCGTTGTATACCGCCGGGACAGTTTTCTTCGGCTATTTCATGGGGCTGCTGACCGCGCTCATCCTCAATCAGAATTTCCGCTTTCGCGGGCTGGCGCGCACGTTGATCTCCATCCCGTGGGCGACCCCGTGGCTGGTGGTGACGCTGATCTGGTATGTGATGTTCAACCCGCAGATGGGGCCGATCAACGTGATTTTGCAGCGCGTCGGTGTGATCGACGTGGGTATCCCGTGGCTGTACCAGCGCGATACGGCGCTCATCAGCATCGTCATCGTCACGGTATGGCGCGAGTTTCCGGCGGCGACGCTGCTTATTCTTGCGGGCTTGCAAAGCATTCAGCCAGAACTCTACGAAGCGGCGGAAGTCGATGGCGCGAGCCGCTGGCAGCGCTTTCGGTTTATCACCATGCCCAGCCTACGCACCATCAACCTCGTGGTCGTGACGCTGATGACGATCTGGGCGTCGAAGCTGTTCACGGTGGCATGGGCGCTGACGCAGGGCGGCCCCGGTGACGCGACGCGGGTGCTGTCGGTGTACACCTACCAAGAGGCGTTCCTCTCGAACCGCTTAGGGCGGGCGTCAGCGCTGGCCATCTTGACGTTCGTGCTGGTGTTCGCGCTGGTGGTGGTGTACTTCGCGCTGTTGAACCGCGAAGAGCAGGAGGCGTAATTATGGCGACCCAATTACAAACGAGCGGCGTTCAAGTGATGCCAACAGCCAAACAGACCCGCTCGAAATTCATCACGCGGCTGGGTTTCGCGCTGTTGGTCATCACCGTGACGTTAGCCATCATCTACCCGTTCTACTGGATGGTGATGGCCTCGTTCGTGCCCGAAGGCTACAGCATCGCCAATGCGCCTGTGCTGCTGCCGGAGATGTTTACGCTCGAAACCTACCGCACCCTATTTGAAGAACGTCCGGTCTTTACATGGATATTGAATACGCTGCTCATCGTCGGCGGCTCAACAGCAGTGACCATTCCGCTGTCACTTCTGGCGGCCTACAGCCTGAACCGCTTCCGCTTTTTCGGGCGGCGGGCGATTGTGTTCTTCATCCTGATGACGCAGCTTTTGCCCGCGTCGGCGCTGATGATTCCGCTGTTTTTGATCTTTCGCGGCTATGGGCTGTTGGATACCTATCAGGGCATCACTATCGCCTATATCTCGTTCACACTGCCGCTGGCCATCTGGGTGCTGTGGGGTTACTTACAGGGCATTCCAGCGGAATTTGAAGAAGCAGCGCTGGTTGATGGCTGTACGCCGCTGGGCGCGTTCGTGCGCGTGACTATTCCGCTGGCGCTGCCCGGTATCGCGGCGACGGCGTTGTTCATCTTCCTCGAAGGCTGGAACCAATATTTGCTGGCGTACCTGCTGACCAGTTCCAGCGATAAATGGGTGATCTCGTTAGGGTTGTTCTCGTTTATTGGCGAGTATTTTGTCGAAATTGAGCAGATGATGGCCGCCTCAGTCGTTGCGTCGGTTCCGGCGCTGCTGCTGTTCGCGGTGTTACAGCGTTACTTGCGCGGCGGGCTGGCCTTGGGCGGCATGAAGGGTTAATGATGAAGATTGTAGAAGTTGAGGCGATACCGATTCGCGCCTCGATGCAAGCGGGCGATGTCTATTGGGGCAATCAATCATGGGGACGCGAGAAACCCAAGCAGGCCGATGCTCCCGGCCTGCCAACGAGCGATGATCGCAGCATCTATCCACCGACATGGCGCAGCCGTGCGGCCTACTCGCCTACGGTTGATACCACGATTGTGAAGATCACGACGGACAGCGGCATCATCGGTTGGGGCGAGTCGAAATCGCCTGTTGCGCCGACGATCACGGCGACGATCATCCGCGATCTGGCGACGAATTTGCTCATCGGGCAAGACCCCACCAATCCGGTTTTGCAGTGGGATCGGTTGTATGGCGCGATGCGGATTCGCGGGCATTCGCACGGCTTCTGGATGGATACCATCAGCGGCATTGACATCGCTTTGTGGGACATCAGCGCACAGGCGCTCGGTGTGCCGCTGTATGTGCTGCTCGGCGGTCAGTTCCGTGACCGCGTGAAGGTTTACGCTTCGGGTATTCCCGGCGTAGCGGGTGGCGCACCGGATTCGGCATGGGATAAGCTGCGCGAAACAGCCGAAGATGTGCGCTCTCGCGGCTTTCTCGGCACGAAGATGGGTATCGGCCTCGGCGTTGAAGCTGACGCGAAATCGGTGTCTATCGTGCGCGAAGTGTTGGGCAATGACTTCATGATTTTCGTAGACGCGGCTGGCATGTACGATCTGCCGCAAGCGCTCGAACTGGGACGCAGCCTCGAAAAGCTCAACGTCGGCTGGTTTGAAGCGCCCTTGCCGCCGGAAGATTTCGAGAAGAACGCGGTCATCTGCCGCACCTTAGATGTGCCTATCGCCAACGACCAGATTTTCAACCGCTGGCAGGTGCGCGATATGCTGCTGGCCGGTGGTATCGACGTGGTTCAGCCGGACGTGTGCCGCACGGGTGGCATCACCGAATGTAAGCGTATTTTCGAGCTTGCCGACGCTTTCGGCAAAGCGTGTACGCCGCATGTCAGCATCGGCTCGGCGATTCAATTTGCGGCCAGCGTGCATCTCGCCGCCGCGATGCCCAATCAGACGTGGATGGAGTTCTGGTACGGGCGCAACCCGATTGGCAACCCGATTTTGAACGCGCCGTTACGCATCGAGAACAGCTTTTTCCATGTGCCGCAGGGGCCGGGCCTCGGTATCGACATCAACGAGGAAGCCCTGCGACAGTATCAGGTGCAGTTCTGAGATAGAGGTCGTAGGGGCGCTTCGCAAAGCGCCCCTACTAGGTGACGTTATTTAGACGAACGATTTCAGCATGTAGGGGCGACCCACTGGGTCGCCCTGTATTGGGCGAACACATAGGTTTGCCCCTCCAAAGGCGTAGAAGGTTCATTGTGAAGATTAAATCCGTAGAGACATTTGTAGTACACATCCCGTATGACGAAGGCAAAGTCAACTGGGGCGCGGGCTTCTGGGCCAAAGACCCCAACCAGCATCCGGGCTTGCCTGCCGATCATCCCGGCGACATCACCACCGAGTATCCACCTGTGTGGCGCTTTCGGGCGCTGTACCCAAAAGACAACGAAACCGTGATCGTGCGAATCGAAACCGACAACGGCATCGTCGGTTGGGGAGACGCGCACACCCCCGTCGGCGGTCAGGTGTCGAAGGCCGTGATCGACAGCCTGTTCGCGCCGCTTCTATATGGAAAGAACCCGCTCGACATTCAACCGATCTGGGAACTGCTCTACTCGACCATGCGCCTGCGCGGTCACAGTCAGGGTTTTCAACTCGAAGCCATCAGCGGCATCGACATTGCACTGTGGGACATCGCGGGTAAAGCGCTGAACACGCCCGTGTATAAGCTGCTCGGCGGGCAGATGCGTGATCGGATTCCGGTATACGCATCGAGCCTGCCGCGTGTGCATCAATCCAGCGGTGAGGCCGGCTGGCAAGGGTTAGCCGACGCCGCCCGCGAAATCAAAGAGCAGGGCTTTCTGGCTTTCAAGGTCAAGCTCGGCATCGACTTAGACCGTGACCGTCACGCGCTGCGCGTTTTGAAAGAGGCCGTTGGCGACGAGATCAAGATCGGCGTGGATGTCAACGGCGCCTATGACTTCGCCTATGCGCGCAAAGCCGGGCGCATGATGCAGGAAGAGGGCGCGTGGTGGATTGAAGAACCGCTCATGCCTGAAAACCTGCGCGACTATACGCGGCTGGCTGAGTACCTCGACATCATTGTGGCCGGCGGCGAATGCCTGTGCAACCGCTGGATTTTCAACGACTTTCTCGCGGCGGGCGCGATGGATTTGATTCAGCCGGACGTGTCTCGCGCTGGCGGTATCAGCGAGTGCAAACGCATTTCGGACTTAGCCGATATTTATGGCGTTCCGTTCGCGCCGCACATCAGCACGGGCACGGCTATCTATATGGCGGCGTCGCTGCAATGGGCGGCGGCAGGCCCCAACCTGATGACCTGCGAGTGGCCGCTCAGTCAAAAGGCTTCTGGCAACGATATTCTGTCCGAGCCATTCGACTTTCGTGACGGCTTTGTGCATGTCAGTGATCGCCCCGGACTCGGCATCGACATTGACGAAGCGACCCTGCGCGCATGGGCGGTAGCATGAGCTTGATCCTCGTCACAGGTGGAAGTGGGCGCATCGGCAGCCACTTGGCGCAAACGCTCAGGCAAGGCGGCCATCAAGTGCGCGCCTTTGATCGTGTCGCGCCGCCGACGGATAGCGTCGATGATTTCGTCGTCGGCGATTTGGACGACGCTCAAGCATTGGCCGCCGCGCTCGATGGTGTGACGGCGGTGGCACATCTGGCCGCGTTGATGAGCTGGCATCCCAAAGATGAAGATGCCATGTTCGCCATCAACGCACAGGGCACGTTCAATCTGCTGCAAGTCACACGCGGACGCGGCATTCAGCGTTTCGTGTTCGCCAGTTCGGGCGAGGTCTATCCCGAACTGAAACCTGTGTATCTGCCGATTGACGAGAATCACGCGACGCTGCCGACCAGCGCTTACGGTATGACCAAGCTCTTGGGCGAAGAAATGGTCAAAGCTCATGCGCGGCGGCACGGGTTATCAACGTGTATTCTGCGCTTTGCCCACACGCAAGCGCCCGAAGAACTGTTCGATCCCAACAGCTTTTTCTCCGGCCCGCGCTTCTACGTCAACGCCAAGCTGCGTCAACTGCGCGGACTGCCACCTTCGTCCGCTGTCGAGCAGTCAGTCGCCGCGCTCGAAGCGGTGGCCACGCCGGAAGAACAGCACTACATCGGCTGCGCGTCAGATGGCACACCCTACCGCATGGGCATTTGTGCCGTTAGCGATATGATTGAAGGTGTCCGGCTGGGGCTGGAGCATCCGGCGGCATCGGGCGAGACATTCAATATCGGCCCGCAGAACGCAGTCGCTTTTGACGAGTTCGTGCCGTATCTCGCGCAGAAAACCGGACTACCCGTTCAGCCCGTCAGTCTGCACACCGCATCGTATCGCTACGAAACTAGCGTCGAAAAAGCGCAGCGTGAGTTAGGCTATGCGCCGCAAATGACGATCTTCGATATGATTGACGAAGGCGCGAAACTGCGAGAGGGTAATCTTGCTGCTGATTGACGCTCACCTCGACCTCGCATGGAACGCGCTGCAATGGAACCGCGACCTCACGCAGTCGGCGTATACGCTGCGGACGCTTGAGGCCGCGACGCCGGGGCCGGGTCGCGGGCAGAATACCGTCTGCCTGCCGGAGATGCGGCGCGGCGAGATCGGTTTGTGCTTTGCGACGCTGCTGGCCCGTTCGACGGGGACGCCGCGCCCGCATGTGGATTTCCCGACAGCGGCGCAGGCATTGGCTGCGGCGCGGGGGCAGATGGCTTACTATCGCGCTCTTGAAACTGAGGGACGCTTAAAAGTGCTGACGACGTGGGCGCAGGTCGAAGCACATATCGCCGCGTGGAACGCCGATTCCGCATCGACACCGCTTGGCGTGGTCATCAGCATGGAGAGCGCCGATCCGATTTTACAGCCCGACGATCTGGCAGAGTGGTTCGATATTGGCGTTCGGCTGATCGGCCCCGCGCACTATGGGATGGGGCGTTACGCGGGCGGCACCAGCGTCGAAGGCGGCTTGACCGAAATCGGCGTAACCTTGCTGCGGAATATGCAGCAGCAGAGCATTGGGCTTGACGTGACGCATTTATCCGACGCGGCCTTCTGGCAAGCGCTCGATATTTACAGCGGGCCGGTTCTGGCCAGCCATAACAACGCCCGCACACTCGTGCCGCATCAGCGCCAGTTCGATGACGCGCAGCTTCGCGCCATTTTCGAGCGCGACGGCGTGATCGGCGCGGCGTTCGATGCGTGGATGCTGCAAACGGGCTGGATCAAAGGCACGACCACTAACGAAAAAGTCACGCTCAACACCGTCGTTGACCATATTGATTATATTTGCCAGCTTGCCGGAAACAGCAATCACGCCGCCATCGGCTCTGATCTGGACGGCGGCTACGGGCGTGAACAATCGCCGTGTGATATGGATACGATAGCCGATTTGCAGCGCTTAACCGATTTGTTGGCGCGGCGCGGCTACACTGACGCGAACATCGCAGCCATCATGCACGGCAATTGGCTGCGCTTTCTCAAGCGAACGCTGCCTGAATAGGACAACCCCTCCCTAAATCCCTCCCCGCCAGCGGAGAGGGACTTGGCTCCCCTTCCCTGCTTGCGGGGAAGGGGCTGGGGGAAGGGGTTAATGAACGAACAGTATAGACAGTCAAGGAAGAATCCCGTATGCCAGCGACCCCAGCAAACAGCACCGCCAATCTCACGCAGAGCGTGACGCGGGCGCTCCATATTTTGCAGTGTTTCACTAGCGAGACGCCGACTCAGCGCGTGGCCGACATCAGCGCACGGTTAGGACTCACGCCAAGCCTTGTCTCGCGGCTGTTGGGGACGCTGGAGCATGAAGGTTTGGTCGAGCGCGATGACGAGACGGGCTTCTACCAGCTTGGCAAGACCATCATCACGCTGGCGGGCGTAGCGCTCAACCATGATCGGCTGCGAATAGAAGCGCTCGAAGAAATGCAGCGGCTTGCCAGCACACTCGGCTTGGGCGTAAATCTGTCGATCTTGCGCGATACAGCGATCTTCTATCTGGCGCACGTCGATGGCCCGCAGGCCCCCCGCGCTTATACACTGATCGGTCACTCCAACCCGCTGCACGCGACAGGTATGGGCAAAGTGCTGCTGGCGTTCTTGCCGGACGTTGAACGCGACAAGATCATCAGCGACTTGACGCTCCACGCCTACACCGCCCAAACGATCACAGACCGCGACGGACTGCGCGGAGAACTGGACGCGGTGCGCGCTCAGGGGTGGGCCTGCGAAATCGAAGAACTAGCCATGAGCCGCGCTTGTATCGCCGCGCCCATCCGTGACCAGCGCGGGCAAGTCGTGGCGGCGATGAGCATCTCCGGCCCGATCCGTGTTCTCAACTGGAATGAACGGCGCGACCTGCTCATAGACACCATACTCGAAGTCGTAGACCGGATTTCGATACGCTTGGGTTATATCACCGCGCCGCGCTTTGCTGAAGGCTCGTGGCGTCCGCCTTTGCCGCACTACAACAATAATGCATAGATTTGTAGGGGCGCAGCATGCTGCGCCCCTACGTTATCCCCTATTTGGAAAGCAGCATGTTTGAACCTCAACGTATCGACAAAATCCGGGCCGTCGCTGAACAGACGATGGCCTATCCGTTTAAGGTTTGGGGCTTTGGCGAAGGACTCGCGCTTGAGGCGCTGTGGCTTGCGGGCGATCTGCTGCCAGAGCCGCGCTATCGTGCGTTCGTGATCGACCTATTCGAGCAGTGGCTGCAACGCGAAATTGTCGAGGCCGATCATTCTGCTCCCGGCGGTTTGCTGCTCGAAGCCTACGAGTCAACAGGCGATGAACGTTATCTCGCCCGCGCTCAAGCGTTAGCCGAGCATATGTGCGGGCTGCCGACAGCGCCCTTTGGAGCGCGTTTGCATCGTCCGCAGCACCCCGATTATCACGACTATCTGTACGTCGATTGCATGGAAGTTGACGCGCCGTTTCTATGTAAGCTGGCACAGATCACGGGCGACAGCTCCCTTTTCGATGACGCTGCCTTGCAAATCCTCGCATACTCGCGGCTGCTGCAAGACAAGCGAACATGCCTCTTCTATCATCAATATAACGCCGCGACCAAGATCGTCAACGGCGCGTTCTGGGGACGCGGTAACGCTTGGGCGCTGCTTGGTCTGCTCAAGACGCTGCAATTACTCCCTGAATCACACAGCGCTTACACCGAACTGCGCCAGCGTTTGAACAGGGTTGCCGCCGCATTGCAGCGTTCGCAGCTCTTTTCGGGCGATTGGCCGACGGTGCTCGACCAGCCGGACACCTACATCGAGGGTTCGCTGGCGGCGATGTTCACCTATGGGCTGGCGTCGGCTTCCGCATCGTTGCTGCTTGACGAAAACTACAGCGTGACCATCGCGCAGGGAGCGTTGGCGATGAACGCTCGCCTGATAGATGGCCGCCTGCTGGATACGTCTATCGCCACGCCGCCGGGAGATGCCGCGCACTACAACCGCATCGCCACCACCAGCGGCCTGCCGTGGGGACAGGGGCCGGCCCTACTCGCATTGTGTACGATTGGCGTCGGGGAAAGATAGTTACTTCTAACCCCTCATCCCCGGCCCTTCTCCCACAAGGGGCGAAGGGAGTAAGAAGCCTCTTCTGGAAGTCCCTCTCCCCTTTGTGTGGGAGAGGGATTTAGGGTGAGGGGCGAAATGCAGTTCCCAATCATTGACACAAAAGCGACAATGATCTTCAATCTACGTATGTATCGCGTCAAAAAGTGAGGACAGCTTATGAACGAGAGTACGCAATTCTTCGCAGAGCATGGTTATTACGTCGCTCAACAAGTTTTCACGCCCGATGAAGTTGCCGCGCTGCGCCGACATTATATGCAGTTGTGGGCGGATAAAACCCCGTCGGGTGATCCGCTCGTGCAGGCATCATATAGAGAAGATCGCGCCGATCCCCTGCTGCAATATCCGCGTTTACTGCAAATGCACCGTTGGGATGACGCTTCGCGGGCCTACCTTTTGGATGCCCGTTTGCGCGACCTGCTCACCGCGATGATGGGCCAAGAACCCTACGCTGTGCAAACGATGATGTACTACAAACCAGCGGGTGCGCGTGGGCAAGCACTGCATCAAGATCAGTTCTATTTGAAGGTTCAGCCCGGAACGTGCTGCGCGGCGTGGACGGCGTTGGATGACTGCGACGAGGAAAACGGCTGTATTCAGGTGGTCGATGGCAGCCATACGTGGGATATGCTGTGTACCGTTCCCGCTGACACCACACAGAGCTTCACCGACGTGATGGTTCCGCTGCCGGAAGGCGTTTCGCCCACGCCGATACTCATGAAGGCGGGCGATGTGCTGTTCTTCAACGGCTCAGTGGTGCATGGCAGCTTCCCTAATACCAGCGCGGATCGTTTCCGCCGTTCGTTGATCGCGCATTATATCGTCGGGGATGCCCAAAAAGTCGGTGAGTATTATCATCCCGTTCTGAGGATGGATGGCTCTGAAGTCGAACTCGGCGTGAGTGAAGGCGCGGATCGCTGCGGCGTGTGGGTCGATCAACAGGGAGCGCCCGTGATCGAAATGTTAGAAATCCAGCGACTACAGCGCGAACACGAGTAAGGTCATGAGCGCGGTCTGATTTCAATATGCGAATCCACCGCGCTGGTTATGGAATTTTGTTCAATAGCGCGCTGATTCTGCTCATCGGCGGTGGGCTGCTGCGCCGACTCAGCGACTCGCGCTGGTGGCAAAATATGGTGCTGGCCGCATCACTGGCGATTTATGGCGTTATAGTGGCTTTTTTCCGTGTCCCAAGTCGAAAGCCAGAAGCGCTGTACTCAGCGCCGCAGCCGAACGTCATCACCGCGCCCGCGCACGGCAAAATCGTCGCCATCGAGCGCGTACACGAGCCGCACTTTCTCCGGCGGGAATGTGTGCGCGTATCCATCTATCTGTCGCTGTTCGATATGCACATGAGTACCGCGCCCGTTACAGGGCGAGTGATCCGTTCGCGTTATGAGCCGGGCCAATATCTGCTGGCGTTTCACCCGAAAGCGTCGGAGTTGAACGAGCGCCACTCCATCCTGATCGAGACGCCGGAAGGGGCGCAGGTGCTGGTGCGCTTGATCGCGGGCACGATTGCGCGGCGGATTTGCACCGATCTGATAGAGGGTCAGTTCATCGCGCAGGGCGACGAACTCGGCTTCATAAAGTTCGGTTCAAGGGTGGACGTGTTTCTGCCGCCGGAGTGGCCCATTCTCGTACAAGTCGGAGAGCGGGTACTGCCCGATGTTTCGCCCATTGCCCGCCGCGTTTGAGCGGCCCGACAGTCGCATAACCGACAGCCCATAGTGAAAGCGCATGAGTTGGCAGTAAAACCAGCGCTGCCACGCAGACGATAACGGCGAACTTGGATATGCGGGCGGGATACGGCAAATCGCTGACCATCAACGCCGCCGTTAGAACGATGAGCGCGGACACGGCCAGCAAATCACGTTCGACCCAACTAGAAACGCTCAACAATAGCAGTGCGGCGGCAGGACATGGCAGCCCGCAAAACTCGCTCGACTTGCCGCTCAAGTTGAAGCGCGCCAAACGCAAAGCCGCCGCCATCAACGGCAGCGCACTTATCACAATGCCGGCCAAACCCGCCTCGCTGAAAAAGCGGTAGTACAGAATTAACGACGGAGCAGCGCCGAACGTCACCACATCGGCCAGCGAATCGAGTTCGCGCCCGAAATCGCTGACCGCATTGAGCCGCCGCGCCAACCAGCCATCGGCCATATCCAGCGCCACACCGACGCAAACCAGTATCGTTGC
>Ga0163150_10005381_pt1 | contig 16384 bp, 10 predicted proteins | sample OliLakLV19P2IB_FD_148628 | JGI IMG/M metagenome (GOLD analysis project Ga0163150, IMG submission 148628) | Freshwater microbial mat bacterial communities from Lake Vanda, McMurdo Dry Valleys, Antarctica - Oligotrophic Lake LV.19.P2.IB | ecosystem: Environmental > Aquatic > Freshwater > Lake >...
CAATTGATTCTGTCAGTGCGTCTTGATCCAGCGGCAGCACGGGGGTTGGTTCGACCAGTGCGGCTACCTCTTCCGTGGCTTCTGCTTTGAGCGACAGCGTCAGCCACTCGGGCAGCACCTGCCACTGCGGAAGCGCGACGGCTAATAGCGGCAATGCCAGCAAGCTGCTGATGGCCAGCAGCCAGACGGTGTGGCGAGCGGCTGCGGAGGAGCGCCGCATCAGAAGGGTGGTGACGATCCAGGCGAATGCCAGGATGACGGCTCCCTTGGCGGATGCGTCCAGGATGACCGGCAGCAGATTTTCAGCAACGTTCATGATCGCCCCCGACGGGTTATGAAGGCTAGGACTCTTGAATCTGTTTAAGTAATATAGTGCAACGCTATTTTTCCTGACTGCGGGCTTGCTCAATGAGGTCGCGCAGTCGGGTCAGGTCTTCTTCGGACAGGTCGACTTTGGGATCGGCCAGATGTGTGGCCAGGGCGTTTTCGATCGAACCGCCAAAAAACGTGTCGAGCAATTTGCGCAGTGCCCCCTTGGCAACATTGGCGCGAACACGTGTGGGTCGATAGATATTTTCCTTGCCGACCTTGCGGTGCGACAGGTGCCCCTTTTCTTCCAGGATTCGCAAGAACGTGCGGACGGCGGTATGCGACGGCGGCAAAGGGATGCCGGCGACGATGTCGTTGACCGACGCTTCTCGCTGGGCATAGATCACTTCCATGATCTGCCGCTCGCGTTTGGAAAGTTGGAGAGGATCGCTCATGAATATTGATTAACTCCGAGAGATTTCAACCTAGAGCTGGTACTCCAGCCAATCAACACTGCCGCTGGTACTCCAGCCAGTAAACACTGCCAGCAATTTAATCCTGCCGCCAATATATTAGCGGATGACAAGGTGCGAGGCAATAGTTTTGTCGCTAAATTTTTGGCGGATGGAAAAATGGCTGCAAAAGGCCTTTTCGACGGAGTGTAGCGTGCCAATCGAAGCACGATTGCGGTCTGATTAACCGTACAACGGTTGAACAATGTTAGCCGCGACGCGCTAGCGGAGCGCGTCAGGTTGAAGCAGGTGGCGGCATATCTTCGCGAAAATGGTGAAACTATGTTAGCCGCGACGCGCTAGCGGAGCGCGAGATTGGCCGTGGTGCGTCGTGTTACTGCAATGGTTGAGCAAACGACCATGCTTGCTGCTTCTTGCCTTCCTTGACTGGATTGTTTTTCACGTACTCGATCGCGCGGTATACTTCGTCTTCTTCGTCGAGGTAAACTTTCCATTCTCCGCGCGCCCAGCATTTTGGTACGCGGGATCCAGGTGTTTGCCACGGAGTCATAGGATGAATGCGCTCTCTCATTAGCTGTTCGGTGGCGTCTCCCTTTAACTGGATGACGAGATGCTTGATCGGAATCTTGGTTCCTTCTGTCACCAAATGCACATGGTCTGGCAGAATTGCACAGGCCCAAATACGGAGGCCGGTTCGTTCGACGTAGCGAGCGAAGCCTCGCGCGACGGCTCGCGCTTGAATGCCATTGAATAGCACGGGCGGATACTTCAGGCTTTGCTTGGCAGCCTTACGCGATGCGCTATCATGTTCGATGTAGGCAAGCGATTGAGTTTCCGTCGTCTTGGTGGCACTTCCATAGCGGTAGAGTTCCCATGAGCCGACGAAATCGGACCAACTACCACGTGGGTCATTCGGTAGCCAGAATCCGTAGGTGCCGAAGATGATATGGTGGGCGAGCATAAATGGTGTCGTGTTAGTTGATCTTGTGATGTTGAATCATTACACAGCGTACTTCAACGCGCTCCGCTAGCGCGTCGCGGCTAACATCGTGCAACCTGCAATCGGTATAGCATGGCGGTTTGGTTGTTCAGGCGTAATTTGCGCCGAATGGTGATTCACGCTCAGTGCTGAATCAATACGTGGCGTACTTCTACGCGCTCCGCTAGCGCGTCGCTGCCAACATCGTTCAATCTCTGGCTGATACATCGTGCAGTATGGCCTTAAAACCCGGATTGTTTTTTTCTCGCCTCTTGACCATAGTGTGTACTAATGTACAGTATATATGGAGGTGCTAGCATGAGAGCCACCCTGGAGGAATTACGCGAGAAAATAGGCACAATTCGGCCAGATTGCGGCACTTTTGTCACCAATAGCCCCCTCGATCGGCTCTTGCCGGAGGGGCGGTTTCGACGCGGTTCGCTGGTGCAGTGGAACGGGGGCAGCACGCTGGCGCTGCTGACGGCCAAGGCCGCCTTGCGCGATAGCGGAGTCATTGTAATCGTCGATGCGGGGCACCGGTTTTATCCCCCGGCGGCAGCACGGCTAGGCATTGACCTGGCGCGTGTGGTGATTGCGCGCCCTGACTGCGTTGATCGAAACTGTGCCGATCAGGACTGGATGACACACCAGGCGCTCTGTTGTCCGGCGGTGGATGCGGTGTTGTGCTGGCCCGAGCGTGTGAATAGCGGTCTCTGTCGTCGCTGGCAACTGGCTGCTGAAAAAGGAGGAAGTGTCGGCATGTTGATCGGTCCAGCCGCTAAACAACGCGGCACCGGTTGGGCCGAATTGCAGTTTGCCGTGACGGGCGTGGATGACGGTGGTGGTCGGCGACAACGTGTGGAAATTCTCAAAGGGCGCACTACGGGGCGCTGGATAGAAATCAATAGTGGTATGAAAGAGAGCAAGGAGGGAAAGATCCATGATCGTCTGCATCTGGTTTCCCAACTGGCCGATTCAGCGGCTGTTTCATGAGCGACCTGAACTGCGATCGCGACGGGTGGCGATCTTTCGGCAACACCTCAAACAGCAGGCACGAATAATTTTGGCCGCCACGCAAGCCAGCGTGGTCGGTTTGCCGGTGGCCGAGGTCGATGGCTTTCATCTGGAGCCGCACGATGCAGCCGCCGATCAACAGGCTCTGCAACGTCTGGCGGTGTGGTGTGAGCAGTTCAGCCCAATCGTTGGCCTGGAGGGGACCGATAGCCTGCTATTGGATGTGACGGGGCTGAAGCGGTGGTTTGATGCTGAGCAACTGCGCAAAGAGCTGCTGCGACAAAGGTGGCAGGTGAAGTTAGGCATTGGCAGCACGATTGGCCGGTCCTGGGGAGTGGCGCATTATGCGGAAGGGGTGCCTCTGGACGCGGATTCGATTGAAGCAGTATCGATAAATGCACTTCCTATCGAGGCGTTGCGATTATCGGCCAAGGCCGTGCAAACATTACACGAGTTGGGAATTCAAACGCTATCACAGTTGCAGTGTCTGCCGCGGGATGGCCTTGCGCTGCGCTTTCCCGATGAAAAAGATGTCCCCGGCGTATTGACGCGGCTGGATCAGTTCAATGGCTTGCTGAGTGAGCAGGTGACCGCCTACCACGCGGTGCCCCCCATTGTGGTGCAGCGTGTGTTGGAGTACCCGCTGGAGAGTCACGAGCGGATCGTGTTTTTGATTTCGCAACTGATCGAACAGGTATCGTGTGAGTTAAAACTGCGGCAGCAGGGAGCGCTGCGCCTGCAATTGTGTTTACGGTGCCAGGCCGACCGCGCGCCGAGTGAGGTACGGCTGCTGGTTGGGCTATACCAGGCGAGCGCTTCGGCACGGCACTTGACGGAACTCGTGCAGTTGCAACTGGAACGGCAGCGGCTACCAGGACCAGTTATCGAATTGGAGTTGGCAGTCCTCTTAATTGCACGCCTGCAAGCTCGGCAGCAAGAACTGTTTGACGATCAGCATCAGCGTGAGAGGCAACTTGCCGGTTTTGTCGATCGCACTCGCTGCCGCGTACCGCTGCTACGCGCGCTGTTGGTGGCCGATGCCCAACCCGAACATGCCGTGCGGTACGAACCGTTTGAGCAGCGTAGCAGTAAGCAGCGCGGCAAAGTCACCACCTCGCGATCCACTTCGCCGCTGCGGCCGTTGCTGCTGGAACCACGCCCGGTGGCGATCAATACGATTGGTCTGTCGCACGGGGCACCGGTGCAGTTTATCTGGCGCGGAGAACAGCACCGCACCGTGCGAAGTTGGGGACCAGAGCGGATTCAAACCGGTTGGTGGCGCGGGCGTTACATCCGCCGCGATTATTACCGCGTGGAAACGGCCAGCGGCATGTATTGGCTGTTTCGCTCGCAACAGCAGTGGTTTTTGCACGGGGTGTTTGACTGATAGTTTACGCGCAGGCAACTCACCTGTTCGACTTCCCCCCTCTCCACGCAACAAGCTGTGATTTCTCACTTGGCGCATTCGGGGAGAGGTGAAGCAATGAGGCCCGATCTTTGCAAGCGGGAGAGGTGAAACGTATACCGAGTAAGCACGGGGTGTTTGACTGATGCCTGAGCAACCAGAACCAAAACGAGCGCCGACCTCGGCGCGATCACTCGCTGCATCATCACTTGCTGCGGCAGAGGCTCCGCGCGCGGGGATCCCCTATGCCGAACTGCACTGCAAGACAAACTTCTCGCTCCTGGAAGGAGCCTCACACGCCGATGAACTGGTCGCTACGGCGCACCAGTTTGGCTATACGGCCTTGGCTGTGACCGACCGCAATACATTGGCCGGGGTAGTCCGTGCGCACGCTGCCGCCAAAGATGTTGGCTTGAAGCTATTGATCGGTGCGGAGATCACGCCACTCGATGCGCCGCCGGTGGTCCTTTTGGCAACCGACCGTGCGGCGTACGGGCGACTGTCGCGGCTGATCACGCGCGGTCGACAAGCGGCGGAGAAAGGGGAATGCCGGCTGACGCTGGCAGACATTGCCGAGTACTCCACCGGTTTGCTGGCCGGCAGCTATGACGGTCTGGCGCAGTATCGCGAGATCTTTGCCGATCGCTGCTACCGACTGGTTGGCCTGCATCATGTGGATGACGCGGCGATTCTGGAGCGTGCCGTTCAATCCGCACGTCAGGCAGGTGTACCGATTGCCGCCTGCGGTGATGTACTGTTTCACGAGCCGGGACGCCGCCCGTTGGCCGATGTGCTGACGGCGATTCGTGCCGGGTGTACAGTGGCCGACGCCAGCGAACTGTTGCCTCCGAATGCTGAGCGACATTTGAAATCCCCAGCACAGATCGCCGCACTGTTTGCCAAGTTGCCCGAGGCCATCCAGCGCACGATCGAGATCGCCGATCGCTGCAACTTTTCCCTGGATGAATTGCGGTATGAGTACCCGGAGGAATTGGCCCCTGCCGGGAGTACGCCGCTGGCACACTTGCAGCATCTGACTTGGGAAGGAGCAGTACAGCGCTATCCACACGGTATTCCACCCAAAGTGCATCAGTTGCTTGTCCATGAATTGTCGCTAATAGCTGAACTGCGCTACGAGGCCTATTTTCTCACCGTCTGGGATCTGGTGCGGTTTGCCAATTCGCAGCAGATACTGTGTCAGGGTCGCGGGTCGGCGGCGAACTCGGCGGTCTGTTATTGTCTGGGAGTGACCAGTGTCGATCCCGACCAGCAGGATGTACTCTTTGAGCGGTTCATCTCGCGCGAGCGAAATGAGGCCCCGGACATCGATGTCGATTTTGAACACGAACGGCGCGAAGAGGTGTTGCAGTACATCTACTCCAAGTATGGCCGCGAGCGTGCCGCGATGACGGCCGAGGTGATTTCGTACCGCCCGCGTTCGGCGGTGCGCGATGTCGGCAAGGCGCTCGGGCTATCGCTGGATCGTGTTGACGCCATTGCCAAACGGTTAGACCATTACAAAACCAGCAAGATCGACCGCCGTCTGCAAATGGCCGGGCTGGACCCCGACTCTGCCATCTGCGGTCAACTGCGCGAACTGGTGGAGCAGTTGCTCGGCTTTCCACGGCATCTTGGTCAGCATGTCGGCGGAATGGTCATTACGCAAGGCCCGCTGTGCGAGATGGTGCCGATCGAGAATGCCGCCATGCCCGACCGCACGGTGATCGAGTGGGACAAAGACGACCTGGATGAGCTGGGAATCTTGAAGGTCGACTGCCTGTCGCTCGGGATGCTGACGGCGATTCGGAAATGTTTTGCGCTCGTCCAGCAACATCATGGTCGTGAGCTGACTCTGGCCACCGTTCCGGCCGAAGATCCGGCAGTCTATGACATGATCTGCCGGGCCGACACGATTGGCGTGTTTCAGATCGAAAGCCGCGCGCAGATGAGCATGCTGCCACGGCTGAAGCCGCGCGAGTTTTACGACCTGGTGATTGAGGTGGCGATTGTGCGGCCCGGCCCGATCCAGGGAAACATGGTGCATCCTTATCTGCGTCGGCGCGCCTTGCAGGAAGAGGTGACTTATCCCAACGAAGCGATTCGCGAGGTACTGCACAAGACGCTCGGGGTGCCACTCTTTCAAGAGCAGGCGATGCGGCTGGCCGTGGTGGCGGCTGGGTTCACCCCTGGCGAGGCGGATCAATTGCGGCGTGCGATGGCCGCCTGGCGACGGCCGGGCGTCATTGAGATCTTTCGCGAGCGGCTGCTGGCCGGCATGCTCACAAACGGCCTGGACGCCGAATTTGCCGAGAGCGTTTTTCGTCAGATCAAGGGCTTTGGCGAGTACGGATTTCCGGAATCGCACGCGGCCAGCTTTGCGCGCCTGGCATATGTTTCCTCCTGGTTGAAGTGTCACTACGCGGCGGCGTTTTGCGTGGCGCTGATCAACAGTCAACCGATGGGTTTTTATGCGCCCGCGCAGCTCATTCGCAATGCACAGGAGCATGGGGTGGAGATCCGGCCCATCGATGTGAACCAGAGCGATTGGGATTGCACGCTAGAAAGAGGTGTGGAGGAAAGTGAGAATCCGACACACGCTATCCGCCTCGGTCTGCGGATGATCGATGGGCTAGGGGAATCCGCCGGTCGCGCGATTGAGGAGACGCGGCAGGCGGATGCGTTCACTACGATTGCGCAGTTCGGTCAGCGCACCAGATTGCACCCGGCGGCGATTCGCCGACTGGCCGAGGCAGACGCGTTTCGCTCACTGGCCCTTGATCGGAGACAGTCGTTATGGCAATCGCTGGGGGAACGGAAGCAGAACTTGCCGCTGTTTTCTGGCTGCGCTGCTGAGGTAGAACCGCTCGTCGCATTACCGGATATGACCGCGCAGGAACAGGTACTGGCCGACTATCAGACATCTGGCCTGTCGTTGCGCGCGCACCCGATTTCGTTTTTTCGCCAGCAGCTAACCGAGTTACGAGTTGTGCCGGCGGCGGCCCTGGCCGAGATTGCCAACGGCCGCTTTGTCCGAGTGGCCGGGCTGGTGTTAGTGCGGCAGCGCCCGAGCACGGCCAAGGGGATCACGTTTGTCACGCTGGAGGATGAAAGCGGCACGGCGAACCTGATTGTGCGCAGCGACGTTTGGGAACGGTACTACGAGGTCGCGCGGACGGCACCGGCGTTTATTGCGCATGGCCGCCTGCAAAAACAGGAGTCGATCATCCACGTGCTCGTGGCGAAGCTAGAAGCACTCGGTGGGCAGCTTAGCACGCTGGAGTCGCAGTCGCGTGACTTTCGGTGAGGGCGTTTACTCAGACGCAGGCATGCCTAAGGGATCTCAAAGTGGAGATTATTCTCGCCATCGACAATCTCGATCTCATGCTTACTATCGCCACTCCAATCGACTGGAATTCGCTCTGGCAACGGAAGCGGAACCCTCAGACCAATATTTTGCTTGGCCCCTAACTCGTAATCTCCCGAAGAAATCTGCACAATGTACTTCCCCACCGGCAATCCCTTCTTTCCTGGGATGGCAAACTTCCCATCCTCGATGGCAGAGCCGGAAGAAAGATGGCTACCGCCGGTCGGCCGGAAACTAATCTGGCCATGCTCAAGCGGTTTGCCTTTGAATGTGATGGTACCAGAAACGGGCATGCGACCAGACGGATTGCCACATCCACAGCAAATTACTAACGTGACAATCGCCAACAGGCTATTGCAATTTCGCGTCCACGGGCGTAGTACCATCGACTTCAATTCCCATTCACTAAACTTTATTGGACGGTCGGCAGGAAACGCTTGCTAGCAAAAGTACTTACTTGGACTGTGTGGACCGAGATAATGCCTGTTGCTCGAAAAGAGAAACTGAACGAATTAAAGCCGTACCAGGCAGCGTAGCTGGTCACTTTCTCAAGGAGAGCTGGACCAGGCAAGAATTCGACTCACCAGAATCGAGTATGGCACAGCCCGCAAGCCACAACCGCACAGCCAATACTACAATTTGAGATCCACTTCTTTACCTTTGGCGGTACTCAGCGCTCGCCAGACCATGTGTGCAATTTCGTCAGTGACAAAATGAGTTGAACTATCAAGCATCGAGACGGTCACACCACCAGGATGCCGACTGCGACTGGCGGAATACTCATACGAAATCGAATCTACACAAGGCGGATTGCTACCGTCATTATTGCAGTAATAGACATCGAGAATATTATCTGGCTCGAAAGCGTTGGGGGGCAAATAAGTGGTGAATCCAGACATGTTACCGAGCCAGGTCAACCCACGAATGTCTCGATTCGGAGACTTTGCCGATCTTCCCGCAATGCATTCACCGACTGCCATAGTATGGGAGAGGCCATCCGGAATCTGCCGAAGTGTGACTCCGGGGCTATTCTCCTGACCTGCTGTGTAGTATTTGAACGGAGAACCGAGATGCTTAAGAGAATTAATATTTCCGCACTTAATATTGGTATTTCCGAAATTGGCAAGGTAATTGTGCTGCGTGGCGATATCCTTTTGCTTCTCATCGGAAGGACACAACAGAGAGGGGATAAATGTGGTACGAATTGATTGCGTCTGATACTCTCCAGAGTAAGAAAACTTCCACATTTCGTTCTTGTTTATCTTTAGCGCCTCTTCATAGGTGATGTAATCCTCGTATAAACTTTGCTCTTCCAGAAAAGGAAGAATGACTACCTGCCAGCTTTCATAGAGGTAACGTGCGCCACGTGGATATTGCTTTTTGGCATCGTGGAAAGTGGCGAAAGCGAGTGCCAACTGGCGGGAATTATTCGCGCACTGCGTGCGGCGTGCGGCTTCGCGCGCTGCTTGAATGGCTGGGAGGAGGAGCGAGACTAGGATCCCGATAATGGCAATGACGACTAGCAATTCCACCAAGGTGAAACCACGTCTGCGAAAGCAGACTCGACCATGAGTCGGTGACGCAATCGATGAGAGGGACATTATGCGATACCTTTAATAGAGATTGCACCGGAATCGGTGGCCACGAAAACTTGTTGACAAAAATGAATGAGTTCGCAATATGCCCCTACTGTTCTATTTCAGCAGAGAATCCGACGAATGCAACAAATTTGTATCAGATGCGGAGTAAATTCACGAAATCGACAGGGACCGCCAGCCCCCACGACTTGAGGCAGCGATTGCCACCTGAGCGAAACATCGACAAAAACAGCGGCTTGCGTATTGTATACAATGGTTGCTATCCGCTATTTTAGTATTGTGACCGACTGCCGTCAACGAAGAAATGAAGCCGCACCACGAATTTAACAATCGGAGCATCCTAAGACGGTGCCGGAAAATTTCTGGCACCCTGTCGAATGGAAGCGGCCTGAGAGGATCTGGGGAGAACCGCAGTTACTGATGCCGCAAGGCCTCGATGGGGTCCATTTTCGCCGCGCGGATCGCTGGGTAAATTCCGAAAATCACCCCCACAAGCACCGATATTCCGAAGGCTAGAGGGATCGACCAGCTCACAACTTCTGGTTCAACCGACTTAACCAGGTCGGGCAAGTTTTCCATCGCTTTTGGGAAAGTACTCTCTAAGAAGCTACGCGCCTCCGAGATCACCGGGCGAACGGTCAACCCGCCAAGAATGCCGGTGACCCCACCAACGGCGGAGAGGACCATGGTCTCGGCCAAAAACTGGCGCGTGATGTCGCGGCGTTTGGCACCGAGCGCACGGCGGATGCCGATCTCACGGGTTCGCTCAGTCACCGTGGCCAGCATGATATTCATAATGCCGATACCACCAACCACCAGTGATATAGCGGCAATAAAACCGAGTAGCACGATGAACATCATACGCGTGGTTTTGGCTTGCTCGATCAATTCTAGCGGAACGGTGATCGAGTAGTCCTCTTGCTTATGCGAAAACTTCAAAGACTGTTCAATCGCATCGGCTGTCCGTACGACGTTCTCGGTGCCACTGACGCGGAGCGTTACCTGAGTTAACTCTTGAATCTCAGACTCAAACGAGCCAGCGCTGCGCGTGAAGATCATGTCCCCAATGCGCTTCCAAAGCGTCTGGATTGGAATGTAGACATCGTTGTTGTAGTCTTGCGCAGCAAGGGAGCCACCGATGCCAGCCGAAGCTGCGCGAGGTTTCATAACACCGATAATGCGATAGTAGTCATCCCCCACTAGCAGTTCTTCGCCAATGGGATCCTCGTAGGGAAACAGTCGTGCCGCAGTCCCCGCTGCCAACACACAGTAGTTCAATTTGTTGATATTGTCTGGATGTGAAATGAACGCTCCCTTGGCGACAGACTGCTGAGTCGCCTCCAGATATTCGGGCGTCGTCGCCACCAGCCGGCCATCGACCAGGCGATCTTTGTAACGAAACTGCCGGCGGATTTCGCGAATACAGAGTGCAGACTGCACAGTGGGAATCTGAATCAGCCGCTGGTAATCGCTGCGCGTCAATCCGTACTGATTAGCACGAAAACCGACAGTGGCCTCGCTGGGTGGTTTGACGCTCCGCACGATGATGTTCTCGGCACCGAGTCCAGCAATCTGCTCTTGCGCTTTGTTGCTGATTCCTTCGCCAATCGCCAGCAGCCAGATCACGCTGGCCACACCGATGAAGATTCCCAGCACCGTCAGCAACGAACGCAACGGGTGCAAGAGCAGGCTCTTGACGCCTAATTGCCAGGTGCGGAGGTTGAAGAGATACATGGAACGATTTCAGCCAAACAGCGTCTGTGTGCCACTGGCTCCTGCCAGTGTGTACTATGCATTACATTGCGTCTTTCAGGCACGCTCACCCAACGCGCCTCAGTCGCATTTCGCTCCGCGAAATAGCGATTTGCTAGAGGCTCAGGTTGGTATTGTGTTTCAGCGACAGTGCTCTTTCACGGAGTGAAAGGCAACGGAGGGCGTTCACGCGGCTCTACTTGCTACTCTCACCGATCTACTCTCTGACCGGCCCTCACCCGTCGCTGGGGCGACGACCTCTCCCGCAAGCGGGAGAGGTGAAAAGATACTAGCCTCCGTTTTTAATTCAACGCGCTCCGTTAGCGCGTCGCGGCTAACCATACACAACGCATATTTGATTAGCACTGGCGGAGCCAGTGGCACACCAAATCGTGAATCACTCGTTCACCACCGCCCACTCGCCCGACATTTGCTTTTGCCGTCGGTCGCTGCCACGCAACTCGTCTGACTGCAATTTGCCGTCGCGCAGCCGCACGATGCGTTTGGCGTGCTCGGCAACATCCTGCTCGTGCGTGACCATGATGATCGTCTTGCCGGCGTCGTTCAGTTTTTCAAACAGCGCCAAGATCTCATCGGACGTGGCCGAGTCCAGATTCCCGGTCGCCTCGTCCGCCAGGATAAAATACGGATTGTTCGCCAGGCTGCGCGCAATGGCCACGCGTTGCTGCTGTCCGCCAGAAAGCTGCATCGGCCGATGGCCAATGCGATCTCCCAGGCCAACCAGTTTGGCTAACTCCTGACAGCGCCGCCGTTCGGCAGCAGAAACGTGCCCGCGATACATCAGCGGGACTTCAATATTCTCCAGCACAGTTAGCTGCTGAATCAGATTGTACGACTGAAAAACAAAGCCAATCCGCGATGCGCGGATTTCGCTGAGTTGGTCGTCGTCCATCCGGGCGACATCGTCGTCACCCAGGTAATAGTGACCTGCGGAAGGACGATCCAAGCAGCCGAGCAGATTCAGAAAGGTCGACTTGCCAGAACCGCTAGGCCCCATGATTGCGACGTAGTCGCCGGCTGGCACAGTCAAGGAGATCCCACGGACGGCATGGACGACTTCGGCCCCCATCACGTAGTTCTTTTGGAGGTCCTCGACTCGAACTGCCGGTTTCATGACCCTCCTCCGGCGATGCGATTTTCAGGTGGTGCCGGCTGCTGCTCGGCAGGATTCACACGAATGCGACTGGTCGACGCGGCTAGTTCCGCTGAATCGATTTCTCCATCGGAGTTGGTATCCACGCGACTCATCCACTCGCGTCGTTCGGCAGGGATTTCATCGGATTGCAGGATGCCATCTTTGTTGGCATCGTATCGGGTGAGCATCTCTTGCGCGACCTCGCTAGGACTGAGTCCGTCGCGCTTCTTCTTGGATTTTTTTTCTGGACGATCAGACCCATCAACGGGCTCGATGGACTCCAGCTGATTCATGCCGACCTTGCTCGCATCAACATCCGGCTTCGCTTGATTTTCTCCGTCCGCGCGTTGTGCATCCGCATTTGCCTTCGCAATCAGGACTTTTTTCCCATGCGGGTTCTTGCCGGGAGGGGGAGCTGGAAATTGGATACTCTTTGCAAACCGGTCCGGGTTCACAATCACTTCATCACCGCTTGCCAGGCCCTTAGTGACGACGACCGTACCTTCGTTGCTGCTACCAATTTCGATCAGACGTGCTTCATTTTTATTCTGATTGCGCACCAGGCAATAATAGGCACCCTTGTGTTCGTGGATTGCCTGAACTGGAACAGTCAGTGCATTCAACTGCATATCCACATGGATTTCGACCTGTGCGGTCAGACCTGGACGGACCCCTTCCGGCGGTTGATGGATCTGCACATAAGCGGCGTACTGCTTGATGTTGGTGTAGCCAGGCGGTACGGGGTACTCGTCAACACGAGTAACAACTGCGTCCAGCTCCAGGTCGGGAAATGCCTCAAGTCGTACTGTGGCAGGCATCCCCTTTTGAACGAATCCAACACGCGACTCGTTAATCTTGGAAACGACCTGCATATGGTTGAGGTCCGGCAGGCGAATCACAACCTGACGTTCGCGGATAACCGCCCCCTCTTCAATCAACACTTCTGCACTACCGCGACGATCAATGATATTGGCATAGACTACTTTGCCGGCGGACGGTGCTCGCACAATGCACTTTTTGATCTGCTCGTCAACTACCTTGAGGTTGTCAACATCCAGCTTGTGCGTGTTCTTATCGGCATCCAGCTTCGCTTCCGCAGTCTTAATCGCGGCATCCAATTGATTGACGAATTTGGCACGGGTGAAGTCCTGCAAGACCTTTAGTTTTGTATTAGCCGCTTCCACATCCTTGCGAGCTTTCTCTACGGCAAATTTGTCTGCCTCTACTTGCACGGCTGTCACGTACCCACGCGCTGCTAGGCGCTCGCTATAGCGCGCATACTCTTCAGCGCGACGGAGGCCTTCCTCAGCAACGAAGACTTCGCTTTGGACGAGTTGTTCTTCCTGTTTGTACAGGCCATTGATGTACTCTTGCTTGGCAATCAGCGCAGTGTCATATACATTCTGCGACTGGATCAATAGAGCCTTGCTGTTGTTGCAGACAATCTGCTGCTCGGTCAGCTCCGTCTCAAACGCAGAACTGTCGAACTTGATCAGCACGTCTCCGGGCTGAACGACAGTGCCAGCCGGGATGATTTCAAGAATAGTCGTTCCCGAGGTACCACGGGCGCGGACCTCGCACCGGACCTCCACGTTATTGGAACTTTCGATTTCACCCGGTTCGATCACGCTGTGCTCAAACTCGCCCGGCTTGACCACCATAGTCATCGCGTATTGATCGGCATCTGCCTCCTTGGTACCAGATAGCAGGCCAGGAACGAACGCCGCACCGGCTGCGACCAATAATGTCAGTCCCCCGATAATCCAATGGAGTGTCGCCCCGCGACGCCGAAGCGTGCTTTTTACGCCGCCAGCGCATGCTGATTGCAATTCGCGACAGGTAACCGCCAGCGATCGATTCAATTTGGGCATTAATACTCCCTGGCAAGATCGTGTGGGAGCTGTCTATCGACAGCCAGATCTTCAGCGAAAGGCATGACAGCAAGGCGGGCAGGCTCTTCTCAAGCAGGCCTCTATTCTAACTCGACTGAAAGGGCGTGTCACCACGAATCGGGGCTAGCGATAACCCGCAATTTGCGAATCCCCCCGGTCGACAACATTCGGTAACCGCATTCCCCCCCAGTACCTAACCCCTACCGAGCGAGAAAGTTCCGATGCGCAGCCTTTACCAATATTGCTACGCGAGTAAAGGCCGGTCGGTTTTGCGAATTCCGCCGAACCAATCCGCGAAAGTATTAAGGGGCGGCAACTTTCAATCTGGCGATTGGGTGAATATCGTCTACATCCGGTACAGCATCCGATAATGAGTTAGTCGCGGAAACCGGCTGTACGTTCTTGTCAACAATTGGGTGGGATTGTCTTTGGGGCTGGCGCGACACCGTGTCCCGAACTAACCCAGCTTGCGCAGAGGGGCCTATTGTATGACGATGGTAGTCGGCACTCTTGGCCGCAACAGCGGAATACTGTCGCGAAGCTGCCGGCGTACTTGGCAACACAGGTGGTGGCTGCGGTTCAGCCGTAGCTAGTTGCAGGTACCGCTGCTCAGTCAGACCGGGGCCACCGATTGCAGTGGCATTGGCCGTGTCTTCGCTGGTCCAGAGTGCTCCATCCAGCGGTTGTTCCGAATCGTCTGTTGTGCCCTCCAGGGTCGACTGACAGCCAAAAGGAACAGGACCGACAGTGCCGATGGCGGAGCCTGGATCGACCCACAATCCCTGCCGATCGATCTGCATGGTCCCCAGGTTGTAATCGAGCGCCATGCGTTCGACTTCGAAGTTGACCCAGACGCTGAGAAAGTCGTTCTGCACGTCTTGTAGATCGGATAGCGCCGAGACGAGATCGCGAGCGGTTGTATCGCCGAAAGTTGTCGCAACCCCTGGCTGCGGCGGCTGGCGAAGTCGCAGCCTGGTGATCTCGACCTGGTCGATGGCCACACGGACTGCAGCACGGCGCAGCTCGAAGTTGGCCTGATCCAGATCAATTTGCCGCAAGTTGCTGCGAACGGCTTGACTGACGCGATCGATGAACGTGTAGTAGTCACGCCGCGCGCGCTGGTATTCGATCAACGATTGACGGTAGGCGTTTCGCTCTGCAACGCGGGTCAATGGAGCATCAAACTGCACGCCAACACGCAGCCGACCGGTGGTGTTATTGAGTACGCTAGGGTCGCCACTTTGACTAGTGACATCTCCGTCAAATACCAAATTCAATACGCTCATTAGGTCATTGGCGTTGAACTGGATTAGCCGCCAGGTATCGACCAGCAGCGAACGAGCATTCATCCAGTCCAGCCGATTCTTGCTGGCAATCAACAGGGCATCGGCTGGATCCATTTCCAGCGGCAGTAACGTGACGATCTCGGTTCTGGCCCGCGCTTGTATCAACGAAAGCTCCAAAATATCGCTAGAGAGGTTCACCAGTTGATCTGGCAACTGTGCCATGATTCGCGTCAGCCGTTCGATATCCGACGCTGCTGCACGCTCTTCCGACGAAGCGATCAGGCTTTGCAACTCTTGTTGCAGCCGATCGAGGCTAGCCGGGCCAGACTGAAAACTCCTGGCTAGTGTACGCAAGTCCGAAGCTAGCTTGCTGGGAAGTGCTTCAAGGTTATCAATCAAGGTACCGATTTCATCGCGATCTTCCGCCGCGGCGACTCCCATGCCGATCGGAGCGACTCCCCCTTGCAGATCTTCGTTCGGATCATCTTTCAAGCGTTCGTTGACCGACGTTGAATTGGAAAAGCCCTCCTTCTTCAGTTGGTTCAGCGCACTGACCCGATACGGAATCTTGCGGCGCAGTTCATTCAGATCCGTCTGAACCGAGTCAAAATGCTCGGTCGTGATCCGCTGAACTTCTTGTGCGGCCTGAATCGACCGCAGCATTGCGGCCAGCGACGCACGGTAGGTACGTTCGTCGATGCTGCCTGCCTTGGCTTGCATGTCACGCAAGTTGGAGATTTGGTTTCCAACGGTTTCTTGCAGTCGCGTGAGCTTGGTTTGCAGCGGTGGAATGACTGGATCGATGAACTGGAACGGAGTCAGCAAAGGATCATCGATTTCCAAATCCAGATCAGGTGGCAAGCCGAGCGTAATTTTAAAATTATCTAAGGTCGACTGGTAGCTGGCGCGGTTGGTCAGCAGTTGGCTACGACTGTTGTAAAACGCTTGTCGTGCTTGATCGACCTGAAAACGGTCGATTCGACCGGCGTCGTAGGCAGCCTGCAATTCGGCAAGGCTATCCTCCAGCGCCGCAACGGTGGCCTCCTGGTTTCGGATATTCTGCTGATCCTGCAATAGCCCCATGTATCCGCCAGCCTCTGCGGCACCTGCGCCTCCACCTCCACCGGAACTAGTGCCACCGCCGCCGCCACTAATT
>Ga0163150_10005382_pt1 | contig 16382 bp, 22 predicted proteins | sample OliLakLV19P2IB_FD_148628 | JGI IMG/M metagenome (GOLD analysis project Ga0163150, IMG submission 148628) | Freshwater microbial mat bacterial communities from Lake Vanda, McMurdo Dry Valleys, Antarctica - Oligotrophic Lake LV.19.P2.IB | ecosystem: Environmental > Aquatic > Freshwater > Lake >...
CTCCCAGCCCTCCCTACAATGCGGGGATACTGCAAGGGAACCTCAGCAAGCTACAGGCTATTACCCCTAAACTACTATAAATAAAAATCCTTCCCTTGATTACCAAGAGAAGGATTTTTTATAACAACATAAATTATTTTACACGATAATCTTTTATTTCCATTATGGGAAATAGCAAAGGGAAATTTAAATCACCACTGTTTGCCACTTTAATAAGGCTGGACTTACCTCCATTACTGAGAAAAATGTTCCAGGTAGAAATTGGGATTAAACCATTCGCATGAATATAGAATACTGTGCCTTTATGCAACACCCAGCTTTTAAGAGGATGTGGCAAAGTAATACTAGAACCGAGTACATTACCGGTAACAGTTACTGTTACAGATAAACAGCTGGATCCTTGTTGGTCAACACAGGCCGAAAAAGTTACGGTACCGGCTTTTTTTCCTCTAATTACTAAAGCATTGTCAGTTACTGTAGCAGTAGCAATCGTAGAATCGGTGGTTCCTACTACATGCCAGTTACCTGTTGAACTTGGATTCAAGCCAACGGACAACGTCTGACCTGTTTGCAAAGCTTCATTTAGAGAACCAAGGTCATTTGCAGCAAAGCTCAAAGACGGAATCATTAAAACAATTGCCATTAAAACCAATATTTTCTTCATAAGATAAATTTAATAATAACTTACTATTATAGCCACTTTTGGGATTTTGTCAATACATAGCCCAAAACTATGTTAATAGTATAGCGCATTTAAAGGAATTTTATACAATAATTCCGCCGCCTACACAATTAATGTCTTTATACATAACCAAGCTTTGACCACTCGCTAGCGCCTTTTGGGGCTTATCAAACACAACCGTAAAGTTGTTTTTACTACTTCTCGTAAGAGTCAGAGGAGCCAACTCCCCTTGGTGCCTATAACGACCCACCAGCCTCAGACTTACGAGCTTGTCATGCTGGTCAAGCAACTGAAGAGGTGTAATCCAATTCACGGAATGGACCTGTATTTCAGTCGTCTCCAATGCTTTGTCTGAAGGATTATTTGTTACAAACAAAATATTCTTTTTTAGGTCTTTCCTTACCACAAAATAAGGACCATTTCCGCCAACTTTAACCCCTTGCCTTTGACCAATGGTATAATTATGCAAACCTTCATGGACTCCAATAGCCCTACTAGCCTGGTCAATAATACGACCTTGCTTAGGTTTTAATTTTTGTGCCAGAAAATCTTTAAGCCTTATTCTGCCGACAAAGCATAACCCCATGCTTTCTTTTTTTTTGGCATTTGGCAATTTAATTTTTTTAGCAAGGGTCCGCACCTGAGACTTTTTCATTCCGCCTATAGGAAATAAAACATGGGGCAACTGTTCGGTTTTAATATTATAAATAAAATAGGTTTGATCTTTAAACTCATCGGAGCTGCGGAGTAGCTGGTAGCTTGTAGGTGGTAGCGTATAGGTGGTTTTTCGGACTTTCCCACTCTCAACCTTCCTACTTCCTACTCTCCTACTTGCTACTATGCTAATTTTCGCATAATGCCCTGTAGCAAGGTACTCAAAACCGTTTTTAATTGCCCAGTCATAGAGAAGTTTAAACTTAATTTCTTTATTGCACATAACATCCGGATTTGGCGTGCGGCCAGCGGCATATTCTTTAAAAAAATAATTTAGGACCTTCTTTTCATACTGCTTTTCAAAATCCAAAGTGTGCAATGGTATTCTCAAAAAGGCGGCAACCCGCAAGGCATCTTGCCTATCCTGGAGCCATGGACATTCGTCGTACTTAAGACCCTTAGTTGACGACCAGTTTTTCATAAATGCTGCTTCAACGTGGTATCCTTGTTTTTGAAGTAAGTATGCCGAAACAGCCGAATCAATTCCTCCTGAGAGAGCTATTAAGACTTTTTTAGAATTTTTAGGGGCTAGCATAACTGAATTAGTATACTATTTTAGAAAAAAATTTACCCTTCCTTTTAGTGGTAGTTACTAAGAAGCAACGAATAGCCTTACAGATTTTACTGGCTACTCACTACTTCCCTACTTGCTACTAACTCTTATTACTTATTCCTAAACTGCTCCGCCTGTTGTTTTAAGCCGGCCAAGTCGGCATTCTGTAAATTATGGCCGTTAAAAAACATAGCGGGCGTACCTGGCAAGCTCAACCCCAAGGCTTCATTGTTATTTTTTTCTATTACAGCTTTATATTTCTGACTGGTAATGTCAGTCTTAAATTGGTCAATATTAGCAACCCCAATCTGCTGAGCATACTGGGCAAAAGTCTCTAAAGGGTGGGCCATTCCTTCCCACTCAGTTTGCTTAGAGAATAAAATATCATGCATTTCCCAATACTTTCCCTGGGCTCCCGCGGCTTCGGCAGCTAAGGAGGAAATTACCGAATTCTTATGAATTTGAGTTAAGGGGAAATAACGATAAACAAACACCGTGTCGCCAAAAACAGCCGGGACCTGTTTTAAAATTTCGCTATAGACAGCACAGGCCGGACATTGATAGTCAGAGTATTCAATAAAAACATTTTTAGCTTTTGCATCTCCCTGGTAGCGGTCAGTTGCTGGATCAAACGGCAAAGGGGCAGATATTTGTTTGGCGCCAGAAGTATCTAACTGATAAGCAGAGTTTGCCAGCTGATTTTTTTCTTCAGGAGAAATTTTAAAAAGGAAAAAAGCAATTCCAAAAACTATAAGAATAATTATACCTATGGTGACAACTTGTTTGTTCATGGCAAAAAATTTAATAATATCCGTTAATTACTCATGCTAACCACGGTACTGGTTCCTAAAACAACCGGACCGACACGAAAGCCTAAAAACCGGGCAGATTCTGCCAGGGTGGCAAGCATTTTAGTCTCAGCAAAAGCCGAAGCTAAACGTTTTTCACCCAAAACTACAATGGACAATTTTTGCCCATTACGGTAAGTGAGCAGTGAAGCAAAATTATAAAAAGATTCATTGAGATACCCAGTTTTTGCACCTAGAATATTGATATCTGCATCTCCCAAAAGTTTATTGGTATTTTTTATAGTTTGGTTATATTTGGTATTGTTGGTAGAACGCAAGGAATACTTAGTCAAACCGCCAATACTACGTAAGTAACTATTTGAAAAAGTAGCTTTTACTATTTTAGCATAGTCTAATGCGGTAATCTTATTTGCCGGATCCATGCCAGTAGGCTCATTAAAATGGCTACTGGTTGCGCCGAGTTCTTTGGCCTTTTCATTCATTTTTTTTACAAACTGAGCCGGGGTTAGCCCAATACTTCGGGACAAGGCATTGGCGGCATTGTTAGCTGAAGGCATAAGCGCGGCATGGAACAAACCGTCAACCGTAAAAGCTACGCCCGGCTTGCTTGCAATACACGCTCCGCCCGCGCTACAACCCCCTGCAATCTGATCCTGCTGAGTCATAATTACCCGCTTAGTCAGTTTGGTTTTACTATCCAGCACCACCAAAGCGGTAACTAATTTTGTCAGGGATGCCGCCGTCCAGGACGCATCGGCATTTTTAGAAATAAGTACATCCCCTGTTTCAGCATCGATAACCACATAGGCCCGGGCGCTTATACCAACCAGTTCGGCCAGCTCATTACCACTCTGAGGCATGGTCAACGCAAAAGCCATGCTGGGGGTTAACAGCATAAGGGCGACTAATAAAATTATAATTTGTTTTTTTAACATAGAATGGGTTAGTCAGTAGTTAGGAGGGATGTAGGAAATAGCCACACATAACCCATTAAGTAATATTACATTACAAATACTGACAACTGCAAATAATGCTATAAAAGAATGTTATAAGAAATATTATTATATCTTAATTTATTAACCTACCCTTATCTTTAACTAACAACATAGACAATACCATAGCCACATTAGTGGTCATTGGTTGTTTTTCTATTATTTATAGATTGGTTACCTCTGTTCTCTGTCTGGCTATATCCAACTAACTACCAGCTACTGGCTAAGCTAACTCTGCAACATGCTCCCAAATTTTCCCTGAAGCATTTTTTTATGTTGTTTAAATAAATCTTCCAGGCAACTTCGGATGTGACGGGCAACTTCGCTCTTGTCTCCGGCAATATCGGGGCTGACTTCCACACTTTTAATATTCTGGTTGCCGTCCATAACCACAACAATCTTTCCGCCGCTGGATTTTCCACTGACAGTTTCGGTAGCAAGTACGGCTTCCATGGCTTTGGCTTGCTTACGCATTTCATTTACATCTTTGAGTTTATCTAAAAATCCCATAACAATTGCTCTTAATTATTTTATGCTTTTGGAGTGGAACGAAAATTATCTTGCAACTCCGCTTAATTTAAGCTTGATTTTATTAGCCCGAGGAATTTATTGCTGACTCTGTTACAAATCTTTAAGACGAGGCGCCTAGAATTTCCGGCGTTTATTCTAAACAATCTCAGTGTTTTTTTCCTTAAGTCTAAATTTAATAGCTTTGACCATGGCTCCCAAAATAGCCAGAAAAACTAGAGCCATAACTACCCACCCGACTATGGGAATAAAACGAATCAAGGTCCAAAAAATTACACCAACAACAACCGCATGCCAGCCTACTACCACGGCATTTTTGTTACCAAGCTTCAGAAGCATGGTTCCCACAAAAATTACCGAGAACACGGTAGCAAACAAAAGGGTAAGAATATAGGCCAAGCCAAGTGCTATAGCAATATAATAACCGACAAAGGTTACTAGCAATATTACCACGAGAATAGGAATTAGGATACATGCCGCAAAACCTATGCCCAAACTTTCCCATGGATGAACAAGCACTGTGGCATTTATTTCCCCGACAAGATTTTTCCTATAACCCATTAACAACAAGCCGGCCAAAATTAAAGCCGCGAGTTTCACCAAAAGCCCTAAGGTAAAAAATCCGGCGGCCCAGTTTTTCTGGTGGTATGGGATATAGCTAACGTTGGAACCAAGCTCTGCGCCAGGTTGCACTGTTGCCGCCTCTGGAGCCTCGTAAACCATTTTACCCAAAATACGGGTATTTGGTCCAAAAGTTACTTTTTTATTGGCCTTAATGCTAACATCCCCGCTTATTGTACTGTTTATAGTAACATCGCCGCCGGCAATTTTAACCATTCCTGAAACCGGAGCGCTCACATCTATGCTTCCACCCGCAGCAAACAGGTCACCTTTTACTTGAGCCTCGTTGCTCAAAATGACAGTTCCACCTGCAACTACCACGTCACCACCGACAGAGGAACCTATAGTTACCATTCCTCCGGCAACCCTAACACTATTACCCACAGGACCAGATAAAGTTATGGTTCCGCCTGCCAATAAGGTGTTTTGCTCAACCGAGCCTGTGACCGAAATAGTACCGCCTGCCGCTACTAAATCACCCAAAGTACTGCCGTTTACCGCTACGTTTCCACCGGCAATATAAGGGTTGCGGTGGGTTTCAGCTGCCGGAACAGTAAGATTGCCGCTGTTCTTATCTGCCTGTAAAATTTCTGCCGCACTGGCGTACCCTACAAAGCTTAAGCTTAGGGACAGTAGAGCAAAAACAGCGAATATTTTTCTCATAAACATAGGGTATAAATTATTATGCATAGTACAAGTATATCAACATTTTCAGTATTTTTCCACCTCGGCACGCCGAAGCACCATCTCGCTAAGCGAGGTGGTACGAAGGCGACCCATGTTATAACCTACTCCGCGCACTCATTAAACTCAGCCACCTGTTTATTATATTCTGCTACCAATTCTTTCAAGACATCCACTCTGTTGTTGTATACATGAACCAGGCCGTTATATTCTGCTACCTGGGCGTTGTAAGCGTCATATTCTTCTTTGGTGCGAGGATTAGCGCTTTCCATACTGGCTTGTAAAGCCTCAAGTTGTATTTTTATATTTTTTGCTTCTGCGGAGTAAGTGGCAATTTGGGTTTTAATGTTACTTTCTATTTCGGGACACGCCGAAGACGGCTTACCAAATTCCTGAACAGCCAGCCAAACTTCTCGCCCTTCGTATGTCCCCTTTCCTACCGCCACCCCAATTTCCATGTACTGGGAATTTAGAATATTTGCCCTGTGTCCGGGGCTATTCATCCACGCTTCCACAAGCCCTTGGTCGTTTTTAAAATTACCTAAGGCCAAATTTTCGCCAATGGCAATAAATTTATAATTCACTTCTTTGCCCAAATCTGCGGGGCCTACCCCTTGTGGATTAATATGCTCAAAATACTGCTGTTTAAACATATCGCGCAATTTTATTTGAGCCGCCTTATTTAAAAGAACATTCTCTTTAAGAGCCGATAAGTTGGCGTTTTCCTTTCGCTGGGTATTAGTTACGCTTATAACTCCGGCACGGGTTAAGTATGAATCTTCATAATTGTCCTTGCTTTTTAAAGGAGGGGGAACGGAAATGCTTTGTTTAATTTTGGAAAGGGTTGCACCTTGCTCAATTGACTTAACCGCCTTAGGCAACCCCTGAATAAATTTCCGGAGGTAAAAACGATTTTGAAAAGCCGCTCCGGCTATTACGAATATAAAAATTATTATAATGCCATATTTTTTCATATATATCGCTGGTTATTCCTTTTTTCCGGACAGGCCGAGCTCCGCAGATATCGGACGGAGCGACAAAATAACAAAATCTATGTGGTCTTCCTTACTAATACCTAGCTCTATGACCCCTCTGTCTATATCTTCCCGACTTACTTTTTCCGCGAATTTCTTATCTTTTAGTTTTTTTATCACAGAGGATGACTGAAGGGTTTGCATTCCGTCGGGCTTCATGCGGGCGACTGCGACTATAAATCCACATAATTCATCACAAGCAAAGAGGACTTTGGCCATATCCGAAACCCTGGGAACACCGCTATATAACGCATGACCTAAAATCGCATCGGTAATTTCCGGTGCCACTCCCAACGTTTGCAAATGGCCGACTCCCTTAAACGGGTGTCCAGTTTTAGCCACAGAATCATATTCGGGAAATTTTTCATAATCAAAATCGTGGAGCAGTCCTGTTATGCCCCATAGTTCTTTGTTTGCGTTATGCTTTTCGGCATAGGCGCGCATAGCTGCTTCTACGGCGTACATATGCTTCCGCAAGCTTTCAGATGACACCCACTGGCGCATCAGGACATTGGCTTCTTCTCTAGTTATATTCATACAATAAGTTTAAATAATCCTGAATCATTAAATTTTACCTATTTTTCCCCTTCCCATTCTTTGTAAAATTGCTTCAGAAATTTTTGCATGTATACATGGCACTATTCCGCAAGTTTTTTTCCGGTCTTAGTATTCATGGATTTTTTCAGTAACAGAAGCTTTTCATAAAAATGATTCAGAGCCGATGCTTCATGGGTTTTATAACTTTTTACCGATGTATGTTTTCGTACTTTAACAGAAGGGTCATAGCCAACAATACCATGAGCTCCAGCGTATAAAAACGTCCTCATAATTCCCATTGCGCCCAAAGCATCTAGCCGGTCTGCATCCTGAACAACACGGCCTTCCAAAGAAAGCTTCTGATGCTGCTGAAAATTTTTACTAAAGGACATTTGGGAAATAATATCTAAAATATTATTTCCATCCTCCCAACTTACTTCCACTTTTTGTAAGCAAGCCTCAACCTTTTCTTTCTGCCGGTCTTTTCTGTCTGACTCTAACTTGTAGTCTCCCAAGTCATGCAAAAGAGCTGCCATTTCTACAATAAAACTATTTGCATGCTCCTGCTTAGCAATACGCTTAACCATATTCCAGACACGGTAAATATGCCACCAGTCATGTCCAGAGGCTTCATTCTTAAATAAGCTGTGAATATACTTTTCAGTTTGAGCAATTACCTTTCCTCTATTCATAGAAACTAGAACAAATTGAAAAATTTAGAATGGTGTAGGTATTTAATCTTTAAATCTTTAAATTTTGAATCACTGCCTAGCTACAAACTAATCCACCAGCCACGTAAATTTATTCTACGTGGCCAGCTGGCAACTAAACGCTCTCTGTCATCTCCCAGGTTCCGGAATTAACTGCTCAACATAAAATTGGGTACCCGGTGCTTTACATTGTCTGGGATAACTTTCCATAACCGGATACCCTGCAGCAGCGCATTCCTGAAAATTCCTGACAATTGGCTTGTGAACTGCGTTTTGCTGCCAAAACCAAGCCACAAAAAGCATAAAAGCTAGCACAAATATAGAAAGTAAATATTTTCTATTCAGGATCATAGTTATAGAATAATTACTTTTGTGTCTATTATCTCTTTAAGAAACCTGTCGAGTAAGTCTAACTTTTTTACTTCTTCCCCGCTAAACCATCCACTTTCCAAACTTTCTTCATCAATTACAGGACTACCATCTATTTCGCCTAAGAAAGTCAGCCTCACGACATGTTTATCGGTAAGGATTATATCCTGAGCAGCTACCAAAGTAGGAATATGAACAAGCTGCATTTGGACCTCTTCTTTAACCTCTCTCTTTAAATTCTCAAAGAAAGATGAACCTGGGTGAATCCGTCCCCCAACCATGTCCCAGCTGGCCTCCATACCGGGGTACTTTTTGGGATTTCTTCTGACCAATAAATACTTACCATTTTTATTTTTTAACAGGGCTTTTACCCCAACCTGAAGCTCCATATATTTTGACTCTGCATATATTCCAATACTTGGTAGTATTGAAGTTTATGTTTTATTTCTTTTTAAAATTAGTATCATTTCTTTCTCGCTAACAAAATATTCTTTGCTCTCCTTAAAATTCTTCAACTTATAGTTATCGCTTTTAACTTCTTCTTCTCCCACAACAACCACAAACGGAATTTGTTCTTTGTCTGCGGTTTTGACTTGTGAAGATACCTTTCTTTCCGTTAAATCTACACAAACCCTTATGCCGTCTGCCCGAAGTTTTCCGGCCAATGCATTAGACTGTTCTAAGAAGCCTTCCAAATGGCATACATATATGTCCGTAGTGGGGTGATATTCGGGCAACAGACCGGCGGTTTCCAAAAAATCTTTCATAGTCACGTCTCCCCAACCAAAACCTACAGCAGAAACTTTTTCTACATTGAAAATACCGACTAAGTCATCGTAACGGCCGCCGCCAAAAATAGCGCGGGGATTTGAGGGGTTTACGTCAAACATTTCAAAAACAATTCCCGTATAATAGTCAAATCCTCTTACCAGGCCCATGTCAAACATTACATTGGTAATCCCCCTCTTGGCGAGTTTTTCCATGCAAGTTTGTATAGTAACTACCGATTCATGTAAGCGCACTTCAGCGGGTAATTCCTCCAAACTACGAGCCCTTACAGCTGTAAGAACCGCAATAGCTTTATCTCCACTGCCCACTATTTCTTTTGTAGCGGCTTCAAATTCTACTCCGCTCATTTTATGAATCCTGTCCAGAAGTTTGGAAATACGCTGAGTCTGGTCTTCGGTAAGGGAAAAAAAACTATGAAAAATGTACTGCAATAACTTACGGTTATTTATCTTTATAACAAACTGGCTCTCGCTTGCGCCAAATGCGTGCATACATTCTGAAGCAAGTTGAATTACTTCCACGTCTGCGTCCAGTCCTTCTACGCCAAACATGTCCACATTTAACTGCCAGTGTTCACGAAGACGTCCGCGCTGAGGACGCTCATATCTAAACAGGTTAGGAATGGAGTACCAGCGGACAGGAAAAGTCAGTTCTTTACGTTTTTGGGCGATCATTCTGGCGACTGTAGGAGTCATTTCCGGACGAATGGTTACATTGCGGTCGCCGCGGTCTACAAACGAGTAGGTTTGGTCGTTGACTATTTCTTCACCAGACTTTGCCTTATACAAATCGGTCTCCTCTAAAATAGAGGCTCCATATTCTAAATACCCATAACTTTCAACAACTTTTTTCCAGACGCCAAAAATATAATTCAGAATAAACTGGTCACGGGGATAAAAATCCCGGGTGCCTTTATATGGTTCTAATGAAAGTTTTTTTGGTGTCATAATAAAAAATCCTTACCTAAAATATAGCAGAAATAAGGGTTAGGGGGAAGGAAACCCGGCTCCGCCGAATTTATTATCCACAGCAACACTTCTATGCAATAAATGAACGATCGAGAAGGAAATATATTAGCCGAACAAAGGAATGTCTATTTTTTAATTTTAAAACCGCCACACTCGCTTCCTTACTAAATATTTCCCGAAATGTAAGATGTGTCTCCAGAAGCCGGTGGAAGATAAAGATTTTTTAGAGACATAACTCTGTTTTCTCATAGTTCATAACGGTGATTTCTTTAATTTTCTTAAACTGTCGGTCTTGATTTACCAACGGTAATTCAAGCATTGTAGCGGTTGCTGCTATGACTGCGTCTGGCAGTTCCAAATTATAAGTTCTGCGGAATTCGGCAGCAATGTCAGCAAGAACATCATCAAAAGGAATAGATACCAAAGTTTGTAAATAGATTTTCACTTTTTCTATCGCTTCCGGACTTAAAGTTTTAAGTGAAAGAACTTCGGCCGTAGTAACCGAGGAAATAATAAAAGCCCGGCCCTCTTCGCACCAGGTATTTAATTGCTCGACTATAGTCTGCTCTACATTGAGAGACCGGATTATTACATTGCTATCAAATAGCATTTTATTTCACTAAACGTTCTAACTTACCTAACCGCTTGCCCCAGCCTTTACAAATTTGCTTTTGGTAAGCTAAAGCGTTTACCTTTTTCTTACCTTTTAAAATGCCGGCAACATTAAGGCAACTCTGCGGTACTGGGTATCGCTAGCTCCCAAATCTTGAGGGGTTATAATCCTTGCTTTTTTTAATATAGCAATAGGCATATATAGCGCTGTTCCTTTCTTCCATATTAGACGAACGTTTGGCGAAAGTCAAACAAAATACTATCTGTAACTAAGGGCGAATAGATATATTTATGACTTACGCACTTAGCCAAAATACCCCTGCCTGTCATTCCGAGCGAGCCTGCCTGTCCGGTAGGAAGATGCAATCCGGGGCCTAGGAATCCCTTTACATTTAGGGGTTTAAGGGATCCCCTCATTCGGATGCACTCATTCGGTCGGGATTACAGTTAGTGCGTAAGTCCTAAGATTAACAGTTACCAACAAATGTTTGATATTTGGTGAGAAATTAAAAAGGCACAACCTTCCAAAATGCCGATTCTATGGCTTTTTAATTACCATATAGAAATTAGAAGCCTGGTAGGCACGACCCATTTTATGGGCTGTTTTATTAAGTAATTGTAAATCTATAATTTCAAAATCTCGATAAAAACTTCTCAATTCTTCTACTGAATAATTTTTCTGAAACTTTCCATTTTCTTTCCAAAATGTACTGTTTGGCTCTAAGCCCGGACTAATAGCGGTCATTTCTTTTTCAAACTCATCTTCAGCGGACACAACGGCCACCATGGCAAATCCTCCGGGCTTAAGTGTACGCAACATTTCTGTTTTGTATACTTCCCTTCCTTGCTTGGTCTCTATATCTATGGAGGAAAAGCAATCTATCGCAATGTGAAAATAATTATCTTCAAACGGCCATGGTTCGTCTATTCCTGCACATATACAGTGTAAATGATTTGATATGTTTTTAGTATCTGCTAACTTTTTTGTTGATGCAATGGCCTCGGCAATATAATCCAAAGCGAAAACTTCTAACCCGCTTTCAGCCATATAAACAGCATTCCTTCCTCGTCCACAACCAATGTCGACAATTTTTCCAAAAAATAAATTTTTTTGTTTCAGAAATTCACCAAATCGCACTACCATGTCGGAAGGAGCACTGTTGTCATATGACGGAAAAGCAGCCGTTTTTGTATGCTCTCCCTGCCAAATTTTTTGCTGTTTTCTCATAACTGAATTTATTCCAGGCTAGACTAACTTAACAACTCTCTAAGTTTATCTTGTATTCCCCAGTGGTTAGCAACCATTTCTATATTAAACTCCAGGTTACCTGCCACAAGACCTAAAATTATTGCTATTTGATGCTGTTTATAAAACTCAATATCTCCATCTGGAATATTCTCAAGCCCAGAAATAAACTGAATTAACTCTCCCGAGGTTCTAGCCTCGGCTACTTTTTTTCCATTCTCTCTGCCTGTATAAAATATGTCCAATTCAGGACTTGGAGAATCTTCTAGCATAAACTATATTATTTAATGACTTAGCGCAGTTTTTGAGAACGCTCTTAATGACAGCCTTATCAAGAATTATAAGTGTGCCTCGGTGCAAAAAGGACACTCATAGTTTTCCATATCAACTTTCATAAATAAATCAGAATGAGGGGTTTCTTTATACGGAGAAATAGGAAGAAAGCCTGCTGCTTTAAAAAGTTCAATGGCTTTTAAGGCTTTTTTTGAATCTGTATCTAAAACCACGGACTCAATTTTATTATATCTGTCATAGTGCATTGCGGTATGTAAAAGTTCCCGTCCAATTTTTTTGCCATGCATTTCGTTCAAAACGTATACTCGGCTTAATTCTACAGTATTATTCCCCCAAAGGTTTTAAACCAATACAACCCACAACCTCCTTATCTTGCTGTGCTAACCAAAAATTTCCTCCTTCTTTTTGGTACGATGCTGGTATGTCCACTAAGTCAGTTTGTAGTTTTTTAGGGTTCCACTCCCTACCTAATTGGCCCCACATTTTTTGAAAAAAAACATTTGCTTCTTTTTTTTGGCTTTCTGAATAAGGGGCGATCTCCCCTGGCCATAGAGATATTTCTCTCTCCTCTTCAAGATTATTCAGCTGTGAAGAAAAATTGATAACCGGTTTCTCAGGAAAGCTCATAAGTGTTATTTTTACTTTAGTTATAAAAGCTATGTTAAGCAAACTATGTAAAATATGTTTTTTGGAATTTATTAGATGGAAAATTCATATTTCAAGAATCGATTGTTATAAACTAAACCCCATTGGGTTTAGTTTGGTTCAAATATCGAATATAGAATTCAACTTCTTCCGCATAGTAATGGTACTGACCACTTGAAGTAATTTGTCCTAAAACTTCCTGAAATGCAGGATTCTCGTTTTCAACTAAATCTGTAACTTTCCATCCTTACCCAGGGGTAAAATCTATCTCAAGCTTAACCATTGGTTCGCTTATCCCCTCAATGTATAAATCGGGAACACCAGTGACTGGCACATAATACCCTGCTTGATATCCGCCGACATCAACACTTCCCAGCGGCTTGGAATTAGCTGTCCCTTCCATCGGTTCATAAAGCTACCATCGTATTTAGACATAAAATTTAGATTTAATGATTATTTTAGTTCGAGTATATTTAAAACCCTGCTAGGACTTATTTTAAGCTATTAAAGTTTTTAAGCTTATCCAAAATTTCGGGACAAGTTTTAAATAAGTTAACAGTTGGCAGCATAAGTGGCTGTGGCAATTTGTCCAAAGGATACCAACCAACTTCTGCACACTTTTCTGGTTCGCCAATAATTGGCACCCCTGTTACCCCTTTGGCTACAAAATCTATATTCACGTAGTGCTTTTCTGCGGAAAAAATGTTATTTACCACTCCCAGCATTTCTACATCTTCCAGCTCCAACCCTACCTCTTCGTTAACCTCTTTTTTACAGCATTCTAAAAAACTTTCTCCCATTTCCAAATGGCCCCCTGGAGGACACCATGTACCTGGTTCGTGAGCGCTTGTACGCAACATCATTAGTAAATTGCCTTTACCGTCCATTATATAAACTCCTATGCCAATTTTTGGTCGTATTTTATCCATATTGTTTTTGTTTCACTTAATATTTTAAATTTGCTTAAATTATAACATGTTTTTCGCTGATAGATGTTTATGCCAGACTTAGGGTTTAAAACCTCTTAAATTATGGAGAAAATATCTTATTAGAACTTAGACTTTCACCACGCCCTCTTGAATCACCACCAATTCGTGATGTTTATTTTCCACCCCTACTGCTGGTTTAATATTTAATTTTACAGATCGGGAAAACGACTCGGTGTTTGGAAAGAATTTTTCGTATTTGGGAGGTATAAAAGAATTACCCAATACCATAATGTAAACCAAATCCCCGACTTTGCATTTATACACAGAACCATCTGTTTCTACATTAATTATTACTTCTGCAAATTTATTCTGTAAAATATTTTGTAGTTAGTTCTCAAAACTTACTTTAGAATAATTGAGAACATTAAATTCTTCTACAGCGGCTTCAGCAATATCTTGCCGTATTTTATGTTTTGCCAATTCTACATCGATTTCAGCAAGAGTTTTTTCTGGCTCAGTTTTTTTGCTAAAAATTTTATCGTAAATTTTTTCCAGCAAACTCTCAATAATTCGCTCTGGGTTTTCCTCTAAAATTGTTGGAGCCAACCTTAGGAGATAATTAATATGCTGTACATTTTTTACTTTAGCAGATTTCATTCTGGTAATTAAGTCTTGGTTATTTAGGTCGAATTGCTCTTCCTTTTGGAAACCAGTTAGCTTTTCGGTCCAAAAATTTTCAAATTCATCTCTTGTCATGGAAACAGGGTCTGGGTAACTTTCATCAGAGCTGACAACTTCACTCGAGAACACGTATTGACTTTCGGATGGTTCAAATCGCTTCATAGGTGTAAAAAAATCATTTTTCTTTATGACACAAATCAACAACATCCTTAACAAAGTCTGGAGCGGGATACGGGATAATGCTCGGACAGAAATAGTTAAGATTTGTACTCCTGTTTAATCTCCAAATTTAAAATATGGTGGAGCCTTTAGATTGAAAGAAATTCCGAACTTCTTTTTGGGTAAAAAAATAAATTAAAAATAGCCCGAATATAAAATGAAATAAGCGAATAATAGCGCCTTCTGAACTTACGGTTTGGGTGTATAAATCTTGAATCAGAGAAAATACGTTTAACACCACAATAACGGGGATTACCCACCCATAGCGTTTTTTTAAACCTAAAATAAAAACCACTACGCTGATTAAATAATAATACTCTAAAATCTTTACCGTTATCCCAATGGATTTATCAGTCCAAATGGTTTTAGTACTTTCTGAAACTATGGGCTTACTTTCCTCCTCTGTTTCTTCCATGCATTTTCAAAAAGCTTTTTTGTCATTTATTTTTCAAGTTTAGTTATTTACCATCATTATACCATACTTCGCCACTTCCGGCTTAGCCGCGAGTTCAATTTCTAAATGCAGCCGCTAGGGTTAGAATTAGTGCATGAAGAATAGAACTTTTAAGTAGCTAACCGATTCCGATCGGACAAAACTGGAGGTTTTAAATAAAGAAGCCTATTTGCAGAAAGATTTAGCTAAAAAATTAGGAATAAGCAAGACTACCATCAGCAGAGAGCTTTCCCGCTACTCCACTCCCCATGGTTACAGTGCTGATATGACCCAAGCCAGACATATCCGATGGTCATCTTCAGAGGATGACATCTAAAGGGACAGCTTTTAAATATACATTTTATAATTCTTTGAAATGTAACGCCCGTCATCATTTTACTCCCAAAATATTCTTTTCCTATTTGCTCGGACAATCCTTGCGATCTTTTAACAAAATCTACCAACAAATTATATTTGTAATATGCTTGGACAATTCCTGCGTAAATTTTTTCATCTTTTGTCTTCTGGTACTGTTCAGCGCCGTCAAATACGACTTTCGCTTACCCCCAACGCAAGCATCCTAAAGGCACCAACCGATTGGATACGGGTTTCCATATTCGCTTTTTTTATATCGGTCATTACTGCTTCCAAACTTAGAACACCCTCACGTAAAGCACAGGGTAGTTCAACAAAATTTAATTTTTCTGCTTGCTGAATCTTTTCAACCAAACTGCGGGTTTGCGCTTCTACTGTTTTCTGACCCAACCCACCCACCGCTACCGCCCCAAAAATGCTTTCTAAAAATTTTCTTCTGTCATAAATTTACTTTGGTTATTTTGTTGTGGAGCGGGATACGGGAATCGAACCCGTGTCTAAACCTTGGGAAGGTCTCATACTACCATTGTACTAATCCCGCATGGATTAAATGTTATGAAATTTTTAGATAATTTTCAAGCCGTCTTTTCAAAAAACTCCTACCAAACCCAGTTTTTAATTGTAATTCTCTTTTTCTTGCATCTGTTTTATTTATACAGGCCTCATAATAAATTAGGTTAACCGAATCAAAGCTCTTTATGTTTTGAACCTCTTTATTTTTATGCTGTTTAATTCTTTCAGTTAAGTTTTCCGAGTAACCGTATATTGATGGTCATCTTCAGAAGATGACCATCTAAAGGGCCCTTCAAATCTTCAAATGTCAGATTCCCTACATACGAAGGCCTTTTATATGGGTAAAACAATCGGTAATGTACCGATTGTCCCTCAAAATAAAACTAATATTAAAACTACTTTGTATAATAACTTTTTTTGCTCAAAATATCAATTATACCCCAAT
>Ga0163150_10005386_pt1 | contig 16375 bp, 13 predicted proteins | sample OliLakLV19P2IB_FD_148628 | JGI IMG/M metagenome (GOLD analysis project Ga0163150, IMG submission 148628) | Freshwater microbial mat bacterial communities from Lake Vanda, McMurdo Dry Valleys, Antarctica - Oligotrophic Lake LV.19.P2.IB | ecosystem: Environmental > Aquatic > Freshwater > Lake >...
CGCATACGGAAACAGCCACCCGAGGCGGTTGAAACCCTGATTCAGCGGCTCGATCAGGATGTCCTGCCCGCCAAAGTCCTTCACGAACGTGGCGATGACGGCATCGTGGTCCTTCCCCTCGGCCATCAACGTGCGAATCTTTTCGGACTGCGCGGCGTGCCCTCCGCAGTTGGGCATGCCGCAGTTGTCGAGCGCGCGGCGGCACCCGCACGTGCACACGATCTCGGAATGCAGCCGCTTCTCCAGCGGATCCTTGGGCACGAGCGGAATATTCTGCCCGCCCGCAGCCTGCGCGAACACAGGTGCGGCGAAGCTCGCCATCAGCAGCAGCATGCCTGCCGTCGTGGCCACTTCTGCCGGGAACTTCGCCATGGCGAACGCAAACGTCCGCTCCGGCAGCAACACGATGCCGGTGCCGAAGGCCATGACCGCGAACCCGACCCAGATCCAGTTGATCAGCGGGTTGACGACGATGTCGACGCTGGCCGACTGATCGCTCACCTGATACGACGGAAGGACGAGATACAGATCCTCGCCCCACATCCGGCGGATCGCGACTTCGGTCGTCGGCTCTGCGTGCTTGTTGAAGAACCAGCGGGCCGGATACATTTTCCCGATTTCCTTGGTGCCGTCGAACGCGGTGAAATGGCCCGTGACCATCTGCTTCTGATCGTCCTGCGTGACGCGCAGCGCGTCCATCCGAATGGTGTAATTGCCGACCGTCGTCTGCTGTCCTGGCTTCAGCAGGACCTGCTCCGACTTCTTGAATCCCTGGCCCGCGAAACCCAGGAACATCAGGACGATACCCACGTGGACGATGTAGCCGCCGTACCGGCGGCGCGAACGCCCGACAAGGCCAATCGTTGCGGTAAACAGATCGGTGCCGGTGCTCTTCCGGCGGATGACGGCCCCGCGCACGAATTCCTGGCTGATCGTCCCCAGCACGAAGGCCGCGAAGGCGAAACAGATACCCGACGACCACACGCGAATGCCCAGCGCGAGCACGAGCACCGCGGCGGTGACTCCGGAGACGGTCGGCCACAGGAACTGGAAGCGAAGATTCTCGACGCTCGATTTCCGCCAGGCCAGCAGAGGGCCGATGCCGGTCAGTAGCAGGAGCATGAGGCCGATCGGCAGCATCCACCGGTTGAAGAACGGCGGCCCGACCGTGAGGCGCTCCCCCGTCAGCGCCTCGCTGATCGTGGGGAACATCGTCGCGAAGAGCACGAAGAACGCGCAGAACAACAGGATCCAGTTGTTCACCATGAAGGCCGCTTCGCGCGACACCCACGAGTCGAGTTCGTTGCTCGAGCGCAGCAGCGGCAGCCGGTAGATCACCAGGCCGAAGCTGAAGACCAGCACGACGACCATGAAAATGCTGAACATCATGGCGAGCTCGGGGTTCTCGCCGAACGAGTGCACCGACTGCACGATGCCGGAGCGCGTCATGAAGGTCGCGAATATCGTCAGGAAGAACGTGAGGATCACCAGCGTGACGTTCCACACGCGCAGCATGCTGCGCCGCTCCTGCACCATCACCGAATGAAAAAAGGCGGTCGCCGTGAACCACGGCAGCAGGCCGGCGTTCTCCACCGGATCCCAACCCCAGAATCCGCCCCACCCGAGCTCTTCGTACGCCCAGATCATGCCGAGCGTGAGGCCGAACGACAGAAAGATCCACGCGAACATCGTCCAGCGCCGGACGGCGCGGAGCCACGCATCGTCGAGATGCCCTGTGATGAGCGCCGCCATGCCGAAGGCGAAGGGGATGGTCATGCCTACCAGACCGATGTAGAGCGACGGCGGGTGGATGACCATGTAGACGTTCTGCAGCAGCGGATTCAGCCCTTCGCCGTCCGGCGGCACCGCTGTCAGGAACGTGTCGAACGGGTTGTTGTGGATGAGCATGAGGAACAGAAAGAACATCTGCACCCCGGCGATCACCGCGACAACGTAGGGGATGAGCTCGCGATGGCGATCGCGATTCACATGCACCGCAATGCTGCCGAAGCAGGCCAGCAGGAACACCCAGAACATGATCGAGCCGTCGAGGCCACCCCAGTACGACGTGATCTTGAAGAACAGCGGCTGCACCGAGTCCGAGTAGCGCGAGACGTACTTGATGGAGAAATCGTCGGTGACGAACGCCTGCACCATCAGCACCGACGCCATCACCATCAGGGCGGTCACAAGGTGGAAGGCGCCGATTCCGCTGTCGACGAGCTTTCTCGACCCGCGGCGCGCGCCCGCAACGGACACCGCCGCCGCATAACTGCACACGACGAACGTCGTCAGAAGGACGAAATATCCCAGTGTGGCCATGTGATTAATTACTCGTGCTGCTCGAGGGAATTTTTGATTTCAGATCGTATCCGGGCTTCGCCTCTTCGTACTTCGACGGGCACTTGGCCATCACGCCGTTGGGCTCCACCTGGAAGTTGCCATCGGTCATCAGCCGCCCTTTGAGCACGACCTCCGCCTCGTCCTTGAACGTATCCGGCAGAATGCCCGTGTAGGACGCGTGCACGACGCTGCCCTTGTTTTCCACTTTGAACTGATACTGCAGGGTGTTGGGTTTCTGCTCCCACGTCCCCTTGACGACGAAGCCATGCAGCTGCAGCGCCTTGCCCCTCCACTGCTCCGGGCTGGTCATCACCTCGTCCACGTGCTTGTAATACGCCGTGTCCTGCCGGAGGGAGTACCAGAGCAACCCACCGAACGCCGATAACAGGACGACCGCCGTGACGGCAATCTTCGCAACTTTATTCGTCATAAGGATGTCTTGAGAATATCACAGCCCAGCTCCTTGAAGAGCTCGTAAACACGGGAGATAGGCAGCCCGACGACGTTCGAGTGCGAACCGTCGATTCCTTCGATAAACCGCGAGGCCAGCCCCTGCACGGCATACCCACCGGCCTTGTCGGCAGCCTCCCCCGTCGAGACGTACCAGGCGATCTCCGCGTCGCTCAATGCGAGCATCCGCACCCGCGTGGGCTCGACATGCAACAGCCGCCGGCCCTGGGCGCACAGGCAGACGCCCGTCAGCACCTCGTGGGTGCGTCCCGACAATAGCCTGAGCATCCGCGCAGCGTCGGCGGGGTCGGCGGGCTTGCCTAGCGCTTCGCCCCCGACGACAACCGTCGTGTCGGCGCCGAGCACGACACAATCGGGGAAACGCGCCACAACGGCAGCGGCTTTGGCTTGGGCCAGGCGCGCGACCGCGCCCTCCGGTTTCTCGCCCGCATGAAATTGCTCGTCGATATCGACCGCGGAGATTTCGAACGGAATGCCGGCGGCGCGAAGCAGCTCCGCGCGCCGCGGGGACGCCGACGCGAGAATCAGACGCATGGCGTCGCAATGTTACACTGCGGATGGCCGACCTGAAGGTCGGCACTACGGCGAATAAAGGGCCGCCGCCACACCATGGACGCCATTCACACCCTTGTGCCGCGCGCGCTGACCGAGCTGTTCAGCAACGGGGCCATGTCGCAGGGCAAGCTCGAGGTGGCGTGGCGCGTCGCCGTGGGCGATGCGCTCGGCCGGGTCAGCACCGTCAAGCTGCAGGCCGATGGATCCGTTGACGTCCACCCTTCCGATCAGCGCTGGCGCACGGAACTGACGCGATCGTCGTCCATGATTCTGGGCCGGTTGAACACGCTGCTCGGCGCGGGCACCGTTCCACGCCTCGTGGTGAAGTGAAGTGACGATGCGAACTCCCGTCATCGTCAGCGCCGCGCGACTCCCGACCGGAAAATTTCTCGGCACACTGAAGAGCTTGCAGGCGACCGACCTTGGCGCATTCGCTGTGCGCGCGGCCGTCTTGCGCGCCGGGGTCGATCCCGCGCTCGTCGAGGAGTGCATTTTCGGGAATGTGCTGTCCGCCGGCCTTGGACAAAATCCCGCCCGACAAGCGGCGCTGCATGGCGGGCTGAGCGAGCACGTCGGCGCGCTCACGATCAACAAGGTCTGCGGATCCGGCCTCAAAGCGGTGATGCTCGCGGCGCAAGCCATTGCGCTCGGCGACATCGACATTGCCGTCGCGGGCGGGATGGAGTCGATGAGCAACACCCCATACCTGCTGCCCCGCGTGCGGGAGGGTCTGCGCATGGGCGATGCCACGCTCGTGGACGCGATGATTCATGACGGCCTCTGGTGCGCATTCGAGAACTGCCACATGGGCGTGTCCGGCGAATACGTCGCGGAGCAGTTCGGCGTCTCGAGAGACGCGCAGGATGCCTACGCGGCCGAGAGCCATCAGAAGGCCGCCCGCGCGGCAGCCGACGGGCGTTTCACATCGGAGATCGTGCCGGTGGAGATCCCGCAGCCGAAGGGCGCGGCCATCCTCATGGATCAGGATGAAACGATTCGTCCCGACTCTACGCCCGACACCCTGAAGAGCCTGAAACCCGCCTTCAAGAAGGACGGGTCGGTCACGGCAGGGAACGCGCCCGGGGTTAACGACGGCGCCGCTGCCCTTGTCGTGATGTCCGAAGAGCGGGCCGCTCTTCTGAAGGTGGTGCCCATGGCACGCATTGCCGGTTACGCCACGAGCGGCCTGGCCCCCAAGCTGGTCTTGATGACACCGGTCGAGTCGATCAGGAAGTTGCTCAAAAAGATCGGCTGGACACTCGCCGACGTCGAACTCTTCGAAATTAACGAGGCCTTCGCGGCCCAGATGGTCGCCATCATCAAGGAGCTCGGCGTCGATCCCGCGCGCGTCAACGTCAACGGGGGCGCGATCGCGCTCGGCCACCCCATCGGCGCCAGCGGCGCCCGCGTGCTGACGACGCTGCTCTATGCGATGCAGCAGCGCGGCGCGACGCGCGGGGTGGCGTCGTTATGTCTGGGTGGAGGCAACGGAGTCGCGATGGCGGTGGAGATGTAGTCGATCGGCGATCGGCGATCGGCGATCGTCAATGGTCGATGGCCGATGGCCGATCGCCGATCGTCCGGCGGCTCCAGATAATCCAGGCGATCAACAGGACCGGCATGAGCAACGTCATTTCCCACACCACCGCACGGATATTTCCGAAGATGAATTCGTCCACCAGCCAGTAGCGCCGGGACACTTCGCCGAATACATTGAAGCCCGACACAAAGTACTCCGACGAAAACGGCCACAGTATCGTCAGGCCGGGCGGGCGCGACGTATCCGTTCCCAGCCAGTCCAGCATGAGGTGCGATGCGTGCGCAGCCATGATCGCGGCGGCGGCCGCAGGCGCGTTCGCGAGGCGGCGTCTCAGGACCAGCCAGCTCATCGCCCCCACGATCGCCACGGCGCCGACGCTGTGGGTGTACGTGCGATGAGAGCCGGTCAGAAGGTCGAGATCGGGGAGTACGGCTGCCGCCGCGCCTGCGAGGAGCAGCGCCGGCGACAGCAGTCCCGGACGGCGAGAGCCCGAATAGGCAAAGAGCGCGGCGGCGAGGCCGCCGATGGCGTGCCCGGCTGGGGTCGGCATTCGAGCCTTAGATACTGGCAGTTCCTGCCAGTATTCTTCAAGAAAACCGTGGCAGAAATGGCACTAGTTCAAATGCCCAAGGTATGGGGCGAAAGTCCACGTGACTGTAAGTTGCTGAATATAAGGCGCCTGATGGCCGTATCAATTCTATTTTCGCTTGACTTTCTCCCGGCACGTCCCTAGAATGCCGTCATCTCAAAGGAGAAACAGATGCCCCCATCACCAGACAAGCAGGAACGCGAAGAGCGCAGCGAACGCGGCAAGGCCGTGGAGCTCGCGGTCGGCCAGATCGAGAAGCAGTTCGGCAAGGGCTCGATTATGCGGCTCGGCCAGAAAGGCCCCATTCAGCCCATCGATTCGATTCCGACGGGCTCCATCAGCATCGACTATGCCCTCGGCGTCGGCGGCATGCCCCGGGGCCGCGTCATCGAAATCTTCGGGCCTGAGTCGTCCGGCAAAACCACGCTGGCGCTGCAGGTGATTGCGCAGGCGCAGAAGCTCGGCGGTATTTCGGCGTTCGTGGACGCGGAGCATGCGCTCGATGCCGCCTACGCCAAGAAGCTGGGCGTCGATCTCGACAATCTTCTGGTGTCCCAGCCCGACAACGGTGAGCAGGCCCTGGAGATCGTCGAGGTCCTCATCCGGTCGGGCGGCGTGGATGTGGTCGTGGTCGACTCGGTCGCCGCGCTGGTGCCCCGCGCCGAAATCGAAGGCGAGATGGGCGACGCACAGATGGGGCTGCAGGCGCGCCTCATGTCGCAGGCGCTGCGCAAGCTCACCGGCTCGGTCTCGAAGTCGAAGACCTGCCTCATCTTCATCAACCAGCTGCGCGAGAAGATCGGCGTCATGTTCGGGAACCCCGAGACCACGACCGGAGGCCGCGCGTTGAAATTCTATTCGTCGGTGCGCGTCGATATCCGGCGCATCGCCAGCATCAAGGACGGCGACGTCGTTGTCGGCGGCCGGACACGCGTCAAGATCGTCAAGAACAAAGTCGCTCCGCCGTTTCGCGAAGCCGAGTTCGACATCATGTACGGCGAAGGCATCTCTCGCGAAGGCGACATGCTCGACCTCGCGGTCGACAAGCGCATCGTCGAGAAGAGCGGGACCTGGTTTGCGTACGGCGGCGAGCGCCTGGGGCAGGGACGCGAGAACGCGAAGACGTTCCTGCGCGAAAACCCGGAGACCTTCAAGAAGATCGAGGAGCGCGTGCGCAAAGAGCTCGGCCTCACGCGCGACACAGAAGTCGCTCCCGTGTAAGACTGCTCAGCTCGATGTTCGCAGCGTATCTCGAAGCCACTGGAAGGCTCGACGCGGCAGCCTTCCAGTGGCTTCGCACCTACCACTTCCCTTTCCTCGACCTCCTGATGGAGGGCCTGAGCGATATCGCCGCCGGTGCCGGCATCTGGATCGCGCTGGCGCTGCTCATCGGCTTCATCCGCCCTTCGCGGTGGCCTGCAGCAGCGCAGGTCCTTCTCGCCATCGGAATGACGATTCTGCTGACTGAATCGGCTGCCAAGCCGCTTTTCAGCCGCGCGCGCCCATTTGAGAGCCACGCGGATACTCGAGTTGCGGGACGCAGGCCCACCACGAAATCGTTTCCATCCGGGCATGCTGCCAACGCAGCCGCGGCCGTTTATGCCCTGTCGCGGCTGGCGCCCGAGGGCCGGGCGATTTTCTGGACGCTGGGAATTCTTATCGGGCTGTCCCGCGTCTACCTCGGCGTGCACTATCCGGGAGACGTGATCGGAGGCGGTGTCCTGGGCTTGGCTGCGGCAAGTTGGGTCCTCGGCGGAACGCGCTGGGCCTTCCAGATCCCCGGCTCACCCGCTCACAAGATCGCAAGTTGAGAAGTGGTGGCCAAGGACAGAATCGAACTGTCGACACTACGATTTTCAGACCGACAAACCAAAAAACGAAAAGCCTAGAAAACTCGAATGAACCGCGTATTCATTGGTCGGATTGCGCCTCACTTTATGTGCGAGGAATGCGGGAAGTGATGCAGAATACGCGGCGGTAGGGAAAATTTCAGGGACAGGGGCGCAGAGATGGCGACACTCCATTCCATGATGCCAGATGCCGAGGCGGTGACCTCGCTCGAGCCCGAAGAGCTCGGCGGCGTCCTGATGTCCTACCTCAATGGATTGCCCGCCAACGAGCAAAGCCAGCTCAATCGCCCTAACTTCTTCAGTCGATCATACGGCTCCCACAGATTCACCGATTATTCCGACGCTGACCAAGACCGAGTCGTCGATGCGTTTCTTGAGGCGTGGATGTGGCTGGAGCGAGAAGGGCTGCTTATTCCACGAGATGCATCTGGTGGCCATGGTTTCAAGATAAGCCGTCGCGGCGCCCGGATGAAAACACGAGCCGACGTCGACGGTTATCGACACGCCTCTCTGCCCCGCCACCTCGTGCATCCATCGATCCTGGCTGACGTGTGGCCTTCTTAACTTGAGGGGTGACTATGAAACGGCGGTATTCCAAGCGTTCAAGGGTGTCGAGGTAACTGTCCGTTTCGGAGCCGAGCTCGCCGATGGAGATATTGGTATGGCCTTGATGCGGAAGGCCTTCGACAAGACGACCGGCGTTCTCCGTGACCCGGAAGCTTTGGAAGCAGAACGCGAGGCTCTCGCCCACTTATTCGCGGGAGCGATTGGCGTTTTCAAAAATCCACATTCGCATCGCAAGGTTGTATTGCGCGACCCACGCGAGGCGGCGGAGATGATCCTATTGGCTAGTCACCTTCTAAGAATCGTCGACGCCAGAACAGAAGCGCGCGCCTAAAGGGCCCAAAAAATGCCACGCCCGAAACGACCTAAAATGTTTGCGGTTGCTGCTACCTCACAGCGCCAGGCGGTCGCTGAGATGGCGACGGGCATCGATGACCTATTGGTCTGAGACCTCGAACTCTGGCGTCTCATGAAGCCCGATCGGGCGATCGTCTGCCGACAGCGCGAGATCCCGCAGGGCGTCGGTTGGGATGCGTACATGGCGCTCGAGCTGCGCGTCGAACACAACGGAGAGATCTATCTAACCGAGGTTCACAAAGATCGTGTCGCCTTCCAGCGGCGGGTCGACGAACTGCTTAGGATGTTGGAAGCGACCGATTGGTCAAGAAGAACGGACACTCCATGAGTGATCCAATGCGAGACCATTGGCACATCATAGAAATGCTCGAGTCCCGAGAGCGTTTCTCGACCGATCTGGTCGTCAAGATTGTCGAGAGCGGCCTGGGGCAGTATCACAGAATGCTGTTGCTCATGGCGGCCGTGGCGGCTTTTATTCCTCCTCTTCTGTCCCAGTCCGAACTCCCAGTGAACCTTTGGTTTCTGACTCGTGGGACGTGGGCGCTAATGATCGCGATTGCGATGTGTATTGTTTCGCAGGTGTTCCTTCGAGGAGTGCTCTCATTGGCACTCCGAGCCGTCCAAGCTAATTCGGTAAGGCTCGGTCGCCGCGTGGGATACGCGATTGGGTCGGAGGGTGATGTGAGTGAAGCGTTCGCTCAGGAAGAGGAACACGTCAGCAAGTCCTGGCTTGTCAGATATTGGTGGCACACCTTCGTCTTCGCCATGATCTGGGAGGTAAGCCTTAACTCTGCATTCCTTTACGGCATCTGGTGCCTGTTCCGATCCGTCTATATCTGAGTAACTAGATGGGCCAAATTCGCAAGCGCGGCGCCGTCTACTGGATTCGGTACTACCGTGATGGGCGCCGTTTCGAGGAAAGCGCGAAGACGGACAAGTACGACGCGGCGCGGGACCTGTTGAAGATCCGTGAGGGTGACGTTGCCAAGGGCGTGCCGATCAGCCCGAAGATCGGGCGCCTGCGTTTCGAGGACGCCGCGGCCGACCTGCTCACCGATTACGAGATCAACGGCAAGCGCTCGCACAAGAACCTGAAGAACACGATCGTGGAGGGAGCGCTCGAGCCATGGTTCCGCGGCCGCCGCATGGCCTCGCTGACAACGGCTGACATTCGCGCCTACGTCGCCGACAGACAGGGCAAGGGCTACGCGAACGGCACGATCAACCGCGAGCTGTCCGCGTTGAAGCGGATGTACTCCCTGGCGATCCAGGCGGGCAAGCTCCTGCAGCGGCCACATATCCCGATGCTCACCGAGGACAACGTCCGGAAGGGCTTTTTCGAGCGGGCGCAGTTCGAGGCGGTGCGCAACCGGCTGCCGGCGCTTTACCAGGGCGTGATCACGCTGGCGTACTTCACCGGCTGGCGGGTGGCCAGTGAGATCTTGCGGCTCGAATGGCACCAGGTCGACCGCGCGGCCGGCGTGATCCGGCTCGAGCCGGGCACGACGAAGAATCGCGACGGGCGGATGTTCAAGTACGCCGAGCTCGACGAAGTGCGGGAGACCATAGACGGGCTCTGGGCGCGCCACACGGCCCTCGAGCGCCACGGCATCATCACTCCCCTGCTCTTCTGCCGGCGGCACGGCCAGGCCATCAAGAGCCTGCACAAGCGCTGGACAGCCGCGTGCATCGCCGCGGGCTGCCCGGGCCTGATGCTGCACGACTTCCGGCGCTCCGCGGTCCGGAACCTCAACCGGGCGGGCGTCCCCGAAACGATCGCCATGAAGATCACCGGCCACAAGACGCGATCGGTGTTCGATCGCTACGACATCACGAGCGAAGAAGATCTGGCCGAGGCGTCGCGGAAGCTGCAGGCGCTGACAGGGACAATTACGGGGACAATCGGACGATCGGAGGCGGAGGCGCTCCGAGAACGGCTCGCTAACTCTGTGAAGGGTAAATGGTTAGTGGTGGCCAAGGACAGAATCGAACTGTCGACACTACGATTTTCAGTCGTATGCTCTACCAACTGAGCTACTTGGCCGTCCGGCAGCAGGAATCGTCGTGCGGCGGTTCATAACTATAACCTAGTCCCAGGCCGTCGCAAAGACGAGCAGGACGATCCCGAAAAACGTGCCCGCGCCGACCGCCGCACCGATCGCGATCGCCTTTCCCAGGCTCGACCCGTTCTGCTTCAGCTCCAGCTGCTGCAGTTGATCGAATGGGATGCGGCGCGGCGGCTCCGGAACCCGCGCCTTCGGCTCGAGCGTGATGCCGTCCTCATCCACCACGGCTAACACCGCCCTCTGGCGTTTGCCGTCGGAGGTGCGGACCTGGACCGTCGAACCGATCGGCAGCTTTGACGCGTAGGTGAACCAGTACTCGCGCGATCGAGGCACGGTGTCGCCCGGCTGAGCGCTGAGCGCAGCGTTGGAAACAAGGATGGCCACCATCACGATGGCCGATGTCAGGCGTTTCATGTCCGTTCTCCTCTAAAAATCAACGCCCACACCGATTTTCCATAGCACATGGTCCAGATCCGGGGCAAAGCCGACCTTCAGATCCGTCAGGACGAACAGCCGCTCGGAGGCGTACATCTTTGCGCCGGTTTTGATGAACGGGCGCACGAGCGTGCTCGTGGTGTCGGTCCGAAGCGCGGGAATGGCGACATCGCGCGACGTTTGTCCCGGTTGCGTGGTGTACGCGAAACCCGTCTGCGCCGGACGATCCAACGCCACGCTCCGTCGGATGACGTCGGCGCCGGCGCCGACATACGGATGCACCCAGCTGTTGCGGCCGAATTGGTACACCTGTCCTACGGCGAGCCGGACCTCTCCGATGCGATACGTGGATCGCGCCGACGTTCGAAGGCTGCCGATGACGAGCTCCTCGTACGTCTCGCTGTCGGCGGCATTGTGCCAGCCGGCTTCGATCTCGGTCTTCAGATGATCGGTCCAGTAGTGGCCGGTACTGCCCCCCAGAAACAGACTGGCACGCCACCTGTCGTAGTCGGTGAGACCGACCTCCGACCCGGCCCAGCCGATGGATATGACGGCGTCGTGACGCGGAAGCGCGACCTGCGCCTCGCTCCAGCCCGGACATACCACACACGCAAGAATGACGAGAATGAGCCGCATTGAGCCTCCTCTCTCTCATATGCGCAAAGGCTGGGAGAATCGGCTCTTACCGTTCCTAGCTCGATACCGCCGGGACATTCCCCAGCGTCACCCTCACCACGTGCGGGCCGCTCTGCGGCTCCATCCGCACGCGTCCGTCGCTGATCGCCTGCCCGTCGAGCTCCACCGAGCGCACGCCGCGGCCCGTCTTCTCCGGATTCGCGACTTCCACTCGATATTCCGCACCGGGAATGCGAAGGGTCACCTGGTACTCCGCCCAGTCAGCCGGTACGCACGGGTTGATGAGCAGCCATTCCCCCTCCCGTTTGATTCCAAGAATCTGCTCCAGGGTGACGCGATACATCCACCCGGCCGAGCCGGTGTACCAGGTCCATCCCCCGCGGCCGACATGCCCGGGCGCCGAGTAGATATCGGCAGCGACGGCGTAGGGCTCGACGCGGTACCGCTTCGTCAGGCCCTGATCGGCGGTGCGGTTGATGGGATTGATGAAGCTGAGCAGCTCGTGTGCCGCATCGCCGTGGCCGAGCAGCGCCTGGGCAAGCACGACCCAGAGCGCCGCGTGTGTGTACTGCCCGCCGTTTTCCCGCACGCCCGGCACGTAGCCCCGAATGTAGCCTGGATTCGGCTCGGCTTTGTCGAACGGGGGCGTCAGCAGAAGGATCAGACGCGCGTCGCGATCAACGAGATGGCGGTCGAGCGATTGCATCGCCTGCGTGGCGCGCTCGGCGTTTCCGAGGCCGGAGATGACGGCCCAGCTCTGGGCGAGGGCGTCGATGCGACATTCCGAGTTCTGGCTCGATCCGAGGGGCGAGCCATCGTCGAAGTACGCGCGGCGGTACCATTCGCCATCCCAGGCTTCCTCGAGTGCCTGCACGAGCCGGGCTGAGTGCGCACGATAGAGGGCAGCCTGCGGCACGTCGCCGCGAGCTTCCGTGACGGCCGCAAACCGAGGCAGCAGCGAGGCAAGAAACCATCCCAGCCAGACGCTCTCGCCCCGCCCGCCGGCGCCGACCTCGTCCATCCCGTCATTCCAATCGCCGGTGCCCATGAGAGGAAGGCCGTGCGCGCCCGTGTCGAGCGAGCGGCCGATCGCACGCACACAATGGTCGTAGAGCGAGATCTCGACCGGCATCTGAGTCGGGCGTTCGTAAATGCTGTGCTCGTCCGGTCCCGGAGCGCGCTGCTGCAAGAGCGACGACTTCGCGTCCAGAATGCCCCAGTCGCCCGTGGTGCGCGCGTACTCGAGCGCGGCATACACGAGCCAGAGCCGGTCGTCCTGAATCCGCGTGCGTACGCCCTCTCCAAACGGTTCGTGCCACCAGTGCTGAACATCGCCCTCAGCGAACTGGCGCCCTGCGGCGCGAAGGATGTGCTCCCGCGCAATGCCGGGCTCGAAGTGCAGGAGTGACAGCACATCCTGGAGCTGATCGCGAAAACCGAACGCGCCTCCGGACTGATAGAACGCCGATCGTGCATGGAACCGACAGCAGAGCGTCTGATAGCCGAGCCAGCGGTTCGTCAGCACGTCGAGCGCCCGATCGGGTGTCGCGACCTCGACCGCGCCCATTCGCTGGTTCCATAGCTGCGTGACCTGCTCGAACTCCGCGTCCACGGCCCCCGGCGCGCGGTACTTGGCGACGAGAGTACGCACGAGGGTCTCGTCCGGCCCTTCACCGAGGATGAAGATCACATCGGTGGTCGCGCCGGCTGCCACGGTCACCTTCGCCTGGACGGCTCCACAGGGATCGAGAATGGCGCCGACGCTTCCGGCGAGATGCGCGAACCGCATGGCCGCGGGATCGCGCAAGGTCCCGTTGCGCCCGATGAAGCTCGTGCGATCGCCGGTCATGGTGCGCGACGGAGCGGATGTATCCAGAAACGCCACCCGCTGCCCGAACCCGGCACGGAACGCGTTGCGAGCGAATAGCGCCCCGCACGTCTGGTCGATCGACGTCACGATGTGCGCGGCCGAGCGCGAGCGGTTGTCGGACAGGCACCACTCCACGTAGTAGCAGACGCTCAACTCTCGAGCCTCGGGCCCATCGTTCCGCACGCGCAGGCGCAGCACCTTGACGGGATCGTTGACAGGAACGAAGACGCTGAGGTCCACCGACAGGTTCTGGTGCCGATGCTCGTAGACGATGTAGCCCTGCCCAAACCGCGCGTTGTAGACGATCCCGCGCCCAGCCGGCGAAGCGGTCGCGCTCCAGAACTCGCCGCTGGCGTCGTCGCGGACGTAGACCACCTCGCCGGGCGGGTCGACGATCGGATCGTTGTTCCAGGGCGTCAGCCGATTCTGATAACTGTTCTGGGACCACGTATTTCCGAGGGTGGACTCGGTCGCGACGAAACCGAACTGGGCGTTCGCGACCACGTTCGACCACGGGGCCGGCGGACGCGCCGACACGTGGTACTCGCGGCCGTCCTGTGTGAATCCGCCGTAGCCGTTGAAGAATTGGAGCGCGCTCCGACCGGGGCCAGCGGGTTCCCTGGCAATGTCCTGCCTCTTTTTCGCGGTCGTGACGAGCGGTCGGGGCGGCACAGGCGGGAGCTGCGGACGCCGCAGCTGTACTTCCAGTCCGCCGCGCGATCCCTTGAAGATCGCGCGCGACACAGCGCGAAGCAGCACCCGATCCTGCTCGGACATGGCATCGCCGCGCCGCAGGAATAATCCGCCCGGCCGGTCCATCCAGACGTGGGACGGCCCCGATTCGGCCATCCGCTGCAGCTCGTCCTGCACATCCTGCCGGTAGCTGGTCGGAATCTCGTTGAGGACGACGAGGTCGAACACAAATCCCCTGGCACGCAGGTACTCCTGGGCGCGCAGCAGATCCTGCGCAAGCCCGACCTCGCCGCCGTCTGCGACCGTCACCAGGACGATTGGGAGGTCGCCGGAGATGCCGTACTTCCACAGGTCGGGGGGCGCCCCGGCATTGGCCAGCACCGCCTCCGCCGAGCGCAGCCGCGGATCCGCGTAGATCACCCGTGCCGCCAGCCTCTGAAACCGCGCCTCGTCTTCACGGCTGACACCGAGATGACGCAGTTCGATTTCGCTATGCGTACTGGCCAGCGCAAACGCGCGCGCCGACACCTGCGGATCGTGGTACTTCTCGATGAGCGCGCGCACGCCGTCTTCGTTCTCCGCCACCACGGTGGTAAAGGACAGCCGGGCGGTGACGCCCGGGGGCACCTTCACCCGAATGCGAAGGCTGATGATGGGATCGAGCACGGCGCCGGTCGCGCCCGACAGCGGGGCCTGTGCGACGAGGGCTGATGGCGCGGCGATGGTGCCGCCACGCCCGATGAAGTGCTCGCGGTCGGTTTCGAACTCCACAACGTCGCCAATGCGCCCGCGCCCGGCGACCACATGCCCCATGTACACGCGCGGCTCGCGCCCGCGCGGACGCCTGGTGCAGATGAGCGCGTGGTGTTCGGGCACCGACGTCGTTTCGATGAAGAGGTTGCTGAACACCGGATGCGCCACGTCGGACGCCTGCGGGGTCAGCACCACCTCGGCATAACTTGTGAGCTCGAGCTCGCGGAGCACGCGCGAGTGATTGGTCACCGAAACCCGGCGAATCTCCGCATCGTCTTCAGGCGACACCGTCACTTCGGTGAACGTTTCGATGTCTGCGTCGCGTCTTCGGATGACCGCGCGATCGGGCGCAAAGGTCACCTCGTAGCTGTCGGCCTCGCGTCCGGCTGGCTGGAAGCCGGACGACCAGAAGGCGTGCGTGTCCACGTCGCGGATATAGCAGAAGCTACCCCACCCGTCGCATGTCGCATCCTCGCGCCAGCGGGTGACGGCCACGTCGCGCCACCGCGTGTAGCCGCCGCCGGAATTGGTCACCATGACGCTCATCGACCCGTTCGAGAGGACGTGCGCGCGTGGCGTCACCGTATGCGGCGTGATGTAGCGGCGGACGAGCGTCTGAGCGACCCGGCCGGGTGCTTCCTGAACCCTGTGCTCCTCGGGTGGGCGGTCGAGCGGCACCAGATGCGGGCTCCGCTCCTGCAGCAGCAGCTCCGCGGCCTGCACGCGCGGCTCCGCGTGAAAACGCGCCTGCATGATGTTGCCGTTCAGGCAGTTGTTCAGCGCCACCAGGCTCATCCCGTGGTGATGCGCCATGTAGGTCTTGATGATGGCGCGGCGCTGGCCGGCCTCGAGGCGCTCGCCCGTGTAGTCGATGGCCTCGTAGTAGCCCATCGGTCCGAGCGCCCCCTCAGCGTCGAGGTGCTCGAGGTTTGCCAGCACTTCTTTCGGCCGGAACGGTGCCGCCAGCAGACTGGCGTAGGGTGCGACGACGAGGTCGTCGGCCAGTCCGCGCTTCAGTCCGATGCCCGGCACGCCGAATGCGCGGTACTGGTAGTTGCCGCCGGAGTCCTGCACGTTATAGGCAGACTCCGAAATGCCCCACGGCACCCCGAGGCCCGAGGCGTATTCGATATGCCGCGTGACCACCGCTTCGTAGGTTTCGTTGAGCAACGTGCGCGGATAGGTGCGCATGATGAGCAGCGGCATCAGGTACTCGAACATCGATGCGCTCCACGACACGAGCGCGCGATGAGGGCCGACCGGCGTCATCAGCCGTCCGAGCTTGAACCAGTGCTCCTGTGAGACATGGCGCAGGGCGATGGCGATAAAGCTGGCGAGCCGTGCCTCCGAAGCCAGCGCGTCGTAGTAGGTGGTGTCCCGGCGTCCTTCCGTGACGTTGTAGCCGATGGCAAACAAGTGGCGCTGCCGATCGAACAGAAAATCCAGCTCGGTCTGTTCCGCAAACGCGTCTGCGGCCGCGACCAGCCCGGCGGCGCTCCGACGCAGCGCGTCGCCCGTCTCGTCGGGCGATGTCAACGTTGCGGCGAGCTCCCGCCGACGCTCCGTCACAATCGCCTCGGCGGTCGTCAGCCACCATGCCGCGGAAGCCAGCTGTGAGGCGGAAGCCGGCATACAATCCTCGGCGTCGTGGAC
>Ga0163150_10005387_pt1 | contig 16374 bp, 18 predicted proteins | sample OliLakLV19P2IB_FD_148628 | JGI IMG/M metagenome (GOLD analysis project Ga0163150, IMG submission 148628) | Freshwater microbial mat bacterial communities from Lake Vanda, McMurdo Dry Valleys, Antarctica - Oligotrophic Lake LV.19.P2.IB | ecosystem: Environmental > Aquatic > Freshwater > Lake >...
TTGGCAAACTTCTCGAAGGGTGATGCCGATGTGTTGCGAAAGGCAATGGGTAAGAAGCAGAAAGAAGTGCTGGATAAAATGAAGGACAAGTTCATTGCTGGTTGCAAGAAAAATGGTCATGATGAACGGGTAGCTGAAAAAATCTGGAAAGACTGGGAAGCCTTTGCACAATACGCGTTCAACAAGTCGCACTCAACCTGCTATTCGTTGGTGGCCTATCAAACCGCCTATCTAAAAGCAAACTATCCGGCTGATTACATGGCGGCTATTCTCACGCACTCACAAAACAATTTAGATAACGTAACCTATTTTATCGAAGACAGCCGCAGACAAGGTATTGAGGTGTTAGGCCCGCATGTAAATGAATCGGGTGTACACTTTGAAGTGAATAAGAGTGGACAAATTCGTTTTGGATTAGGTGCCATTAAAGGCGCAGGTGAGGCGGCCGTTGAATCAATGATTGTAGAGCGCGAAGCACATGGATCATACAAAGATATTTTTGATTTCGCCAAGCGATTGAGTGCAAAGGCTGTGAATAAAAAAACATTTGAATGTCTTGCTCTCAGTGGTGCATTTGATTGCTTCACCGAATACCATCGCAGGCAATACATGGCTGCGAAAGAGGGCGATCTTTCGCTTACTGAAAAAGTAATTCGCTATTCCAGCAAAATGCATCAGGAAGAGCAAAGCGCACAGGCAAGTTTGTTTTCAGGAAGAGCAGAGCGCACAGGCAAGTTTGTTTGGAGAATCTACTGGCACACAAATGCCCGCACCAAAGATTGATTCAATAGAACCATTTAGTGAAATTGAAAAACTGCATTTTGAAAAAGAAGTGGTTGGTGTTTATATCTCTGGTCATCCGTTAGATAATTTCAAATTTGAAATGGCTACGTTTTGCACGACTACTCTTTCAACCCTTACTGACTTTGATAGCCTGGAAGGAAAAGAATGTAAGGTAGGCGGTATTGTTGCTAGTGTAGAACATCGGATGACAAAAACCGGTCGCCCGTTTGGCAAGCTGGTGATGGAAGACTACAGCGGCAAATTTGAATTCATGTTGTGGAGCGATGAGTACATGAAGTTTAAGTCGTTTCTAATGCCTGGGTTATTCCTATTAGTAGAAGGTGCAGTTGTGCGTAAAGCTTGGGGTGATCAAAGTTTAGAATTTAAAATCAGAAATATTGAATTGCTAAACGAACTTGCTACTAAACGTGTGCAGGGTTTAGCATTGCGTTTATCTGTTGATTCCGTTTCATCCAGCCTAATAGAAAAACTGAGTAAACTTTGCAAAAAGAATAACGGTGGATCAACTATAACCTTTTACTTGCGCGATGAAGCCGAGGGCATTCAATCCGAGTTGATCTCAAGGGCTTGTCGAATCAAAGTGAATAACGATTTTATTAAGGAGCTGCGAAAAGTAGCTGAGGTAGGCGTGGTTACAGATAAATCGGAAACCCGCTGGCTGACGGAGTCGGTTAACAAACCTAAGCTAGTAGAAAAGGAAGAAATTGGAACAAATTCATCTACCTTTGTGTTGGACACTTTAGAATACGAAACATCTTAACATAAACTTTATAATTCAGATACTATGGGTAAAACATTGGAACTTAACGACTCTAATTTCGATGCGGCAATCAATTCAGATAAGCCTGTTTTAGTTGATTTTTGGGCAGAATGGTGTGGTCCTTGTAAAATGATCGGTCCAGTAGTCGAAGAACTAGCAGGCGATTACGAAGGCAAGGCTATTATTGCTAAAATCAATGTGGATGAAAATCCACTTGTGACTGCGCGCTTTGGAGTGCGTTCAATTCCTACTCTACTCGTTTTCAAAAATGGTCAGGTAGTTGACAAACAAGTAGGTGCTGTACCAAAATCAGTACTCTCACAAAAAATTCAAGCGCAGGTAGTTTAAGGTCTTAATCGCATTAAAGGGCATCTCTAAAAACCCTTGCTTTCATTACCTCAACCCCTGCCCCTTCTCCAGAAGAGAAGGGTAAGCGGAGTTTTTAGAGATGCCCTAAAGTAAGAAGCCAGTGCAAGTAGTTGTGCTGGCTTTTTTTATAAATCTTTTGATTTCTTTCTGGTCGTGGAAAATATTAACTTGAGATTGTTAAATTCAAAGTATGAAAACACTTGAGCTAAAATCAAACATTCATAAGATTGTTGAAGAAATTCAAAGTGAGCAACTTCTGCAATCACTTTACGATTTTTTAAGAACCTGGGAATCATCTAAACCTGGCGAACTTTGGAATTCGCTGACTAATGAACAAAAACAAGAAGTTCTGCTTTCATACGATGAATCTGAAGACGAAGCCAATTTAATTAATAGAGAAAGTATTTTTAGAAGAAGTAAATGAAAATCTCCCTTACAAAAAGGGCTGAGAAAAGTTATCACTCAATAAAGAGTTACATAGCGGATGAGTGGGGCGAGAGCGTTTCCGGAGCCTTTGAACAAAAAGCGATAGATTTTCTAAACCTGCTTGAAGATTTTCCTGAACTTGGAAGTGTTGAAATGCCTGAAAAACAGATTCGGGGTTTTCAGTTAACCAAACAAACAAGAGTTTTTTACAGAGTTAAAAAAGAACAGATAGTAATCCTGTCATTTTTTGATGTCAGACAAAACCCGGAGAAAAAACCAAAATAATCTTGCAGAACTCTACACCCATTATGTATGTGGGAGTTATTCTAATCCCGGATATTGGTTGGATCAAACACGACCCCATCGTTGAGATGAATGGAAAATAGTCTTTATCCTATCATTAAAGTGTACTTATTAATAATTAATTACTTACTTAGTGGCGGCCGAACTCACCTGCGTAGTGTTAACACTATCATACGTGAACATAGTGCAGATGGTACTATTGAAACTATCTATGCGTATTATAAATAATCATTATCTCCTTTCGTTGAATAATAAAGGGAGTCTTATTGCGAGGCTCCCTTTCTTTACTAGTTAAATCGGGCTTTAGATTCACAAAAGTCAACGGGCTTTTTATAATAGAGATCTTTTACTGAATAGTTAAATCGAATTTCATCGTAGTATATTGTTCCTACTCCTTCAATCTCATAGCCATTCACCACTTGACGTGAAATGTAAATCTTATCACCAATCATCTCGGCCCACACATCTACATTTGCGTTATAGAAGTTTTCAATAGTCACATCATTAGAATATACCGATCCGGTTTTGCGCACATAGACATTATATTGTGCAGACTCATTATAGGTTTGGCTATATTCTTTCATTACATAAGAGCCGGCAATCCGATCGCGTTCATCGTACTGAGGTTCTATCACAAGTATATCACAGGAAAGCAGAAGTATACTTGAAGCGATTACTAGTATTCTTGTTTTCATAACCGTACTTGTTTATTTACAAGCACTAAAACAATTGAAGTGCCAGAGGGCTTGAAAGGAGGGTGGTAGTTATGCCAGTGCTTTTGCATACACTGAAAATCAAGCAGTTGCCAAACTACAAATGAAATTGGCTGTTCGACATTTGCAATGTAAACGACAGATAATAGGATTTAAAATTCAATTTATCTGGCTTCGTGATTACGAATCACGAAGAGCGCCATTCAAGAATTAGATTAAAGTCCAAAAGTAAACTGCCTCATCCAATAAATCAGATGAGGCAGTCGAGTTTAAAAAATTGGTTAACTCAGTTTAAAAAATAAGGCACTCCGGCACCGGCAAAAAATATTTACCACCAACAACCACTACGAATGGAGTAAAACACCAGTCGTGCCGGATGTGCCATGTCTTTAAGGAAGTACGAATTTCGATTTACGAAGTACGAATTGCCTAATAATAGAAATCATTCGTAACTCGTCATTCTTCTTGTTCGTAATTCTCATATTCTATTCATGTCTTGAAGGATTTAAGATTTTAGAATTACGATTTACGAATGCAAAGCCTACGCTGAAGCCATCAATCGTAATTCGTAAATCATAATTCGTCAATTTCTCAGTCCACATTATCATGCAGAAATTTATTGTTTCCTAGCAGATTGTTATCATCATTTAGGTTGTAGCGCGAAATGAATGGTTCGGAAGAATGCGGCACATTATCCATCTTCACACCTCTGCGCAAATACGCTGGCAATGTCCACTTCTCATTGAATTCTTCTTTCGACATTTCATTCTTCTTGGCAGACTTCAATTTCTCTCTGCGGATGCGAGCTTGTTCTTCAAGTCGTTTCTTAGTCATCCGCACTTCCATCATTCCCTCCTCATTGATCACCTGATCGGCAGAAATCTCTTTGCCTAATTCAAACTCTTCATCATCGGTGCTGAATAGACTATCTTCACCTTCGTCCTCATCTTCTGTCGAATTAGTCTCTGTCTTTTTAGGCACATCAAAAGTAAAAGAGCGCTCGCGCAAAGAACTCTCGTCCTTCATTGGAGGAATCTCCTTCTTAGCTTCTTCTTTTAAGATCGGCTTGTCATCAGAGTTTACTTTCAATTGAATCTCACTGCTTTGTTGATTCACAGAATTATCAACTCCACCAAATAAAGAAATCTGAGATCGATCTAGCTCGTGTACTTTTTTCTCCTGAGGGTTTTTCTTCAGAATGCTTTCTGTAACAAAACCAGTAGCAATTACGGTTACACGGATACGGTCACCTAACTCGGGATCCACACCGTGACCAAAAATTGCTTCTGCTTCATCGCCAGCTTGCTGTTGAATATATTCAGTGATAGTCGTTAACTCATCCATCTGAAGTTCAGCTTCCTCACCCGAGATAATCGATAACAAGATTTTCTTAGCACCCATGATATCATGGTTATCCAATAAAGGTGAAGCCAATGCTTGCTGCGCTGCTTTGAGTGCTCTGTTATCACCACGTGTTTCTGCTGAACCCATCACTGCAGCTCCAGCATTTAACATGACGGTGCGTACATCTTGAAAGTCAACGTTCACATATCCCGCCAAGGTAATTATTTCAGCAATACCTTTTGCCGCGGTAGTAAGAACACTATCTGCTTCGCCAAATGCCTGACCGATAGAAAGGTTTCCATAAATCTCACGGAGCTTGTCATTTAAAATAATCAGCACAGTATCGCAACTTGAACGAAATGCATCAATACCCAATTCAGCTTGTGTCATTTTCTTCTTTCCTTCAAAAGAAAATGGCGCGGTAACGATACCCACCGTTAAAATATCCATGTCTTTCGCAATCTTCGCAATCACAGGAGCAGCACCTGTTCCTGTGCCACCACCCATACCGGCAGTCACAAACACCATCTTAGTGCCCATCAACATTTCACGAATCTGCTCTTTGCTTTCGATGGCAGCCGCGCGACCAACTTCGGGGTTGGCCCCGCAGCCAAGACCTTCGGTAAGATTTACACCCAACTGAAGTTTGTATGGTACGGGGCTGCTATTTAGCGCTTGTAAGTCGGTGTTTGCTACGACAAACTCAACATCCTTGATGCCTTGTCGAAACATATGATTCACCGCGTTGCTACCTCCCCCACCTACACCAATTACTTTTATAATTGACTTATGATGTTTCGGGAGGTCAAATTTGTATCCTGTTACTGGTTCAAACATGACAATTATAATTTAGTGGTTAATTCAATATTCATTTTTTCCATCGAGGTCATCAATTAGAAGACCTTTTGTTTTATTAAGAATGTTGGAGAAGAAATCGGAAGCCGGATTTAGCTTTTCCTTTTTCACTTTCACAACTTTCTGCGCATCCTTTCCCTGTTTGTAGCGTTCATCACGCTCATCAAGAGAACGGAACCCTGACAACACCAAGCCAACTGATGTTGCGTACATCGGACTCTTTATTGCTTCAATCTTACTCTTACCTAAATGTTCATTTGGGTAACCGATACGAGTATCCATACCAGTCATGTATTCCACCAACTGCTTCAGGCAACTGAGTTGCGAACCACCGCCCGTGATGACGATACCACCAGCAAGTCTGTTCTCATATCCGGAGTTTATTATTTCCGTATGAGCCATTTCAATGATCTCTTCCATGCGAGCTTGAATAATGCTTGAAAGATTTTTTACTGAAATTTCTTTTGCTGTCCTGTTTCTGATTCCCGGTATTGAAACTATTTCGTTTGGACTAGCTTCTTCGGCAATTGCTTTACCAAAGCGAGTCTTCAACTGCTCGGCTTGTTTTGCCATCACCATCAGTCCATGCTGAATGTCGCTTGTTAAAATATTTCCACCGAAAGGAATCACAGCAGTATGACGAATAATGCTATCATGAAACACTGCAATGTCTGTTGTGCCACCACCAATATCAATCAAGCAAACCCCGGCCTCTTTCTCCTCCTCACTCAACACAGCCAAGCTGGATGCAAGTGGTTCTAGAATTAAGTCAGCTATTTCAAGTCCGCCTCTGCGCACACACTTATTAATATTATTGATCGCACTTGTTTGTGCGGTAATAATATGAAAGTCAGCTTCCAACTTTACTCCGCTCATACCAACCGGATCTTTGATTCCCTCCTCGTAATCCACTGTATAATCCTGTGGCATCACGTGTATGATTTCACTCCCTGGCGGGATAACAATGCGATACATATCTTCTGTCAGTCGATTTACATCTTCAATGCTTACCTCATCTTCTTTTGACATGCGTGTGATGCTACCATGATGTATTGAACTGCGAATGTGCTGACCCGCAATGCCTACATTCACGACACCAATGTCGATGCCTGACATTTCACTGGCTTCGCGAATTGCTTTTCCAATAGCGAAAACAGTTTTGTCGATGTTGGTAACAATGCCTTTGATCACACCTTCGGATTCAGCTTTGCCCATGCCCAGCACTTCCAATTTTCCGAATTCGTTTTTGCGCCCAACGATTGCGCAAATCTTGGTTGTTCCGATATCCAGACCTACTATTATTTTTTCCTTTTCCATGTGCGTACTTAATTAGTGGTTGTGTTCAATTATGTTTAAAAAATATTTTTATCTATCCGTTTAGTTTTATTCTGCTACTATCTGACCTTCATACTCAAGATTTACACGTTCATAATGTGTCCATCCTTTTTGTGGAAGAATCTCTTTATAAAAAATCATGAGCTTCTTCAATTTCAATTCGAAGTCATCTACCTTTCCAAATTCAACCCGCTGACTGGTCATCTGTGGGTAAATGAAAATTTTGCCGTTGGCATTAACATCCAATTGAGCAATCTGTGCCTTCCAAAATTTATCATTGTTGATGTACTCAATCATTTCCAATAATTGACTTCCGATTTCATTTTCATTGAGGTTCTCATTCTTCACCAGGGTTTTCATATAAGCTCCGCTTAACAGCGTAACACGCGAAGAATACTTTTCAGATACCGACATTATGGTTCCATCCTCAGCGATATAGGCGTCAGGTGCATCTTCTTGAACAATGCGGGCAATCGGTCTGCGCAATTCAACATGCACTACCAGATTACCTTTCAAGTCGCTGAATAATTCTGCATTCAAAATGTGTCTGTCGTACTTAAGGCGAGTTTCAATTGCCTTAAGGTTAATGTTATCTATACTGCTACCAATAATTTTCTGACCACTGCCTTCCACTAAACGCATCACATCAGCTTCATCCAGAAAATGATTTCCATTGATGTTTTCTAAGTCGATCAAAATGTCTTTACACACCAAACCATCTTGCTTTCTTGAACTAAACGCAATCAAAAATGAGATCGCCAGCAACGCTGTGGCTATCTTTATCTCTTTACGAATGTTTAATTTCCACTTCATATTAATTGCGACTAAGCATCATCTCCTTAATAGGTTTCACAAACGTATCGATGTCACCAGCACCAATGGTAGCAATTACTTCCACATCAAGATCTTCCAACTTTTGCAACACATCCTTCTTCGAGCATCTGATTTTAACGGGACTGGTAATATTTTTGAAAAGCATATCTGAGGTTACTCCAGGGATAGGTTCTTCACGAGCTGGATAAATATCCATTAGCAAAAGCTCATCGGCCAAACTCAAACTCTTTGAAAACCCTTCTGCAAAATCGCGCGTGCGCGTAAATAGGTGCGGTTGAAAAATAACTGTAATCTTTTTACCCGGATACATTTCTTTCAATGATCGTAGGAATGCTTCAATCTCTGTTGGATGATGTGCGTAGTCATCGATGTAAATCAACTTCTCATTTCGAATTACATATTCAAACCTTCGCTTCACACCACTGAAAGATTCAAGTGCCTCACGAATTGTCAATTCAGGAACGCCAAACTTCATAGCAACCAGCATGGCGGCAATGGCATTTTCCATATTATGAAAACCGGGGACGCCAAGCTTTATCTTCTCAATCTTCTTTGCAAAACCAATCAGATCGAACTCAAAAAAACCGTCCCGGCTAACCGGAACAATGTTGCTGGCAAAAAATTGTCCCCGGCTCGTTCCATATGTTTCTGTCTTTAATTCACGCGCTTCATTCGCGAGCAACGTTATCGATTCATGTATTATGAGATTGCTACTAACCTGGCTGATAAATTCTTTAAAGGAGCAAAGCATCTGAAAATGATCTCCATAAATATCCAAGTGATCAGCATCAGCGGAGGTTACTACTGCAGTATGGGGAAATAATCTTAAGAATGAACGATCAAATTCATCTGCCTCGGCAACAACTATCGTCTCATCATTCACCTCGCCATTCATGACCAGGTTCGATTCATAGTTGGTAGTGATACCACCCAAAAAAGCAACCATATTCTTGCCCGCATGCTTAAGTATATGCGCAATCAAAGATGAAGTTGTTGTTTTGCCATGGGTACCAGCAACAGCTATCGTTTTATAATTCTTCGTCAACAAGCCTAATACCTCAGACCGTTTTAATATTGTAAAGCCGTTTTCTTTTAGGTAGTTATGCTCTACATGGGTTTTAGGAATTGCCGGAGTAAAGATTACTAATGTCTTCTCTTTACAAATGTAGCCTGGAATAAATTCGATCTTATCCTCAAAATGAATTTCCATTCCCTCCTCAATTAACTCGTGGGTTAACGGAGTTGGTGTACGATCATATCCGGCAACACGCAAGCCCTTATGTCTGAACCAACGTGCAATAGCACTCATGCCAATGCCACCAATGCCTAAAAAATAAATACTATCGTATTGATCCAACTTCATTTCTTAACAATCAATTTTTCAATTTCATCAACTATGTCTTCTGCAGCCCGTGGCTTACCTAAGCGACTAATATTTTCGCGCAGCGAATTGCATAATTGTTGATCATAAATAAGCTTAAGCGACTCACTAACCAATGACGCCTTTGCATCACGATCTTTAATAATTTTTGCAGCACCTTCTTTCACCAAAGTCATTGCGTTTTTTGTTTGATGATCTTCAGCCACATTTGGAGAAGGAACCAGAATGCATGGTTTCTTTGCCAAACAGATTTCAGAAATTGATAACGCACCTGCGCGCGAAATCACAACATCAGAAGCCGCATACGCCAGGTCCATCTGCTTTAAAAAATCATGAACACGAATTCTTCTTAAGTCTTTATCCTGAATTTGCGTTTTCACACTTTCGAAATAAAATTTTCCTGTTTGCCAGATTACCTGAACCTGAGAATCAATCAGTTTATCAATGTCGGCCAAAACACTATCATTGATAGTTCGTGCACCCAGACTTCCACCTAAAATCAATAATGTTCTTTCTTTTGTAGACAACCCAAAGTGCTCATGTGCTTTTTCTCTTTTTGAATCAAGATCAAGAATATCCTTTCGTACGGGATTGCCTGTAAAGACAATTTTATCTTTTGGAAAATATTTTTCCATTTCCGGATAGGCCACACACACTTTCTGAACCTTCTCGCCTACTTGTTTATTAGTAAGTCCTGCATAAGAATTTTGCTCTTGAACAAGTGAAGGGATTTTCTTACTGGTAGCCGCTAACAATATCGGACCACTTGCATAGCCACCGGTTCCAATTACTGCGTCAGGCCTAAATTCATTTATAATTCCACGAGCCTTAAAATAGCTTGAGATTAACTTAAAAGGAAGCATAAGATTGGAAAGCGTGAGCTTACGCTGAAGTCCACTAATCCAAAGGCCTACAATTTTATAGCCTGCGTCAGGTACGCGTGTCATTTCCATTTTTCCTTTTGCACCAACAAAAAGAATTTCTGCATCAGCATGGCGAGTTTTAAATTCATTGGCAATTGCCAATGCCGGAAAGATGTGACCACCCGTGCCACCACCAGTAATAATTAATCGATATGGTCTGTTCGTATTCAAATCTTATTAATGTTCAACTCTATAAAAATATTTCCGATAGCGACCTCACCCCCTACCCCTCTCCAGAGGAGAGGGGTGACTGGTCTTACTAAATTTACCGGTCTTTTAAAGTTCATCTTATCCTTTTTTAACCTGTCCATAATTTCCTCCAGCGGAGAGGGATATTAAGCTGCTTTCGCATCCATATTTTTTTCTTTCATTCCAAGCCCACCGGTTGCAGTTTTTTGTCCCCAGTTTTCTTCGCGCTCACCACGACTCACACTCAAAATAATTCCTACTGATAAACCTGTAAATACCATTGCCGTTCCACCCATACTTCACCACGACTCACACTCAAAATAATTCCTACTGATAAACCTGTAAATACCATTGCCGTTCCACCCATACTAATTAGTGGCAACGGTTGCCCAGTGATTGGACCGAGTCCAACTACAACACCCATGTTCACCATAGCTTGGCAGACCAAATCAAAACTTAACCCTGCAGAAAGTAAACCACCGAAAGCACGCTCACTATTGTAAGCTGCTTTCATTCCTCGATGCAGTAGTATGAGATATAGAACTAATACAATTGCTCCACCGATCATACCATATTCTTCAATCACAATAGCGTATACAAAATCAGAATAAGGATGTGGTAAGATATTCCGCTGTTCACTATTGCCAGGTCCCTTTCCAAATATGCCGCCTGTAGCAATAGCTATCATTCCATGCTTAGCCTGAAACGGAAGTTCCGTTCCCTGAACAAAACTCAGGATTCGATTTTTAGCCGTCTCACCCCGAACTCCAAACTTCAACGCGACTGCACCGGCTAACAAACCCACCAACACAAGCATGGCAAGATATTTAACAGGTACGCGACCAATAAACATCACCAACATGCAGGTTGCAAAAAGCAGCATAGCAGTCGATAAATTGGTAAGAGCTATTAGTCCGCAGATTACTCCACACCAAATAAGCATCGGGATCAATGACTCTTTTATATCCTCAATATTCTGTTGCTTCTTGCTAAGCATACTCGCCAGATTAATAATCAAGGCTAAGCTTGCAAAATCAGACGGTTGAAAGGATGTGTGGTTGAAAGGACGTGTTGATAAATGGAAGTGTAATCCAACGAGCCGCGTCATTGATGGTAGTTCCATTGGTGAAAGTATAAATCAATAAGGGAACACTTACCCATAATGCCAATCGAGAGATTTTAGAATAGTATCTATAATCAATTTTATGCGCGAACCACATAGCAGCCAATCCAAGAAATACCATGAAGGTATGTTTGATCAGGTAAGACTCCGGACTTGACGACCTTTTAAACGCCAATGTTCCTATAGAGCTATACACTACTAAGATGCTAATGAGTGAAAGCGTAAAAACCACTGCCCAGATCACCCGATCACCTTGTAGATTTTTATCAGCCCAAATTTTAATCTTTGTTGTCATACCAATGATTTTTCTGTTTCACTTTTCAATTCCAAAACTGCTTCCCGAAACTGATCACCACGATCTTCATAGTTTTTAAATAAATCGAAACTCGCGCAAGCAGGGGAAAGTAAAACCACATCACCTTCTTGAGCAGCTTTCAATGCCAACCTGACAAGTTCTTTCACAGTTTGCGTTTCCAGAATTTTAGGAACAACATCTCCAAAAAACTCCTTTAGTTTGCTATTATCTTTACCCAGGCAGATCAGCGTCTTTACTTTTTTGGCGACATCGTCTTTGATAAGATTGTAATCATTGCCTTTATCAATGCCTCCGGCAATCCAAATGAGTGGTTGGGTAAAACTTCCTAACGCATACACCACTGAATCGACATTAGTTGCCTTTGAATCATTCACGAATTCTACACCTTGAATTGATGCCACAGATTCAAGTCGATGTGGTGCATTATTAAATGACTTCAACCCGGCTTTAATAGAACCCAAATCAGCACCTGCAAAAAATACGGCCGTTACAGCCGACAAGGTGTTGATCAGGTTATGAGGTCCTTTCAAAGTAGTATCCGATTGTGAGATACTGAAAGGTTGTGCTCCCAAATTGAAAACCATTTGCGCACCATCATAATGAGCGGGTGTCGATTTATCTTTTAGAGAGATAGGTATTTTATTAACGGTTATGTTTCTAGTTGAAACCTGTGTTCCAGTAACAGCGTCATCAGCATAGTAAATAAACTGATTTGCCGAGGTCATGTTTTGGATCAACTTGAATTTGGAGTTTATATAGTTCTCCATTTTATATTCATAACGATCCAGATGATCAGGCGTAATATTTAGAAGAATTCCAATCTCGGGGCGAAATGTAACAGTGCCATCTAATTGATAGCTGCTGATTTCAACCACATACCAATCGTGATTTTCTTTCGCAACCTTTCGCGCCAGGCTCTCACCTACATTTCCCGCCAAGGCAACATTGAATCCTGCGGTCTTTAGTAAGTGGTAGGTTAATAATGTGGTAGTTGTTTTTCCATTCGTGCCCGTAATCGCAATCACCTTCCCTTTTAAGTATCGGAAAGCAAACTCCAACTCATCAATTATCTCAATCCCTTTTGATTTGGCCGACTTTATAATCTCAGCCTTGTCAGGAATTCCAGGGCTTTTAATGATAAGTTGTGCGTTTAAAATAAAATCAGTGGAGTGAACCCCTTCTTCGTAAGCAATTGATTCGCTTCTTAACTCAGTTTTATATTTTTCTTTAATACTTCCTTGATCCGAAACGAACACGTCAAATCCGTTCGCTTTCGCTAGCAATGCAGCTCCGGTTCCGCTCTCACCTGCACCTAATATGACTACTCGTTGAGACATTTTGTATTTTAGAATTACGATTTACGATTTTTAGTTTCGTTCAATTTCTTTTTCACTCTCATGACAATCCTTTTATTCCTTGCTATAAGTTCTTCCTTAGTCATCTCACTAAATCGTCAATTGTTCATTGCAAATCGTACATTCTAGTTTCATCTCAGTTTTAATGTAGCCAGTGAAAAAATCGCTAACAGAATTCCCACAATCCAAAACCGAGTCACAATTTTAGACTCATGAATATTTTTCTTTTGATAATGATGATGCAACGGAGACATTAACAATATCCTACGCCCTTCGCCATATTTTTTCTTGGTATACTTAAAGTAAGATACTTGCGTCATCACGGAGAGCAATTCAACAAAGAAGATCCCACACAACACTGGGATCATCAACTCCTTACGAACTGCCAATGCCAACACGGCAATGATGCCACCCATCGAAAGACTTCCAGTATCACCCATAAATACTTGGGCTGGGAATGAGTTGTACCATAAAAACCCTAAGCAAGCTCCTACAAAGGCGGTACAGAAAATTACTAACTCACCCAGATTAGGGATGTACATAATATTCAGATAACTACTAAAGTCAACTCGGCCTGAGAGGTAAGCAAAGATTGCCAACGTTAAACCAATGATTGCCGAAGTACCAGCAGCCAATCCGTCAATTCCATCTGTAATATTCGCGCCATTGGAAACAGCTGTGATCACGAATATTACGAGTAGTGTATATACAATCCACGTATAACTTTTATCAATCCAAGGCAACAAGCTGCTGTAATCAAACTCATTGTTCTTCATAAAAGGAACGGTTGTTGTGGTTGACTTAACATCTCGGTATTGTAATTTATCACCTGTCTCAGGTTGCATTACTTGAAGACTTGTAACCGTAGCTGGTTTTACCTCACGCACCACCACACTTTCATTAAAGTAAAGTGTAAGTCCAACGATTAATCCAATCGTCACTTGCCCTACAATTTTAAATCGACCTGCCAGTCCTTCCTTATTTTTCTTGAAGACTTTAATGTAGTCATCTAGAAAACCAATTAGTCCTAACCAAACTGTGGTGGTGATTAAAAGGATAACATAAACGTTATCCAACTTTGCCAGTAGCAAGGTTGGAATTAAGATAGCTGCGATAATAATGAGTCCGCCCATCGTTGGTGTTCCTTTCTTCTGCAATTGACCGTCCAAACCAAGATCGCGAATATCTTCACCCACTTGCTTCTTGCGTAAATAATTAATTAACCTCTTTCCTAACGTTATGGTGATAACCAATGACAACACAGCCGCTGCACCTGCGCGAAATGAAATGTATTGAAACAACCCTGCCCCGGGGAAGTCAAAATTCTTTTCGATATAGTTGAAAAAATAGTACAGCATTAGTTGCTAAACATTTTTAACATCCGTGTCAAAACTTCTTTATCGTCAAATGGGTGCTTAACTCCCTTTATCTCCTGATAATTTTCATGGCCCTTACCTGCTACTAAAATGATGTCCTTTTCTTTTGCCATCATGCAAGCAGTCTTAATGGCTTCTTCACGATCCACCATCACCAATGTTTTCTTTGCATCCGTAGGGCCTACTCCTGTTTGCATTTCTCTAATGATTTCCATCGGATCTTCACTACGTGGATTGTCGGAAGTAAAGATCACTTTCGTGGAATACTTGCACGCAATAGCAGCCATCAACGGTCGCTTAGTACGATCGCGATCACCGCCACAGCCAACAACTGCAATCACCTGTTCATTCCCTGAACGAAAATGTTCAATAGTCTCCAGCACATTTTTTAATGCATCGGGTGTATGTGCATAATCAACAATGGCAGTAAATTTTGATCCCGGCATTATTAATTCGAAACGACCGCTAGCCCCTGTCATTGCTGATAGTTTCAGCAATACTGATTCAGGATCTTCTTCTAATAAACAAGCCGCTCCGTAAACAGCTAATAGATTATACGCATTGAAATCACCAATTAATTTGAACCAGACATTCCGTTCAGCAATTTCTAGTTCTAAGCCTTCAATGGAATTCGTGATAATCTTTCCTTTGAAGTCGGCCATTTTCTTAAGCCCGTATGTTTGCTTTTTGGCCTTGCTATTTTGAAGCATTACCATTCCGCGCTTGTCATCTACATTAACTAAAGCAAATGCGGATGCAGACAATCCATCGAACAATCCTTTCTTAGCTCGAATGTAGCTTTCAAACGTACGATGGTAGTCAAGGTGATCATGAGTAATATTTGTAAAAATCGCTCCAATAAAATTCAACCCTTCAATTCTGCTTTGAGCCACTGCGTGCGAACTCACTTCCATGAAACAATGCGTACAGTTTTCCTTCAGCATTTCTACCAGCAATTCATTTATTTGAATCGGATCTGGCGTGGTGTGTGTTGCTACAATTTCTTTATCCACAATTTTATTAACAACTGTGGATAACATTCCGCATCGGTATCCGAGATAAGTAAAAAGCTTAAATAACAACGTTGCAACCGTTGTCTTTCCATTTGTTCCTGTTACGCCAATCAACTTTATTTTAGAGGATGGGTTTCCGTAAAAGTTTGCAGCAACAATACCCAATGCTTTCGCACTGTCTTTTACTGTTACATACGTTGATTTATCAGACATTACTTCTGGTAATTTCTCACCAACAACAGCAACAGCTCCGTCTGCAATAGAGCAACAGCTCCGTCTGCAATAGCTTTTTCAATAAACTTATGACCATCAGACTGGGTGCCTTTTACCGCGATAAACAGAAAGCCAGGTTGTACTTTTCGTGAATCAAAAGCAATTCCCTTCACATCTACATTCATATCGCCTGAAGTAGAAGTGATGTGTACTCTATATAATATGTCCTTTAACTCGGCCATTATCCTAATCGTAAATAAATTCGTGATCCTTTCGAAATTCTTGAACCCGGTAAAATGGATTGTTGTGTTACCCTACCCTTTCCTTCAAACGAAACCCGCAATCCTGATTTTTCAAGCAAGTAAATTGCATCTCTATAGGTCATGCCCATTACATCGGGCACCTGGTCTTTTACAACAGCATTCTTTTTCCAAACTACCGCACTTCCGCTAATCGAAGCTTTGATCCATTCTTCTTCAGTAGTTGAATGATTTGAAACTCCCAATTCATTGCTCAGCATAGTAAGTTCTTGTTGATTACCTGCACGGATGGTTGGAAATACGCCAGCTTCTAAAACTTTCTTTTTCTCCATCTCTCTATGGAGATTAAGATCACGCGCATAAATATTATCAGCAATGTCTTTGAACACCGGGCCCGCTACATTATTGCCATATTGATAAAATCCACGTGGATTTTTAATCAACACAATTGCTGAATACTTTGGAGCATGAGCAGGGAAATA
>Ga0163150_10005389_pt1 | contig 16373 bp, 17 predicted proteins | sample OliLakLV19P2IB_FD_148628 | JGI IMG/M metagenome (GOLD analysis project Ga0163150, IMG submission 148628) | Freshwater microbial mat bacterial communities from Lake Vanda, McMurdo Dry Valleys, Antarctica - Oligotrophic Lake LV.19.P2.IB | ecosystem: Environmental > Aquatic > Freshwater > Lake >...
CGTCACAAAGCGGCTCCGGTGATCTCATTAAAATCGGATTCCGCGCGCAGATTGGTACCTTGAAATCGCAGGCAACGGGAACGTATCAGACGACGGTGACGTTTACGGCTGCGACGCAGTAATTCATACGACGAAATCTGAAAAGAAAACCGCCCGAAAAGGCGGTTTTTTAGTTCATTGAATGGAGCCGCCCATTCCCTCCGGGGACTGCGCTGCAAGCCACTCACACTTCGCTGCGGCTCGCGTTCGAGAGCGTGCAGCCGAGAGCGGGATTGAGCCGACGATCATTTCTTCCAGTGGACCCGGTTGGGCGTATGCATCCACGTTTCCTTCGGATAACAGAATGCCTCTCCGTTCATGCAGATATACACGCCTTTTTCGAGATGGAACAATTCTGCGATTGAGTATCCAAGATTGAATTGGGCATCCGATGGCATTAAATGCCCATATTTGTCGATAGTTTCCAGTAACGTCCCCATCGATCCGGTCAATACCACAATCTTTCCTTCCAAGGATAGTTGTGTCGCAAGGAAGACAGCAGTGTCATTAATGGTATAGGTGCCATGTGTTACAAGATGATGTTGCATGGCGTATTCTGTAATCGCGCGCAGGAGATTACTTCTGTCCTCCTGTGTAATGCTCCGGCTGTCTTTGATACATATATTATTAAAGCGCCGGTCACAGTTCATATCCATCGATGACAAATATCGTTTTACCAAAGATGTCGAAAGCGCCGTCACTGCGCCATCAACTAATGGATCATTTCGTGAATCAATGGTTCCGCCCATGATGTGCACCGTGAGGCTTCTTTTCACTGGCATGGATATACGATAGATTTTCAAAGATATCTGTAAATGGAGCTCTCTGCTCAATGACGTTAGGACTGCGGTAGCTGTTGGCAGCTATGTATAGGACCAAGCGCCTGATCCTCCAATATCGGTTCTTTCGGTTACCTTAGCCTGATATTGCTTTGTACAAGGCCAGAAAGCGGTAACCCTTGTGCCGACTGGTCGGTTCATATGATTGCGTATTCTTTCAAATTTTTCTGATATAGTTCATAGGATTTATGAAAATAACACCTCTGAAGCAGCGGGATGAATCCGATTGTGGACCAACTAGCATCCATATGGCTGTTCAGTACTTTAAGCTGCCTTATTCATTCGAGGAGATTGCGAAGGTTTCGCAGTACCAGAATAAAGATGGTCTTTCCAATGAAGATCTTGTCGAAACATCAAAAAAGCTCGGACTTGCCGCACGCTCGAAAGCAAATGCTGCATGGGGCGATCTCATGCGCTCCAATACTCCCAACACTGTCATTATCGTATCTTGGATGAAATATGGCTATATGGGACATTTTAGTGTTGTAGAGAGAGTGGATAAGGATTGGATTGAACTAGCCGATCCTGAGGATGGGAAGATCAATAAAATGGAAAAAATACTCTTTATGCGTCTATGGATGGATTACGATGATATGTGGTATCCATCGAAAAATACCGACATTCAATTGCGCTGGATGTGTGTTGTTTCAAAGAAACGCACAACAAAAAAAGCCTGAAGCGGATAAACCGCCTCAGGCACTTCGTCTTACTCAGATGATTCATGTGCCAAACTGAGAATGCACATGAGAAGGTGGAAGACGAGATTGGTTGTCATATCGCCCCGGTCGAGACTTGGGCACAGTTCTACAACGTCAATGCCGACGATGTGATTTTGACGAGCGATTGCTTCAAGCAGACGAAGCATCGTGTCTGGCATCATTCCCATCGGAACTGGCGTACCCGTACCGGGGGCAACGCTGGGATCCAGCACGTCCACATCAAAGCTGATGTAGCACGTGCGGCCATGCGGGATCCGTTCTTTGATGATGCCATCCAGATCGGCATCGATTTCCCTTTGCCTCACCACATGGCATCGGTCGTTATGAGACGGCGCACCGGCAAAGCCGCGAATGCCGAACTGGTAGATTTCCAATCCGGGATTCTCGTGCAATGCCCGACTCATCACATTGCCATGATGATGGCTGACGGTTGAGTCCCATTCAGCCAGATCCGTATGTGCGTCGAAATGTATGAGTGTGAGTTCCTCATGCACTTCACTGCATGCACGGATGAGTGGTGCAGAAATTGAGTGATCTCCGCCGATGAAGACGGGGAACGCTTTCCTGTGATGGATGGTGAGGGCTGCCTGATGGCACCGTTCGTAGAATGCACGTGGGTCTTCAGACAGATGATTGACCACATTTCCCACGTCTGCGAAGGGAACGCCTTCGAGGATGACCTTCCCCATATTGGCCGTGTACCATCCTCGATTGGCTAGCGTGAAGATATCCCGATCATACGTGATGAAACGGGTGGAAACCTCACGCAGCTTTTCCGGACCATGGCGGGCACCGGGATTTCCCGTTGTCGCTTGATCGCTGCCGATGCCAGCGATCACCATTGCCCCTTCCTCGATTTCCTTCGTGTTCACACTGGGGCAGTGCGCGAAGGTCGTCTTGGGATGCACAAACGAATCGGTATCAATGATCGTGCGCAGATTACTCTGCTCACGTGCAGCCACATTGGATGCATCGATGATGAATGATGCATCCAGAAACGGTGACACCAGCATCCGGAACTGTCGAAGACTTCCTCGCCCGTTGACACCCAAGGATCGTGCAGCATTGCTCAGCGTGCGCGGTTCTTGGAAGGCATCGAGAATCTTCATGGATTCAGAGGTCATCTGCAGGCGTTGGCCGGTCAACGTATTGATGACCACGCGAATGCCTGTCCCTGTGTCCATGCTTTCGAGCGACAGATGCTTCGAAAGCACGAAGGCTTCTGTTTTTTTCATGACTTCTTTCCTTTCTTTGACCCGCACAGAATGCAGCTCCTCCGCTTTTTGAAAGTACGGAAATGAATTCCGAACGTCAGAAAGTCGAGTTCTGCAGCCCGATTGAGCATGGTTGGAGTGGCGAATCCCGTGAGGACTTTGATGGCCTCAAGGACATGATAGTTTGCAGTGATGGCGCTGATGGCGCCGATGTTTCCTCCTTGGATATGTGACGGTGTGATGACGAGGTGTTCGTAGCCAGCATGATCGAGTTGCTGATCCAGCGCATGTTCGTAGCAGTACCAACAAGCCGATTTGCCGGGGATGATCGTCGGGCCGATGAAGCTCAGATGTCCATCATATCCTCCGCAGAGAATGTGAGGGATGCCCAAGGTATGACCTGCCTCCGTCACGAGACGATTAAGCATGTCTGTATGCGGTTCGTCTGCGCAATTGATGATCAACGTCGCATCCTGTGCCGCATTAACGCACTCATCCTTTTTGAGAATCTTCATCTGCAGAATTTTGGTCCGAACGCAGGCATCGATCTGAGTAAATTTGCTCGCGATCGTTGCAGCTTTCGGCTTTCCGATATCAGCGAGAGTGAACATGCACTGGCGATTGAGATTTGCCAGTTCCACGACGTCGGGATCCACCAAGGTGAACTGCCCAACCCCCGCCAGCATCAAGCCCTGTGCCACCCATGTGCCGATGCCGCCAAGTCCGATGATCATCACACGTGATGTCTTCAGGCGACGCTGCATCTCTTCCCGTGATGTCTTCAGGCGACGCTGCATCTCTTCCCGTGAAAGCTTCGGCGTTTCGAACTCCGCGAGGAAGTTAAGCTGAGTCGCAAAGCGCGACTCTTCCACCGTTGCCCTTGTTTTACGCTTGATGCTGAGCACCTTTGCCTTTTGCAAGGCGGACACGATCTTTTTGATCTCGGCCTTAGGAAGGCCTGTGGCTGCTTCGATTTCTGTGAGCGAATGCTGGCCATCGAAAAGTCGCAGACACTGAAATGCCGCTGCATTCAGTTCGAATGGCAGGATGACGCTGCTTGCGTTAAACAGGAAGTTCACTTCATGTGCATCACCCTGCTGGCGATGCATTACGGAAATACTGTCTTTGATTTGCGGGAACATGTTGCCTCCTTTGTGTGAGAAAGAAAAAAGAGGAGAGGCCGGATGGCCTCCCCCCTCTCGGAAGCGACATGCCTCCTTTCAGATCCTGCTGCTACGAGCGGCGACGGCGCAACGTGCGCATGTAGATGTCGTCGTTCCGACGCGGCAGGGGGTTGATCACGACTTTGCCCACGTCGAGCGTGGGTTTGGTGGCGTGATCGGTCTTCACGGTCGCTGGTCGAGCGGGAGCTGACCGCCGACGCTCCAAGGTTGCTGTGCTCACAGTTTCTCCTTTTGGTTGAGTGTTGCCGCTGTTGCCAAGAAACGATGCTCTTGCACCATTGAAAAGCTTGGCATTAGCGGTACCGGAGCATTGATATTGTTACAGTTATGTATCCATAGTGTCAAATGTATATTTTGTCAATAAACTGCAATATCATTATTTTGGCTTATTACAGAGAAAAAATATGTTCTTATGGGTAATAGAACAGCCTGTTGCTTAGCGTTTTCTAAAGAACTTGTTACTTGTGACAAAGCCAATATCGCATCACAGCGGATTATTAAAAAAAGCGGGATCCTGCATCGGGAATTGAGGGTGAGGGGGTATCTGTTCTCCAATAGTGGATTGAGAGTGATAGTGCTCTATGTAGGACAAAGTGCCATATCCTGCCTTATTGGTTTCACTGGTTACCTTGAAAGAATAATCGCTCGTGCAAGACAAGAGCGGGGTAACCGTCAGTGTTCCACTCGGTACCGATTTTTTTACAGGCTGTGGCGCATACGTATGTGTGCGCGGAAAAATCGTCGCACAACGCGCACCCACAGGTGCGCCACCTTTTTTCAGGGTGGATTTCAAAAAGATACTTCTTTTTTGGTTCAATCGGCTTTGATTGGAGTGTTGATTTCTCTGTGTTTCCTCGGCCCGGTTTTCTTTTTTAGGGTACATCTCTCCTATAAAGAGAGTCTTTCAAAAAAATCGGCGCGGTAAGGCATAAACTTTCCATAAGCATGCCTATCCGTGAGCGAGTATGATGGAATCATGCAAAGTGCGAACGTGTCAAACGAGCCCATTGTATCAAGCGAGCAGGATCGGCTGCATCGCTCACCCTTCGCCGCCGCTGTCGCAGATTGTATTTTCAAAAGGACCGGCACCCGCGACGGAGGCAGGCTTCTTCTCTCGCACAGTCTCAGCATCGCTATTATCGGTGATTGGGGGCAAGGGAAAACTTCGCTGCTACATTTGATAGAGGAGAAGTTTAAAGCTCTTACAGAGAGCAAAGGAGTGAAAGAGCCGGTATTCGTCTGGTTCAATCCGTGGCGCTATGGCGATGAGGATGCGTTGATCAGCGATTTTTTCGCGAAAATTACAAGCAACCTTCCTGTCTCAACGAAGGAGAAGAAGCGTATCTGGAAGACAGTCCGCCGGTACACAACACGGCTATCACAGCCGGTAGAAGGAGTGTTGGATCTGGTCGCTGACAATGCGGGCATGCCGTGGAAGCTCTTAGCAGTACCCTTTAAATGGTTATTGAATTTAGTGAAGGAAGTGCCTCAATCGTTAGAACAACAAAAACAATCCATTGCCGCTGAATTCAGGAAGCTCGACCGCCCAGTTGTCGTCTTCATTGATGATGTTGATCGTCTGTATCCTGAGGAGATTGTTCAACTTCTCAAGCTCATTCGGGTCAATGCGGACTTTCCGAATGTTGTGTACGTCTCAGCTTTCGATAGTCGACATCTAGAAGAGGCACTAAAGCACAAGGGCGTGACAGAGCGCCCACGCGAATATATGGAGAAGATTTTCCACGTGCCCTTCTCTATCCCCGCACCAAGCAGGCGCGACCTAGTTGAAGTGCTGGTTGAAGGCGTAAATGCAGTGGCCGATCCATTAGTGCAAGGTCGTATGGAGAAACTCTTCATAGAGGAAGAATTTGTGAATGCCTTTACCTACCGCGCAAGTCGCTACTTTAAATCGGTTCGCGATATTACCAGATATCTAAGTGGAATTGAGGCCGGAATCAGCGCCCTACGCGCAGAAGTTGATCCGCTGGATTTCATGCTTGTTGAATTGCTGCGCATCTTCGAGCCTACTGCTTACCAGTTCCTTGTTGGTCTGATGCAAGATGAAGGAAAGGTTCACATTTGTAATTCGGGAGAATCCTTTGTGCATAAACCTAATAACAAGCTGGACGAGCGCATGAAAAAGATTGAGCTGAGTCCCGAAGCTCGCGATATTCTGGGCATTCTTTTCACGCAGAAATTGGGAGAAGGAGGTGGTATGGGATACACAAGGCATTTCAAGACCGACGCTTGTCGCATAGAAGAACTTGATAGTTATGATCGTTATTTCACCTATCACGTTGATGGATTGACCCAGAAGGAATTCACGGCAGTGGCGCAGGCGCATGGTAAGGATCTGGAGGCCGCTTACGATGGATTGTTTGAGAAGAAGCTTGTCTATGAGTATCTCGAATCCTTGAGATACAGGGCAAGGCAGAAGGAGATACCCTTTGAAGATGCGATGGAGCAGACGCGATATCTACTGCATCACGGACATAAGCTCTATAAGAAGAAATCTGGCGTCTGGGATTTGCCGGACTTCTGGGCATTGAGTCTGTGCTTGCACAATCTCATGTACCTACATATTAAGATTGAGCATGAGGCAATCATGAAAATGATGCGCGAGACGTATCTGACTTCAAAATCCTACTTTGCGCTTGCGACTCTTGTTGATGCGGAGAACAGACGGGGGCAGAAGCCGGAGAAGGACGGCGAGTACTTCCTTTCACAAGAAGATGTAGACGAACTACTAAAGATTCTTAGACCCCGAATAGAGAGTGAATATATTGCCGGAGCGAAGATGTTGGATGATCTGTGGTGTTCCGAAACACTGGCATCAATGGCGCGTCTGATCACACCGGAGGAAGTGAGAAAGCTTACCGAGCCTGCTCTCAATGCCAAGAACGTTCTGCAGGTCATCAAGCTCTACCAAACGAAGAAGGCATCTCAAACAATCGGATCAGTTTATACAAAGCTGCAGGATGCCATCGAGATCGGATCACTGGAATTCACATTTCCCTTGGAGAGAGTCAAAGTACTCATTGAGGAGGCGAAGAAAGCCGCAGCAGCCGATGATGCCGCACTGATCGCTCTATTTGAGAAATCTTTGAGCAAGTATCAGAGCAAGACTTATGACGACGATTTTTAGTCATTTGGTTCATCCATTCGGCACTCTACTTCCTTCCCACCAGGATTAGGCAATCCTATAGTCTTGGCATGAACCCTTCTTTAATTCAATCGGCTGCCTCACAGCCAGCCCAGAAGCCTGCTGAGGCCAAGACCAAACGCCCCGCTGGCATGGCTGGAGTCGTACACGACGTCCAGCAGGCGCTCGACGATCAAAATGCCGTAGTGAGTGAGCGCGAGAGGAGCAGGCAGCTCATGGCCAGTCTCAAGCCCTCCTACGAGCAAGCGGTGCGGCCCGTGGGCAGGCCAGCGCTGTACACCGAGGACATGCCAAGGATCGTCTACGATCTGTTTACCCGGTTCGATGCGGTTCTTACCAAGAAAGCGATTGCAGCGCATCTGGGGGTAGATGAGAGCACGATGCGAAGGTGGAAAGAAGAGTATCCCGAATTAAAAGCGGCAATCACGCAGGGTATGGCAATACAGGAGACATTTCTCACGTCGAAGATGGCCGATGGTATTAAATATTCGCAGTCGCTGTTTGCGGTACTTGGGAATTTGCACGGATGGTCCAGCAAAGTGGAGAACTCGCACAAACTCGGCATCGATGAGGCGCTACGCCTTCAAGCCGCCGGTGCTAAGCGCGTCGACTGGGACCGCTCGCGCCCCGATCCACTTGCGCAGCAAAAGGCCGCCTTGAACACACGAGAGGCCATCACAGTTCTTCCGCCCCCCTCCACGGCCATTCCTATTGTTCCTCATGCCTTTGCATCTCCTGCCCGCCACGCGACTACATCCGAGGCGCAGTATTAATCCTGCGAATGGGCTCGCGCTCCTGTGTTGTCCTGTGCTTTTCCACTCCTCTATCTTGCCAATGTGCACAGGCTGCAGGCAGCCGGTGCGATGCGCGTGCAGTGGGACCGGTTGCGTGCAATGACGATTAGGTTCTTTGTTAAACATAGTGCAATGTTCTAATTAATAACCTCACGAAATTCATTGATCTTTTGTGTTGTCGGCTCTATTAATTCACAAGGTATCATTATCTCCATTGCGTCAAAATCTGTTTTCGATCTTTCACTCACAAACCTTGCAAAATTAGTTCCAATTCTTACAAAATCATCGGTATCATCCGCGAATTTATTATAGATTTTGTATCTCAAATTAAAATCATCGCATACTGCTTGTCTAGAATTTCTATCGTATCCATGTTTTTTTAAATTCAAAAAATATTGATTGTGCATTTCGTCTAGGATTAATTTATGCACTAGACTGGGAAACGTATTACTTCTTAGAAATAACCAAAAAACAAATGCTGTACTTTCAAATTTCAATGCTTCTTTGTGATGTGGATTTTTTATCCGCCCCCCTTTCTCAAGACGGTTAATTGCATCGTTTATGATATTTTCAAGCTCCTCTAAAATAAACAAAGAACTTCCTCTTATCATTTTTTTATATTTCCAATGACGGAAAAGATTTTGTAAAAACATGAGGGGGATTTAACGGATAGGGAAAAGCAATTTCTTCTCCAAACGTATCGTCGCCAGCAGCAGGAGCGCTGCCGCTACGTTAAAGACGCTCCAAATCTCCCGCGTCAGGTGAGCAGGGAAGAACGGATTGAAGAGCAGAGCGATAAAGCCAAGCACCCATACCCACCATGCTGTTTTCTTTTTTGCTTCGTCAAACGCTTGCCAATACTGAACGGCATAGTATCCGAAGACGAAGAACACGACGACGCGCAGGAACATGTAGTACGCGTACGGCCATGAAGCCAGAGCGAGGAGTAGTAGAGCGGCCGTTAAGTATTTCGGGAGATTCTTCATGTTATTGGTAGATACCGCTGTGATCAGCGGATAGATCTGCTTTAAAGTCATCGATCCAGTCTCTTAATTTGGCTCTTTTTACTATCATGATAAATTGGAAGTGCTCAGAGATTGTAATGAGGAACGGGGATGTTACCTGTTTTACTTATGGGAAGCGCCACGAACCAGACTTTTCCCTTGATATCGTCCTCGGTAACGTATGGCTGCACCTCGCCGTCGACCGAAAAACTGCGTGAATCCAAGCTTCCTTGGCGATTGTCGCCCATCATGAAGTAATTGCCCGCGGGAACATCGTAGCGGACCTCCGAGGTATCGCCGCTGCCGGGCGGGTGGCGGTAGGTTTGACCCGCGTTGCGTTCGTCCAAGTAGGCTTCATCGAGCATTACTTCTTCTCCTTGTCCTCCTTCACGCAAAAAAACATTTCCCCCGCGAATGATCACTTCATCACCCGGTTCACCGATGACACGCTTGATGTAGAACTTCGTCGGCTCGTTCGGCGGACGGAACACCACCATATCGCCGCGTTGAGGAGTACCCATGAAATAGGTGAATTTGTTGCTAAGCACATACTCTCCATCGAGAAGACTGTCGCTATTATCATTCCCTTCAATTTGAAGTGGTAATGCAAATAGCCTTATTGCCGCTATGGTAAAGCTAGGAATAGCGGAATAGAAAACCAGCAGAGTACACAGCACGATTTCGTTCTTGCTCCATACCAGCTTCTGTTTACGAGCATTGTCCTTGTCATCAATGAGATTCAGTGAATGCTGTGCAAGCACAATTGGTAACAGAATAGCAATCTGCACGAGTAAAATTTTTAGGAGCTCACCGTCATCAGTTGCAATATTTATTAAGCCATAAATAATTCCTCCCACTACTAGAGGAAAAACGAAAACGAGAAGTGCAGGATGGAATCTTTTTACAGACTTTTCTTTGGCAACGAGGAAGATCCGACTAAAAAGATTGTAGAGAAGAAAGAGATTAAGAATCGGAACGAAACTGCCGGCAGTCCGTAAACTAGGATTAATTTGTGATTCCTGTAATACTTTTATATTCTTCCAAGTGCGAAAGAGCCAGTACGTGTCATAGATGCCAAGAGTAAAAACGGACAGAAGTATGAGTTGCCAGAGCGGAATCCTATTTCGTGAATACTGATTTTTCATAAAGGAGATAGATAGGCAATACCAAGAAGAGACGGCCCGCTTGGAGTCGTCAGCAATGCCGGAGGTTTCCCCCACAACACACTGTCCAGAGGCGGGACGCCTCTTTTCATGTGCTGGGTGGGAAAACGGGCATAGAAACCCGCAACATTACTGACGACGGGATAATTGTAGCAGAATGCTAGCTTTCATAAAACAGCACTTATTTGCTAAAATGAGGTCATTATGAAGATTGAATATGAAAAAATAAGAATGCGGCTTGAAGAAATTCGTAATAAAATTCGTACAGTAGAAGCTGGAGAATTAGAGACTTTTATAGTCTCGGCGATGATGGGATTTATTCGTGACTATTCCATTCTCTCCAAAAAATTTGATGAGAACAAAAACGAGGATGCATTTCTAAGGATAAGCCAATTTGTCGAATCCAAAAAACAGAATAAAACGGCTCCACATACAACGTCGGGGCCAGTGCCAGAAGCCTTTCTAGCAGACCTGATATTCTATCAAAAAATAAGGGAAGGAGAACTTAGAGATGATGCCGCCTTTGTTTGCAATAACCTTCTTAACTTCTTGGAACAACAAGACAAGCCTGCAAAAAGTTCGGACAAAAATATATCGGACTTAGAAACTATTCCATACAAAGACTTTTCAACGGAGGTCGATAGCGAAACAGTTTTTCGATTATTAAGCAGTGATGGAAAGAAGCGAAGCAATTTCAACAGTGACTCAAAGATAAAAGATCTATGGTCATTGCTTTTACGTAACGTCGGGAAAAGTATTTCAATTGAGAAGGCCATGGAAGATTGCTGTATTGCTGACTATTTGCAATTTCAAAAGGACATCAACAATTTGGTTCAAAAAATTTTAGAAGTAAGTAGTTTCGACAAAGATGAAGTCCGTTCTTGGTTTGTAAAATCAAAAAATCATATCTTCTTAAAATCTTAAAAGCCCTTAAAAAGTTAGATGCCCATGCTGCGAAGCATGAGCATGAATGAGTACCCCATCAGCGACTTAGGCGCAGCCGCCTATCTCGTCACCATCGGAAGCAATCTTATCCGCTTGGACCGGGAAAATCCCCGCCGTATTCAATTTGTCTTTGAGCACTCTCACGATCTCGAACGTGCAGTAGAGGACTACTGGAATGGTTCCGCGAGAGTTGCACCTCTCTCGCTTCAGCAAAGCCAGAAAACGTTGAAGTCCCGTATTTACGCCGATCAAAGCCGATGACATTAAGCGCCGCCGCCATCGGCCGCTTCAAGGTGCTTTGGCGTGAGCATTACGGCGAAGACCTGACCGATGAACGAGCGCACGAACTTGGCGGCCGCCTGATCCGCGTCGTGAAAGTTCTCGCTGATCCCGCGATGCATCAAAAAGAGAAAGAGCCGCCTTGAGGGAAATGACTCCTACAAGACGATATCTCTTTCCTCTTCTCTATGAATCATTTTCCTACAAAAAAGCCTTCGACACAAGAATTATCCGACGATTCGCCGGAAAAATTCATCCGCGCAGTTATTCATCTTGCAGACGTATGGGATGCGACTCTCGTTATGGATGAATCCTATTTTTCCCTGTTACTTCCTGACCATGTTTAAGCGTGATTTCTCCGAACTCCGGCACATCCCCATTCTGCACGTCGCGCAAGCGCTCGGCATCGAGCTGAAGCGTACCGGTGGCGACTCGTGGAACATGAAGGGTGCTCACGACCCTCTCGGCTATACCTCCCTGTCTATCTCTGAAAAACGAAACCGCTGGAAGCGCTGGAGTGGCAAGACTTCCGGCGGCGTCTCGCAAGGCAGCGTGATCGATCTGGTCATGCACATACAGGAATGCAACTTCAAAGATGCTATTGAATTTCTTACCAATCGATTTTTATGACTCACCAAACAATCGCCGATCTTCTCCCGCACGCGGAGGACTATCATCAGGCGCTCACCTCGGCGGAGCGGGAATATCTGCATGCGCGTGGCATCACCGACAAAGTGATCGACCGCTGCAAGCTGGGACTTTGCAAGTACAACAAGCAGTTATGGATCTCCATACCCATCTGCGATGCCAGCGGCGCTACTGCGCAAATGGTACTGCGTAAACATCCTGCCTCGACTCGCGCTGCGCAGAAACGGTATCTGCTTCCCAAGGGCAGCAGCGCTGATCTGTTCGGGATCGACATTCTCCAGCATGATCCAGATTCTATTATCGTCTGCGAGGGGCTTCTGGATGCTTGTGCTGCCCAATCGGTCGGTCTTGATGCCATAAGTGGCTCGGCGGGCGTTATCACCTTCAAGGATGAATGGTTCGACCACATTCCGACCGGAGACAAAAAGAGGAAATTCTATGTTTGTTTCGATGCGGATAAGCCGGGAAAGCACGGCGCGAAGAAACTATTGTTAAAGGCATCGGAGCTGCGCCCTGATCTTGAGCTATTCACTATCGAGTTGCCGGACATGGCAGCAGGCAAAGACCTCACGGATTTTCTGCTTGGATGCACGGACCCAGATAAAGCAAAGGCATTGCTCGCCCTCGCAATCAGTTACACCCCGCCGACTCCACAAAACCGGCTTCTCGACTCTCTTGCGGACGAAATATCGCTCGTACTCATTCCTCCATGCCAAGGGTGCGTGAATGGTAAAGGGTTTATGACCGTGACGCTCCGGCACGAAAAGAAGCTCGTATCCTTCATAGTCACTTCCGAACGGGAATGTTTTGAATGCAAAGCCGAAGAATGGGAAGAACGGGGATGCCAGATTGACCGCGAACCCGTGACCGACGCGACTCCGCGCTGGGAACAAAAACAGCTTCTCGCGTTTGCCCGTAAAGAGGATGGCGAAACCATGTCGCTTGCCGATGCCATCCTGTACGTCCGCGAGCACTTGAAGCGGTATCTGGACTTCGCCGATCCCCGCTGCTTCAGCGTCATTGCAACGTGGATCATTCTGACCTACTGCTATAGGCTCTTTCCCGCCATTCCGTATCTGCATCTCACAGGACTCAAGGGGGCCGGCAAAACAAAAGTCATGCAGATAGTCTCCCTGCTTTGCTTCAACGGGGAGCTTGTTACGAATTCATCCTCCGCCGCGTCCATCGTCCGACTCGTTCACGGCAACGGCGCGACGCTCGGCGTCGATGAAGCCGAAACAATGGGGAGCAGCAAAGATGAAAACAGCGGTACTCTCCAAGAAGTACTGCGCAGCGGCTATAAGCAGGGTATTTATGTCACGAAGTGCGAGAAAGATGCGGAAGGACGGCAAACGGTCATTCGCCTCGATCCGTATTCACCGAAAGCACTTTCCGGCATCAAAGGATTGGAAGATGCACTTTCGAGCCGGTGCATCGAAATATTGATGCTACGGACGACAAACGCGGATATTGCAAATAGCGAGATCGTCCCGCTCTCTTCCGAGTGGAAGGACATTCGCGCGCTCGTATATCCGGCCGTATTGCTGATGATCCCTACGATCAAAGAAAGAATCGGGACGTACATGGTGAAGCAATTCATCGGACGCAATGCCGAACTCTGGAAGCCACTTCTTCTCCTTGCCGACGTGGCGGGTCACCGCGAGCTGCAAGAAGAGATTCTTTCATACGCGCTCGAACAGGTGGAGCAGAAGAAAGATGATGAAACCGATGCGGAGATCGGGAGAATCCTTAGATGCATTGATGACTTGATGGGTCCGCAGGAGAAGGCATTCATTTCTGCCGATGACATTTTCACCGCACTTGTCGAGGATGATGATTTTTCGTGGCTCGGCGAGCAAAAGAATAAGAGCAAGCGCGGGAAGTGGATCAATTCTCGCCTGAAGCGCCTCGCACTATGGAAGGGGCGTGCTGTGTTACAGAGCATCCATGGCAAGAAGATGAGAGGCTACAACATTGAGCGATCTAAACTCGTCAAAGCTGCCGCCCGCCTTGGCGTCAGCTTGTCATCCGATGCAGTCGAACCTGATGCCAATCTATCCTCGATCATCCCTCAGCCATTGCCGTAGTAACCAACTTTTCAATCAGCCGGTTCCCATTATTAGGGCTTTTACAAGCCATGCAGACAAAATAGTAACCGATGGAACCGCTTTCCCTTAGCTCCTGAAGTGCTATACTCCTCCTGTACCCCACATTATAGCCCGTAAACCAATGTTTTGCATGTCGCTCAAGTGGGCGGCCTTGCCACAAAGGTTTACGCCAATGTGGGGTACCAGGGCTGCCCACTTGGGCGTTCTGTCCATTCCCGCCACATCTATGCAAGCCTACGAGTACATCAGAAGAAGCACGAAAGACAAAGAAGATCAGCAGGTGCTCTCGCTCCAAGGACAACATGACGAAAACCAGAAGGCCGCTCGTCGTGCTAGTGCAACCGTTGTTCGTTCTTTCAAGGAGGAGAAGACCGCCAAAGAGCCGGGTCGGGAAGAATTCAATCGCATGCTTGATCTCATAGAGAAGGGTGAGGCGGATGCCATCGTGTGCTGGCGTCTTAATCGTCTCGCCCGCAATCCGGTGGACGGTGGACGCATCCAATGGCTCCTGCAACGCGGCATCATCAAGGCGATCATCACGTCCGAGAAGATATATCTTCCATCAGATAATGTGATCCAGATGAGCGTCGAGCTTGGTATGGCGACGCAGTACAGCATCGACCTTGGAAAAGATGTGAAGCGCGGCATGAAGCAGAAAATACAGGCGGGCTGGAAGCCCGGCATCGCACCTCTCGGCTACTTGAATGATTATGCGGGAATCAAAGGGTTAAAAGTCATCCACAAGGACCCGGAACGCTTCCCGATCATCCGTCAGTGCTGGGATCATCTTTTGTCCGGGGCATACACAGTCGCGGAGATTCATCGTCTTGCGACGAATGAATGGCACCTTACGCATCACGGCGGCCGCAAGAAACAGGTGCGCAAAATCCCGATGGCGACGATGTACAAGATTTTCACCAACCCCTTTTACTGCGGACAATTTCTCTGGCAGGGGCAACTCTATCCCGGCAAACATGAGGCAATGATCAGCGTAGAAGAATTCGATAGGGCACAACTGGTCCTTGGCAGGAGAGGCCATCCCCGCGCGGCGTGTCACACACACAGCAATCCCTACCCGGGCCTGATCCGCTGCGCATCATGCGGCGGTATGGTCGTCATGGAACGGAAGGTGAAGACCATCAAGAAGACCGGCCAGCAGAAGCTGTACACCTTCTTCCGGTGTTCCCAGCGCAAGAAAGGAATCAAGTGCGCGGAATACGCCCGCTTCACGCAGAAAGAATTGGAAGACACACTCTTTCCCTTCGCCAATGACACGATCCTGCCTCGCGCGTTCATGGAGTGGGCTATCGATGAGCTCAAGCTCTCGCAGGAAGACCGGGCAAAGGAGCGGGCCGATCAACTTCATGCATTCCAGCAGAACCTTTCACGTATCGAAAAGAAGAAAGATGAACTGCTCAATCTCCGGCTCGATAGCCCGGTGCTCATTTCTGATGCGATGTTCCACACAAAGATGCAGCAGCTTGAAAGCGAACATCTACACGCGCAGGCGATGATTGATGATCATGTGAATGCTGCGCGGACGTGGCGTGATGCATTGGTTGATGCATTGCACAGAATCGAGTCGATCCGCGACGACTTTGAAACGCTCAACGTCAAAGGCCGCCTTGAAATCTTCCATGCGATCGGGGAGCGGATTGAACTGCGCAATGGAAAGCTCGATCCTTGCTACGCAGAGCCATTCGCCAGCTTTATGAAGATCAAACCTGCCGTGGTCGGCTCGGTGGCTAGGTTAGGACTGGAAAAAGAGGGATTTTCTGGCTTACAGAAGCTAAGCACCGAAAGCCGTACCTCATTGTTTCAACTATGGAGCCGCCCATCGGGATTGAACCGACGACCTACACATTACCATTGTGTTGCTCTACCACTGAGCTAGGGCGGCTTAGTTTTCTGGGTTTTCCTTCCGATATCCCTGCTCAGCAAGCAGATCCACCAGAAGATTGCGCAGTTTGCTGTTGTTGTAATAGATCGTCAGGACGCCATATCGACTCTTCCGGCGGTAGGTACCAATGGAACCGGAGAGTGTGACTGTCACCTTATAAAACTGTCGCCTGTGGATCTTAAGTCGTTTTGACCAGAAGTCCAGTTCTTTCTCGGCATCCATATCGGTAAAAAGCTGTAATCCGAAGCTGCAATCCTGCCTGCGGATCCGGAAAAAACGCTCAAGAAATGTCAGAAATACTTTCATCAGTGCCGGGTCGGTATTGCCGAGTCGTACCGATCCAAGATTCGCCTTCGTCCCCCCCCCCCCCAATA
>Ga0163150_10005391_pt1 | contig 16371 bp, 17 predicted proteins | sample OliLakLV19P2IB_FD_148628 | JGI IMG/M metagenome (GOLD analysis project Ga0163150, IMG submission 148628) | Freshwater microbial mat bacterial communities from Lake Vanda, McMurdo Dry Valleys, Antarctica - Oligotrophic Lake LV.19.P2.IB | ecosystem: Environmental > Aquatic > Freshwater > Lake >...
CCTGCACTACGTGCTCGTGGGCGGGATGGTGTTTCCGCTTTTCGGGGCGCTCTACTACTGGATCCCGGCACTCAGCCGCAACGCGCTGTCGGAGCGCGTCGGCCGCTGGGTCTTCGGCCTCATGTTCGTGGGCTTCAACGTGGCGTTTTTCCCGATGCACATCACCGGGCTTGCCGGCATGCCTCGGCGGGTGCACACCTATGCCGCGGGCTACGGCTGGGACATGCTCAACATGGTGTCCACCGTGGGCGCCTTCGTGTTCGCGGCGGGTGTTGCGCTTTTTGTGGTCGATTTCGCGCGCCGCTTCCGTCCTGCGGGCGAAAAGGCCGGCAACGTGTGGGGCGCGGGCACGCTCGAATGGCTGCCGAGTGGCCACTATTCCAACCGCAGCATCCCCATCGTCGGCAGCCACCAGCCGTTATGGGACGACCCCGAGCTCGCCAGGAACGTGGAGGAGGGGCACTACTACCTTCCCGGTGCGCCCACCGGCGGGCGCGAGGCGCTGGTGACCGCACCCCTCGACGGCAAGCCGCAATACATCCTGCGCATGCCGCCTCCCGACTGGACGCCGTTTGTGGCCGCGGTCTTCACCGCGGCGTTTTTCCTGCTGCTCACGGGCAAGTTCGTGGTGCCGGCGGTGGCCTGCGGCGTCGTCGCCATCGGGGCGATGCTGGCGTGGGCCTGGGCGCTGGACCCGGCGCCCGTGGCGCCGGTGGACATCGGCGGCGGGATCACGGTGCCGACCTACATGAGCGGGCCGCAGTCGACGTCCTGGTGGGCGGTGGTGGTGCTGACGATGGTGGCTGCGTCGATGTACGGCGCGGCGGTGTTTTCGTATCTCTACCTCTGGACGGTTGCGCCGCGCACCTGGCCGGATGCGGCGCTGCTGCCGTCCGTGGGGTATCCGGTGGCGGCCGCCACGCTGGTGGTCCTGGCGAGTGTCGCCTTCTCCGCCGCCGGGCGGGCGCTCGAGGCGGGACGGCGCGGATGGCTCCTGGCCGCCCTGGCCTCGGCGGTTGTGCTGCTCGTCGCGGGCGTCGGCGTGGAGGTCGCGGCGCACCACGCCCTCTCGCCTCGCGCCTCCGGGTACGCGGCCATGGTCCACCTGTTCGCCGCCATCGCGGGATTCTTCGCCGCGGTCTGCGCCCTGCTCACGCTCTTCTGCATCGTCCGCGCCGCGAGCGGGCAGGTCGACGCGGTGCGGCGCGTGAGCTTCGACAACGCGCGCCTCTTCGTCCACTACACCGTGGCCCAGACCCTGCTGGGGCTGCTGCTGGTGCACGGATTCCCGAGGATGGCGGGATGAGGCCGGGCCCCTTCGCCACCACGGTGTTGCGCGTCACCTCGGGCGGTTTCGTCTGGGTGCTGCATTTCGCCACGATCTACGGGTTCACGGCCCTGGCGTGTGCGCGCGGCGCCGCGGGTGTGGTCCCGTGGCTGGTGACCATCGCGACGCTTGCCGCCGCGGGCGCCTGCGCGGCGATCCTGTTCGCCGCCTGGAAGGACGCGCGCGCCTTCGAGCGCTGGCTGTCGAAGGGCCTTGCCGCGGCCGCGCTGCTCGCGATCCTGTTGGAGTCGATGCCGTTGCTGCTGGTGCCGCCATGCGCCTGATCGCAACCCTGGCGATGCTGCTGCCCGCCGTGGCCCATGCCCATGGCGGCGAGGGCGTCGATCCCTGGAGCGTGGTGGCCGGATTCGCCATCGCGGCAGCGGCGGCGATCTACGCGCTGGCCCTGGGCAAGCGCGCACCGCTGCCGGCGCGCTCGGCGGCAGCCTTCACGATCGGCCTCGCGGCGCTGGTCACCGCGCTGGTCTCGCCGCTCGGCCACGCGGCCGTGGACTCGTTCGCGCTCCACATGGTCCAGCACGAGCTGCTGATGATCGTGGCGCCGCCGCTGCTCATCGTCGGGCGGCCGTTCACGGCGATCGCCGCGGTGTTGCCGCGGGCGTGGGTGCGCCTGGCGGCGTGGCCGCTGCGCACACCGCCGATAGCCGCGTGGGCGCTGCATGGCCTGGCGCTGTGGGTATGGCACGTGCCGCGGCTCTTCGATGCGGGAAGGCAATCCGATGCGGTGCACGCCCTGCAGCACGCATGTTTCTTCTTTACCGCCATGCTTTTCTGGTGGACCGTTTTCAGGCGTGTGCGTGCCGGCACTGCCGCGCTCTACGTGCTCACCACCTTCATCCACATGGGCGCCATCGCGGCGTTGATCACGTTCGCGCCGTCGCCGATCTACGCCGGCGCCGAAATCGAGCAGCAGCAACTGGGCGGGCTCATCATGTGGGTGCCGGCGGGTTACGCGCTGGTGATGGCGGGCCTGCTGGCATTCAACCGCCTGCTGGAGCCGCAGCCATGAGGGCGTGGCTGATCCTGGCGCTGGCCATGTCGATCCCGGCTCCTGCAGCCGACGCGCAGAAGGACAAGGCGCGCCTGCTGCTGCGCCAGTTCGGCTGCGGAAGCTGCCACCGCATCCCCGAGGTCGCCGACGCCGTGGGCGACGTGGGCCCGAGCCTCGAGAAGTTCGGCGCGCGCACCTACATTGCCGGCATCCTGCCGAACAACAACGACAACCTGGTGCGATTCATCCGCGACCCGCGGTCGGTCGATCCCCGCACTGCGATGCCTGACCTCGGCGTGGGCGAGGTCCATGCGCGCGAGATGGCGGCATACCTGCGGAGCCTGCGATGAAGAAGGCGCTCGTCGTCATCGGCGCGCTGCTCGTGGCGGGGGTCGTCGCGATGGCGGGGCTCATCTATTCGGGCGTCTACGACGTCTCTGCCCTGGAGCAGCACCTGGCCCCCACCTATCACGTTCTCGACGTGGCGATGAAGCGCTCCGTGAAGGCCCGCGCGAAAGACATCGTGGTCCCCCCGCTCGAGGACGCCGCGTTGATCGCCCGGGGCCGTGCGCGCTTCGAGGAGCATTGTGCCCAGTGCCACGGCGCGCCCGGCATCGCGCCCCAGGCGTTCGCCCTCGGCTTTGCGCCCGCGGCCGCGAACCTCGTCGCTACGGGCGAGCTGTGGCCCGCGCGGGACATCTACTGGGTGGTGCGCCACGGGCTCAAGATGTCCGGCATGCCTGCATGGGAATTCCGGATGCCGGATGAGGACCTGTGGGCCACGGTCGCTTTCGTGAAGCGGCTGCCGAAACTTTCCGCCGCGGACTACGCCGCGATGAAGGGTGATGCGTCACCGGCGGCCGAAGGGGCACACCCCGTCGACCCGGAGCGTGGCCGCCTCGCGATCCAGCAATATTCGTGCGTCACGTGCCACACCATTCCGGGCATCGTGGGCGCCAATGCGCCCGTGGGCCCGTCGCTCGCGCACCTGGGCGCACGCAAGATCATCGGCGGGCACCTGCCGAACACGCCGGCCAACCTCGTCGCCTTCCTGCGCGAGCCGCGGAAATACAAGCCGGACGGCGCGATGCCGGACCTGGGCGTCACCGAGCGCGACGCGCGCGACATGGCCGCGTGGCTGGGGCTGCAACGCTAACGCGAAACTGACACAAAACTTGCATACTGTACGGTCCCGTCCACAACCAACAACGCAGGGAGTCGATCGACATGTCCGCAATCCGCAAGGCAGTGCTCGGCCTCACCGTCGGCTTCGCAGCCGCCGCATCAGCGCAGGGAATCGACAACAGCTCCATCGGCAAGCCGGAGTTTCGCGCCCACGTCGCCACCTACGGCGTGGTCTATCGCCTTCCCAAGGACGTGACCGACGTCCTCAACAACAAGGTCTATCCCCCGCTGCGCGAGCGCCTGGTGAAGCTGGGACTCGGCGCCGAAGCTCGCACCTTCAACTTGCAGCACGTGACGGTCATGCACCTCCATAGCGCCGACCCCACGACCCCGAAGAAGATGCTGGCGGCTTTCCCGAAGGCCCCGCCGGTGCTGACCCTCACGCTCAAGAACTTCTACAACACCGAGGCCGCAACCGGCGCGGGGCACCCGTGGTGGTTCGACCTGGGCGTCGTGAAGACCGGGCAGGGCTACACCGAGATGATGAAGTTCAATACCGTGGCCACGGCCGCGCTTGTCCCGCTGCGTGATGGCCCGCTGCCGCGTGTCACGGGCCCGGTATACGCGAAGATGGGTGATGCCGCGAAAGACCTGGTGAAAACCGTGGGGGTGAGCGGTGTGAACGTGATGAAAGACGGCAAGGAAACCGCCTCGCACAACCCGCACAACACGCTGATGTACAGCATGACGCCCTACGACGATCGGCTGAAGGCGGAGATGAAGACCTTCGCCGACGAGATGAACGCGGTCCTGCCCAACGGCATGGACACCCAGTTCAAGGATGTCTCCATCGTCGAGATCGGCTTCATGGGCAACGTGATTCGCGAGTTCTACCGCATCAACCTGGGAACGGGCGAAGCCTTCGACGTGGTGAGTGGCCAGCCGGTGAAGGCGGGCCGCTAGTCGACGATCAGGGCCGCGACCACCCCGCGGCCCTCTCCCAGCAGGATGTTGTAGGTGCGGCACGCCGCGGGCGTGTCCATCACCTCCACCCCGATGCGCGCCTGGTGCAGGGGTGCCAGCTTCGATGGCTCCGGGAACCGGAAGGACCTGCCGGAGCCCAGCAGGACGATCTCGGGCTTGAGCTCGAGGATCGCCGCCAGGTGGTCGGCCCCCAGCGTGTCGACGGACCCCGCCGGCCAGTCGACCACCAACCGGTCCCCGCTCACCAGCAGGCTCGCGTTGTAGCGGGCGCGGTTCACCTCCACGTAGCCATCCCCGTATCCGGAGAAGACGTTCTTGCCCTCGGACTGCTCCTGGTCGAATTTCAAACGGGTCCCTCCTGCTAAAATCATAGTCCATCAGCGAGCCGGCATCACCATGAACCTGAACGACACCTCCAAGCCCGTGGTCCCGGAGTTCTCGCGCATCAAGCGCCTGCCTCCGTACGTCTTCAACATCACCAACGAGTTGAAGATGGCCGCGCGCCGGGCCGGCGAGGACATCATCGACCTGTCGATGGGCAACCCCGACGGGCCCACGCCGCGCCACATCGTCGACAAGCTGGTGGAAGTCGCCCAGCGTGACGACACCCACGGCTACTCGGTCTCCAAGGGCATCCCGAAGCTGCGCCGCGCCATCTGCCAGTGGTACAAGCGCCGCTGGGACGTGGATCTCGACATGGACCGCGAGGCGATCGTCACCATCGGCTCCAAGGAGGGCCTGGCCCACCTGATGCTCGCCACCCTGGACCGCGGCGACACCGTGCTGGTTCCCAACCCCAGCTATCCGATCCACATCTACGGCGCCATCATCGCCGGCGCGGACATCCGCTCGGTGCGCATGACACCGGGAGTGGATTTCTTTGCCGAGGCCGAACGCGCCATCAGCGAGCTCTTCCCCAAGCCGAAGATGATGATCATCGGCTTCCCGTCGAACCCGACGGCGATGTGTGTCGAGCTCGATTTCTTCGAAAAGGTGGTCAAGCTCGCCAAGCAGCACGGCATCCTCGTGGTGCACGACCTGGCGTACGCCGACATCACGTTCGACGGCTGGAAGGCGCCTTCGATCATGCAGGTGCCGGGCGCGCGCGATGTGGCGGTGGAATTCTTCACCATGTCCAAGAGCTACAACATGGCGGGCTGGCGCATCGGCTTCATGGTGGGCAACGCGGAACTCGTCAATGCCCTGGCGCGCCTCAAGAGCTACCACGACTACGGCACGTTCACCCCGTTGCAGGTGGCCGCGGTCGCCGCGCTGGAAGGCCCGCAGGAATGTGTCGAAGAGATCCGTGCCAAATACGAAAAGCGCCGTGACGTGATGGTGAAGGGCCTGCACGACGCCGGCTGGATGGTGGAAAAGCCGAAGGCCAGCATGTACATCTGGGCGAAGATCCCGGATCACTACCGCGAGATGGGCTCGATCGAATTCGCCAAGAAGCTGCTGCGCGAAGCCAAGGTCGCGGTCTCCCCGGGCATCGGCTTCGGCGACTACGGCGACGACCACGTGCGTTTCGCGCTGATCGAAAACGAAAGCCGCCTGCGCCAGGCCGTGCGCGGGATCAAGGACATGTTCCGCAAGGACGGCATCAAGTAACGCCATGAAGCCGATCCAGGTGGGTCTCCTCGGGCTGGGCACCGTGGGCGGCGGGACCATCGAGGTGCTGCGGCGCAACCGCGGCGAGATCGCTCGGCGCGCGGGCCGCGACATCGTGATCAAGGTCGCCAGCGCGCGCGACCCGGCCAAGAAACGTCCGGTTTCCCTGGACGGCATCGAGATCGTCCCCACGGCGCGCGAGATCGTCTCGCGTCCCGACATCGACATCGTGGTGGAGCTCATAGGCGGGGACACGGTGGCCAGGGCGCTGGTGCTCGAGGCGATCGAAAACGGCAAACACGTCGTCACCGCCAACAAGGCGCTGCTGGCCAAACACGGCACCGAGATCTTCGCGGCGGCGCAGAAAAAGGGCGTGATGGTGGCCTTCGAGGCGTCGGTGGCCGGCGGCATCCCGATCATCAAGGCGATCCGCGAGGGGCTTTCGGCCAACCGCATCGAATGGATCGCCGGGATCATCAACGGCACCTGCAACTACATCCTCTCGGAAATGCGCGACAAGGGCCTTCCCTTCGACATGGTGCTGGCGCAGGCGCAGCGCCTCGGATATGCGGAACCCGATCCCGCCTTCGACGTGGAAGGGATCGATGCCGGGCACAAGCTCGCCATCCTCGCCGCGATCGCCTTCGGCATCCCGATGCAGTTCGACAAGGTCTACACCGAGGGCATCAGCAACCTCACCGCGATCGACATCAAGTACGCCGAAGGCCTGGGATACCGCATCAAGCTGCTGGGCATCGCGCGGCGGGTGAAGAAGGGCATCGAGCTGCGCGTGCACCCGACGCTGATCCCGGCGAAGCGCCTGATCGCCAATGTGGAAGGCGTGATGAACGCGGTGCTGGTGAAGGGGGATGCCGTCGGCCACACGCTGTACTACGGCCGCGGCGCGGGCGCCGAGGCCACGGCGAGCGCGGTGGTCGCGGACCTGGTCGACGTCACGCGCATGGCCACCGCGGATCCGGAACAGCGCGTGCCGCACCTTGCGTTCCAGCCCGACCAGCTGTCGAGCGAACCGGTGCTGCCGATGGAAGACACCGAGGCCGGCTACTACCTGCGCCTGCGCGCGCTCGACCGTCCGGGGGTGCTCGCGGATGTCACGCGCATCTGCGCCGACCTGTCCATCTCGATCGACGCCATCGTGCAGAAGGAGGCGGGGGAGGGCGAGGACCAGGTGGACGTCGTGATCCTCACCCACTCCACGGTGGAGAAGAACATCAATGCGGCGTTGCGCCGCATCGAGGCGCTGGCCACGATTCCATCGCCGGTGGTCAGGATCCGGCTGGAAGAGCTGCTTTGATCGCGATCGCCGCGCGCGTGCTGGCCGGGGCCGCTTGCGTGCTGCCGCTGGCGCTGGGCCTGCTGGCCGCGGGTTGTGCGGCGCCTGCCGGCACTGCCACCGCGGAGGGCCACGCGCCTGCCGGAAGCAAACGCGCCGGAGTCATCGCGCTGCTGGGCGAGAGCCCTGAATTCGTGTTCCGCGCAGACACCCCCGCCACAAGCGTGCAGTCCGTGGAACCGGCCCAGGGCTGGGAGACCGACTTCTATTCGGAAACGGTCGTCAGCCGCCGCATGGTGGCGCGCGGCTATCAACCGGTCCTTCCGGGGCCCGGGCAACGCGCGGCGTTCAAGGCCCTGGCGGGCTTCCGGGCCGGCACGCCCACGCAGCCGCTGGATCTCGCCGGCGCCCGCGCGGCACTCGAAGAGTTTGTCGCCAGAGAAAAGCTCGACCTGGTGGTGATCGTCACCCCATCCAGGCTGCCCACGCAATACAGCGGCAGCCTCGACGTCTACGGCGGCTACGGCAGCTGGAGCCAGGGCAAGGTGTCGGGCTGCTTCGCCTCGTTGCGTGTCACGGTGGCGGAGGGCAGGCCGCTGCGCGTCTCGCGCCAGGAAATCGGCATGCGCATGAGCCGCCGCGAAAACCCGCCGCTGGTCGGCAAGAGGCTGGCCGAGCTTTCGAAGGCCAACCTGATCGAGGCCCGCGACTGCGTCCTGGACGCCATCGACAGCGCGCACGAATCCGCGATGTTCCGGATGGGCCTCTGAGATGAGGTACGTCAGCACGCGCGGCCATTCGGCCGGACAGACCTTCACGCAGATCCTGCTGGAAGGGTTGGGCCCCGACGGCGGCCTGATGGTGCCGGAGCAGTGGCCGCGAATCATGCGGTCCAAGCTGGATGCGATGCGCGACCTGCCGTATCCGCAGCTGGCCTTCGAGATCCTGCGTTTCTTCGCCGACGATTTCCCCGGAGCCGAGCTCAAGGCCATCACGCACCGTGTCTACTCGTCGGCTGTTTTCGGCACGCCCGAGGTCACCCCGCTGGAAACGCTGGAACCCAACCTTTACCTGCTGCGCCTCTCCAACGGCCCCACGCTTGCGTTCAAGGACATCGCGATGCAGCTGCTGGGGCCGCTTTTCGAAAGCGTGCTGGAAAAGCAGGGCCGCAGCATCAACATCCTGGGCGCAACCAGCGGCGACACCGGGTCGGCGGCCGAATACGCGCTGCGCGGCAAGGGGCGCGTCAAGGTCTTCATGCTTTCGCCCCACGGGCGCATGAGCGCCTTCCAGCGCGCCCAGATGTTTTCCCTCCAGGACGCCAACATCTTCAACATCGCCATCGAGGGCACCTTCGACGAGTGCCAGGACGTGGTGAAGGCGGTCAACGCCGACGCGTCCTTCAAGGCGAAGCACTCGATCGGCGCGGTGAACTCCATCAACTGGGGCCGGGTGGCGGCGCAGGTGGTCTACTACTTCAAGGGCTACTTCGCGGCGACCAGCTCCAACGACCAGCAGGTCTCCTTCGCGGTGCCTTCGGGCAACTTCGGCAACATCTTCGCGGGATGGGTCGCCAGGCGCATGGGCCTGCCGATCAAGCGCCTGGTGCTGGCCACCAACGAAAACGACGTGCTCGACGAATTCTTCCGCACCGGCCGCTATCGCCCGCGCGCCGCGGCCGATACGCATGAGACCTCCAGCCCCTCCATGGACATTTCCAAGGCGTCCAATTTCGAGCGCTTCATCTGGGACAACGTGAACCAGGACGGCGCCAGGGTGGCCGCGTTGTGGGACCAGGTGGACGAAGAGGGCGGCTTCGACCTGTCCACCGACGACGCGTGGGAACGCATCGACGAGGATTCGGGCTTCGCCAGCGGGCGCAGCACACACGACGACCGCATCGCAACCATCCGCATGGTGAAGGCGAAATACGGCCGCGTGGTGGATCCGCACACCGCCGACGGCATCAAGATCGGCCTGCGCATCCGCGATGCGCGCACGCCGATGATCTGCCTGGAAACCGCGCTGCCGGCGAAGTTCGACGACATCATCGTCGAGGCGCTGGGAGAACACGCGCCGCGCCCCGCGGGATTCGAGGGCATCGAGAAGCTTCCGCAGCGCTTCGAGGTGATGAAGCCCGATGCCGAGGCGGTGAAGGCGTTCATCGCCGCCCATGGCTAGAATATAGGTCACCGATGCGCCGCTTCGCGATCCTTTTTGTTGTCATCCTCGTCGGGCTCTTCGCCTTCGAGCTCACCCCTCCCGGCCAGGCCCTCGTGGTGCCGTGGACGGGGCTCGTGGCCGACGCCAGCGCGGGCCTCATCCGCGCCTTCGACGGCGATGCCTATTCCGCGGGCAAGAGCCTCTTCAGCCGCAAGACCGGTTTCGGCGTGACCATCGAGGCGGGCTGCAACGGCGTGGAGGCGATGCTGGTGCTCCTGGCCGGCATCCTGGCCTTCCCGGCGCCGTGGAAGCTCAAGGTCATCGGCCTGGCCATCGGCGCCGTGGCGATCCAGGCGCTGAACCTCGTGCGCATCGTGAGCCTCTTCTACCTCGGGCAGTGGGATGCGCAGTGGTTCGAATGGGCGCACCTCTACATCTGGCAGAGCCTCATCATGCTCGACGCGCTGATCGTCTGGCTGCTGTGGATCCGCGCGATTCCGCGGCCGCAGGAGCCCCCACTGCCGCACCCCGCGCAACCGGCAGCCGCGGCATGAGGGACCTCGCGCGCCGCCAGGTCTTCCTGGTCGCGGGCCGCGCGTTGCTGATGCTGCCGATATTCCTGGCCGCGTGGTATTTCGCGGGCACGCCGCTGACCTGGGTCCCGGGCGTGGCGGCCACACCCATCGTGAGGGTGATCTCCGGCGGCTCGGTCGCGATGCAGCAGCAAGGGCGCGACATCCACTACACCGTCAAGCTGGAGGCGCCGTACCGCCCCGGCGTCACGCCGCGGGTGGCCGCGGATGTGGAGGTGGGCGCGGCCAAATTCACCTACGGCATCGCGCTTTTCCTGGCGCTTGCGCTGGCGGCGAGGGAATCGCGCGATTCCGTGGCGATCCTGATTTGCTCCGTGTTGCTGGTCGTCCTGCCCGCGCTGGGCATTGCGTTCGACGCCCTGAAGCAGCTCGGTGCCACGCCCGGCCTGCAGCCATTCCTGGGCTGGGGGATCGGCACTCGTGAGGGCGTGGCGCTGGGATATCAGGTCGGGACCCTGCTGTTGCCGACCCTGGGCCCGGTGGCATTGTGGCTGGTGCTGGCCCGCAGGCTGTGGCTTCCGGAACCTGCCGCGCAATGAGGTTTGCCGCGCGCTGCATCGGCAAGTAAGATCCCCGCAGCGGCCCCGGAAGCAACGAGGGAGCCGGAGGAATACCAATGCACTTGGGCACACGGGGGATGGTCGTGCTGCTGCTGGCCTGCCTGATGGCGCCCGCAGTGTCGATCGCTCAAAAACTTTATGCGGCCAGCGTTCGCAACATCGCCGAAGGGGGCGCGGACAGCATCGGCGGCAGCCTCTATGCCGTTACCCTGGCCACGGGCTCGGCCACGTTCCTTGCGCCGATACGCCTGAACGCCAGCCTGCCCCTGGGGGTGACGGGGCTGGCGTCGCACCCGGCCACCGGGGTCTTCTACGGCATCACCTCGCCGATGTCGCGCAGCAACCCGCTTTCCCTCGTGAGCATCGATCCGGCCACCGGCAACGCCAGCATTGTCGGGCCGCTGAGCGCGGCGGGGTCCGACATCGCCTTCAGTCGCGCGGGGATCCTCTACATCTGGCTTCCGGGCACCAGCCAGCTGGGCGCCGTCAACACCGAAACCGGAGCCGTCACGCCGATCGGCCCGCCGCGCGCGGCGGGCCCCCCGGCCGGGTTGGCTATCAACGAGTCGAACAGTGCCTACGTCACACCCAGCGGCGCCACCGGCACCCTGGATATGGTGGACATCGCCACGGGGGCGGTTACCGCGGGCCCCCAGATGACCGGGGCGCCGTTCGAGAGCTCGATCAACTCGATGACGTTCACGCCTTCGGGCATGCTGCTGGCCGTCAATTCCAACGGCGGATCGCCCGCCGCCACACGCCTGGTGGCGATCAATGCCGCCAGCGGGGCGGTCGCAAACGTCGGCAACCTGCCCGACGATATCGACGCCCTGACCTTCGCCGGCTCCGCGCGCGAAGCCGCCGTGCCGACGGATTGGCGCAGCATCGCGCTTTTGTCGCTGCTGGGGATCGGCATCACCATCGGGATCGTCGCCTGGGCCGTCGGACGCCGCGCGAAGTAGGCGGGCCCAACCGCCTATAGAAATACGATCCAGGCGGCGAGCAGGGTGAGCACCATGCCGCCTAAGATGGCGGAGAAAATCACCGCCAGCACGCGCCCATCGGAAGCCTGCTGGCCGTGGATGTCGTCGGCGGCGAGGGACTTGCCCAGACGCCGTTCGCGAAAGGCCACGCAGATCACGGTCACCAGGATGGCGACAAACGCCACCAGCACAATCGTGAGCTTGTGCCCGAGGCTCAATCCTCTTCCTTGACCCTCGGCGGATTGCCGTCGTAGACCATGCTGCGGCGCCGTTGCACCCAGGCGTCGCGGATGAAGGTGTAGCGGTCCAGCGCCGCGGCATCCAGCGTGCTTTCCGCCTTCAACAGCCCCGCGCGCAAATTGATTTTTTCGAGCGTCCAGATCGTCCAGTATTTCCAGCTGCTGTCGATGTTGCTGTAGGACCAGCTGGGATCAACCGCCTTTGCCGGGGCATCACGCGCGCTGGACGGGCCCATGAACGGGATGACGAGGTAGGGCCCGGAAGGCACGCCCCAGACACCGAGCGTCTGGCCGAAGTCTTCGTCATGTTTCTCCAGCCCCAGCGGCGTGGCGATGTCCCACAGCCCGAAAACGCCGAACACCGTGTTCACGACGAAGCGGCCGAGGTCCGAGGCGCCTTCCTTCGGCTTGCCCTGGAGCACGTTGTTCAGGCCCGTGCCCACGTCGTTGAGGTTGCCGAAGAAGTTGGTGACACCCTCGCGCGCGAAGCCGGGCACAACCTTCACGTAGCCCTGGGCCACGGGCTTGAGCACGGTGCGGTCCACGGCGTCGTTGAGGGCGTACGACTTGCGGTTGAATCCCTCCCAGGGATCGCGCGGGTTGGTATCCCCCGTGGTGGCGCAACCGGCCAGCAGAAGGGATGCAACAATCAGTGCAACCAGACGTGCCATGTAATCCATTCCTTTTGGTCAGTGGTGCAGGAAACGCAGGGAGAGATCCAGCGCCTCCACATCCTTGGTGAGCGAGCCGACGGAGATGCGGTGCACCCCCGTTTCCGCGATGGCGCGGACGCTCCTGAGGTTGACCCCGCCGGAGGCTTCCAGTTCGGCGCGACCACCGGTGGCCTGCACCGCTTCGCGCATGCGGGCGAGGTCGAAATTGTCCAGCAGGATCAGTTTGGCGCCGCTCTGGATCGCCTCGTGCAGCTGTTCAAGCGTTTCCACCTCCACCTGCAACATCGTGCCCTGGGGCACGTCGCGCAGCGCGCCTTCTACCGCCTTGCGCACGCCGCCGGCGGCCAGGATGTGGTTTTCCTTGATCAGGACGCCATCAAAGAGGCCCATGCGGTGGTTTTCCGCCCCACCCACGCGCACCGCGTATTTCTGCGCCACGCGCAGGCCCGGCAGCGTCTTGCGGGTGTCGTAGATGCGGGCGCCCGTGCCTTCCACCGCGTTCACGAAGATGCGCGCCTTGGTGGCAACGCCCGAGAGCAGCTGCACGAAATTCATCGCGGTGCGTTCGGCCGTCAGCATGGGGCGGGCGCGGCCTTCGATCTCGCAGACCGAGGAGCCGGCCACAATCGCCTCGCCGTCCTGGTGGTGCCAGAAGATCTCGCAGTCGGGATCCAGTTCTTCAAAGGTGCGGGTGAACCATTCGGTGCCGCAGAGGACCCCGCTCTGGCGCGTGAGCAGGCGCGCGCGCGCGGGCCGGTCTTCGGGCACCAGGCGGGCGGTCAGATCGCCAGCGCCCACGTCTTCGGCAAGCGCGCGGGTGACGTCGAGGGTGACGGCTTCTTCGAGGAGGTGGCGGGGGTCTGACATGGAAACGATGCGGGTGGAAACCTGAATTCTACCCGTGGAATGTCGAGCCTTGGCCCTGCTTGAGGTAGCGCAAAGGGCCGGCGAGGAAGGGGGGGGAAACTGGTCACGCGGTTGTTCATTCCCGCGGAGACGGGAATCCAGCCCCGCCGCTCGGGCGCCCGGCCTGGATCGCCGCCTTCGCTGGGATGACAAACCCTTGAAAACGCTGCACTCCGGGCCAAAGTAGCTGTCAACCAGACCAGTTTCCCCGAAAGGGACCGCACCATGCGTATCGACAAGCTGACCACCAAGTTCCAACAGGCCCTGGCCGACGCGCAAAGCCTGGCGCTCGCTGCGGACAGCGGATTCATCGAACCCCAGCACCTGCTGCTGGCGCTCCTCAACCAGGATGACGGCGGAACAACTTCCCTGCTGCAGCGCGCCGGGGCCAACGTTCAGCCGCTGCGCAAGGCGCTGGAAGAATCCATCGCCCGCGCGCCCAAGGTCGAGGGGCAGGCCGGCGAGATGAGCATCTCGCGCGACCTCAACAACCTGCTGAACGTGACGGACAAGGAAGCCACCAAGCGCGGCGATCAATTCATCGCCTCCGAGTTGTTCCTGCTTGCCGCCGCCAAGGACAAGGGCGAGGCCGGCCGCATCCTCAAGCAGGCGGGAGTGAACGCCGTCTCGCTCGATGAAGCCGTGCGTGCCGTGCGGGGCAACGAAACCGTGCATGACGCGGAAGCCGAAGGCCAGCGCGATTCGCTCAAGAAATACACCATCGACCTCACGGAGCGCGCGCGGGAAGGCAAGCTCGACCCCGTGATCGGCCGCGATGAAGAAATCCGCCGCGTGATCCAGGTGCTGCAGCGTCGCACCAAGAACAACCCGGTGCTGATCGGCGAACCCGGCGTGGGCAAGACCGCAATCATCGAAGGTCTCGCCCAGCGCATCGTCAACGACGAAGTGCCTGAGGGCTTGAAGGGCAAGCGCGTGTTGTCGCTCGACATGGGGCTTCTCATCGCGGGCGCCAAGTACCGCGGCGAATTCGAGGAGCGCCTCAAGAACGTGTTGAAGGACCTCGCCAAGGACGAAGGCCAGACCATCGTCTTCATCGACGAGCTGCACACCATGGTGGGCGCCGGCAAGGCGGAAGGCGCGATGGATGCCGGCAACATGCTCAAGCCCGCGCTGGCGCGTGGCGAGTTGCATTGCGTGGGTGCGACGACGCTCGACGAATACCGCAAATACATCGAGAAGGATGCCGCGCTGGAGCGCCGCTTCCAGAAGGTGCTTGTCAACGAGCCCTCGGTGGAAGACACCATCGCCATCCTGCGTGGCCTGAAGGAGAAATACGAAGTCCACCATGGCGTGGTGATCACGGACCCGGCGATTGTCGCCGCGGCCGAGCTTTCCAACCGCTACGTGACGGACCGCTTCCTGCCCGACAAGGCCATCGACCTGATCGACGAGGCCGCCTCACGCATCAAGATGGAGATCGACTCCAAGCCCGAAGTGATGGACCGCCTCGACCGGCGCCTGATCCAGCTGCGCATCGAAGAGGTGGCCGTGGCGAAGGAGAAGGACGACGCCAGCCGCAAGCGCGTGGGCCTGATCCGCGAGGAGATGAAGCGCCTGGAGAAGGAATACGCCGACCTCGAGGAAGTGTGGAAGGCCGAGAAGGCGCGCGTGCAGGGCTCCGCCCACATCAAGGAGGCGTTGGAGAAGGCCAAGCAGGAGATGGACGAGGCCAAGCGCAAGGGCGACTGGAACAAGATGAGCGAGCTGCAGTACGGCACCATCCCCGCCTTCGAGAAACAGCTGAAGGAAGCCGAGGCCGCGCCCGCGGGTGATACGTCCAACAAGCTGCTGCGCACTCAGGTGGGCGTGGAAGAAATCGCCGAGGTCGTTTCGCGCTCAACGGGAATTCCGGTGAGCAAGATGATGACCGGCGAGCGCGAGAAGCTCCTGCACATGGAAGACCGCCTGCACCAGCGAGTCGTGGGCCAGGACGAAGCCGTGCGCCTTGTGTCCGAAGCCATCCGCCGTTCGCGTGCGGGTTTGTCGGACCCCAACCGCCCGTACGGCTCGTTCCTCTTCCTCGGCCCCACGGGTGTCGGCAAGACCGAGCTTTCGAAAGCGCTCGCGGAATTCCTGTTCGATTCGCAGGACCACCTCGTGCGCATCGACATGAGCGAATACATGGAGAAACATTCCGTCGCTCGCCTGATTGGCGCGCCTCCGGGATACGTGGGATACGAGGAGGGCGGACATCTCACCGAAATCGTCCGTCGCAAGCCGTATTGCGTGATCCTGCTCGACGAAATCGAAAAGGCGCACCCGGATGTCTTCAATGTCTTGCTGCAGGTGCTCGACGACGGCCGCATGACGGATGGGCAAGGGCGCACCGTGAACTTCAAGAACACGGTGATCGTGATGACCTCCAACCTCGGCTCACAGATGATCCAGCAGATGGCCGGCAACGACTACCAGGTGGTAAAGCTGGCGGTGATGGGTGAGGTCAAGCAGCACTTCCGCCCCGAGTTCATCAACCGCATCGACGAGATCGTGGTTTTCCACGCACTCGACGAAGCCAACATCGCCGACATCGCACGCGTGCAGCTGAAGGACCTCGAGAAGCGCATTCGCGCCCTGGAGATGGACATCACGATCTCGGACGCCGCGGTTGCCGAGTTGGCGAAGGCTGGGTTTGATCCGGTGTACGGAGCGCGGCCCTTGAAGCGTGCGATCCAGCAGCAGCTGGAGAATCCGCTCTCGAAGGCGATCCTCGAAGGCAAGTTCGGACCGAAGGACACCATCGCCGTGGATGTGAGGGGCGGCGTGTTCAGTTTCGACAAGGCGAAGGTGGCCGTCAAAGCGGCTGCATAGTCTCCCTCCCCCCCTGGGGGAGGGCCGGGGAGAAGGTGCGTGATTCCCGCTCCTGTGTTTTTCAGTGGGCG
>Ga0163150_10005392_pt1 | contig 16369 bp, 12 predicted proteins | sample OliLakLV19P2IB_FD_148628 | JGI IMG/M metagenome (GOLD analysis project Ga0163150, IMG submission 148628) | Freshwater microbial mat bacterial communities from Lake Vanda, McMurdo Dry Valleys, Antarctica - Oligotrophic Lake LV.19.P2.IB | ecosystem: Environmental > Aquatic > Freshwater > Lake >...
TTCACCGCAAACGCGCCTGGGTCGCCGCCATCGGCCAGGCGCACTACGACTTCATCGATTTCTCGGTCACCGTCGGCAGCGAAGCGGGCACGAAGGAATCGTCAGCACAAATCCGCACGTGGATGAAGCACTTGTCGGAGTTTTTGCACGGCTTCGATTTTGTGCATGCCGCGCCCGTCAACGATTGGATCGAGCGCAAGCCAGCCAGTCTGGTATCGACCGCGCTAGCCGTGGCCGGCAAGGACTACGTCGCCTATCTGGCGGACGCTCGCGAGGTCACCGACCCAACAGCCGGCGAACCGATCCAAGGAGAAATCGCTTTCCGCCTGCCCGCGGGCAATTTTCGCGTCGAGTTGATTTCGCCCACAACCGGCTCTCGTTCGCCCGGGCTGAAAGTGCAGGGGGGCGCGGAACCGATCAAGCTCGACCTGCCCGCATTTCGTCACGACATCGTGGTTGAGGCCCGACATTTGCCGTGAGTCACGTCATCGAGCCGGAATTGTTAAGCAATCTTCTGCCGTCGCAGAAAGATCACGTTAGTGCCGTCTCGCTCGTACTGATCAAACAGTCCGGCGATGGCCGCGATCGGCTGTTCGGCAAAGCGATCGTCCGCATAAGTGCAAACGTGCGTGAACCGTTGGCAAACCAGGTCGATGTATTCTTGTCGCGAGGTGCCCGCTCGCTCGATGGCTCGAGGATAGAACTCGCTGACCACTGGAATTCCGCGCGCCAGGGTTTTTGACGCGCCTTCGAGAAAATGGCTCTCGTGCCCCTCGATGTCCATCCACACCAGGCCGACCCGGTCGGCAAAGTGGCTGAGCTCGCCGGCGAGCAAATCGTCGCAGCTTGCCGACCTGATGCGGACACTGCGACGAGGATCCTTCATTCCAGCCTCGACCATCGGGTTCTGAATAAAATGGCCGCCCGAGTTTCCTTCGTTAATCACCAGGTCGAACTCACCCGACTGCGAGGACAGGGCCAACTGGCGACAGTCGATGGCCAGGTCATATCCATTTTGCCGCACGTTGTGCTCGAGCAGCCGAAAGTTCGCCGGCTCGGGCTCGAACGCCACCGCATGGTGATACCAACCGTGCTTGATCAATGCGATCGCGATCATGCCGATGTTGGCGCCCACGTCGAGCACGACGTCTCGCTTGGCGGAGCGCAAGCCGGCGCGATCGAGATACTCGATCACTTGTGTTACGTAGTGTTGCTCGTACGCCCGGCGAACATAGAGGTATTTGCTGATCAGGCGATCGCCGCTGTTAAACGTCAGCCGCCCGTTCCAGGTGTCGGCCGTCAGCTCGACGCGGTTTTGCCGCGACTGCATGAGCGACCACCGCACTTTGCGGAGAATTCGGGAAGGCTCGTGAAGATAAGGGAGCAGCGACATGGTTGGGCCACCTCCGTGTGGGCCACCTCGGTGCGGGCGTAAGTGGGCCGCATTATAGGTAGGCACCTAATCGCGGCAAACAGCAATCCTTGCGCTTTTCCACGTTAGAACGTGAGCACGCCCGGAAGCCCCTGGGCGCGCCGCCAGGCTGAAAGCTGGCCGAGGTGCAGGGCGTGGTGCGAAGCCAGAATATGGACCATGGCCACACCCACCGTGGGTAACATGGGCCGCAACTTGGGATTGGGAAACTCTCGATCAAGGGCTTCCTGTGGAGCTTCTTTGATCGCGGCGACCAATCGCCGGTAGGTCGCTTCATATTCCTCTAACAAAGCCGCCTTCGAAGGGTAGGCGGCCCGATCGGTATGCGGCTTCGAAGACAAATTGAATAACGCGGCGCGTTCGGGCGCCATGCTTGGCTTCGGGCCAAAAACGCGCAGCATCGAATCGAACACAAACGCCAGATGTCCCAATACCCAGGCGGCATGATTCATGCCTGCTGCTGGCTGCACGCACATCTTGTCTTCAGGAATGTCCGCCACGAGCTTCTTGGCGTAATCCACGTTGACTTCCGCGGCCCGGATGATGTGATCGAGCATGGGTGCACTCCTTTGAGATATCGATCGACGGGACCAGCGCGACGCGCGAAACGCCGTGCGGGCCCCATCGAATTTCGAATCATTTCTTAAACGGAACGTGGTAGCCGGCGATTTTTAGCCGAATGCGATACAGGCTTTTGTCGACGCTGACATAGAGCATCGTGTCTTCGGCGCCGATGCCGAACTCGCAATTGCTCGGCAGCCCCACGGGCTCGGCGGCTCCGGCCTGGTTGGGCGGACCGGTGGGAATGAACGCCAGCTCCTTGCCTGTCGGATCGACGACCATCACGCCCGGTCGCTTCAAACTGCGGCAAGTCAGATAGATGCTCCCCTTGGCGTCGACGCACATTCCGTCACAGCCGTTCTCGGCGCCGAAGTCGACGATCGTCTTGCGCGGACCATCGACGAGTCCCTCGGCGGAAAGCGGGAACGCATAGACCTTCATGGCTCCGATTTTCGGCGGCGGCGCGGTCGGATCGATTCGATCGGTGCCGTTATTGTGGTCGCCCACGTAGAGCGTTTTCTGGTCGGGGCTCAGCGCCACGCCATTCGGCTTTTCAACATCATGGGTAATTTCGATGATGGAGCCGTCGGTGTTGACGCGATACACGGCGCGATGCTCGAGCTCGCGCGGCTCGGTGCCCAGATAACGCGGGTCCGAAAAATAAATCCTGCCTTGCTTGTCGATACACAGATCGTTGGGCGCGTTGAACTTCTTGCCTTGAAACTTATCGACGATGGTTTCGCTCTTGCCCGTCTTGATGTTCCAGCGTGAAACGCGGCGCCCCCCCTGGTCGGCCCCTTCGCAGGCCACGAGATCGCCGTTGGCATCGCACGTCAGGCCATTGGCCTTGCCGCTGTCGGCGGTGAACACCGAGATCTTACGCGTGGTCGGGTCGAATCGCAGGATCATGCCGGGATCGGCGCCAAACGGCATGTCGGTAAAATAAATGCTGCCGTCGGGCGCAACGGCCGGGCCCTCGGTCAATCCGCCGGCAAGCTTTGCCGTGCGCGTGAACAGCAACTCCAGCTTGGCTCCCTCGGGCACGATCGGGTTTTCCGCCGCTCGCATGCGAGCACTGAACGCGGCCAGCAGAAGCGTCGAGACAATCAGGGTGGTGATCAAGCTGCGCATGGATGTCCTCGCTAGAAAGCTATATGCCTGGGCCGTCGAGTCGAATACGAGCCGGCAGTTTAGCCGGTGCCGAGCGGTTTCTCAAACTTTTTCGACCGATACCTTTAGCGAGTGGCAAGTGTCGGTAATCGCTTTCCAGGTATTGTCGTCCAGCTCGATCCCATCGCGCAGCCGCCGGGCCTTGGTCTTTTCCTCGATTTCGCCCGGCATCAGGATTTCGCCGCCCGGCTGGGCTTTTTCCGAGCTCTTGACCCACTCGATAAACCGATCAACTTCGGCGGCAAACGTTTGATCGTCCTGGAAAAACTTGGGATCGAGATAAATCGACAGCATGCCATTGGCGAGCCGGTTGGCGTTCTTCGGATTGCTGGCTCCGCCGCCGCTCAGTGCCCCGGCCAGAATTTCGGTGATGATGCCCAAGCCGTAGCCTTTGTGGCCGGCGATCGAAAGAATGGCGCCCGGCGGGGTGCCATAGAACACCTTGGGATCGGTCGTGGGCTCTCCTTTCGAGTCGATAATGCAGCCTTCCGGCACATCGACCCCCTTGTTGAACGCGACTTTGAGCTTGCCCTCGGCAATCGTGCAACACGACATGTCGAGGATCATCGGCGCGCCCCTTTTGACGGGCACGCCGGCGGCCATCGGATTGGCCGACAGGCGGCGATTGATGCCCCCGAATGGCGCCACCAGAATGCCGGCTCCGCTGGTGTTGACGAAGTGGACCGACAACTTGCCCGCCGCGGCGGCCAGCGCCGGCCAATCGCCAATTCGACCCAAGTGGCCGGTGTTGCGCAGCGCAATCACGGCCACGCCGTGCTGCGCGCACTTGTCGATGCCAAGCTTCGTGGCCTGCTCGCCGATGCTTTGGCCGAAGCCATATTGCCCGTCGACGACCGCGATCGCATCGTTTTCGAACACTATCTGAAGGGTCTGATTGGGCAACACCTTGCCCGCTCGCAGCCACTCGATGTAGTAGGAAATGCGAATCACGCCGTGCGAATCGTGGCCGACCAGGTTGGCTTCGGTGAGGTAGTGGCCAATGCGATCGGCTTCCTGCTGGTTGCACCCGGCAGCCGCAAAGATATCGCTCGTCAAACGCTTCAGCCGCTCGTGCTGGATTTTCATGCTTGGTCCTAGTTGAGAATGCGAACAAATTTTTGCAGCGTGTGACAGCTTGGATCGACCAGGCTCCGATTGCCACCGGCCGACATCGTGACTTCGCTGACATACAGGTCTCCGCGATCATCGACCCACACGTCGTGCGGAGCGAAGAAGTCGCCAGGCGCACAAGGATTATCGCCGCCGCCCCAGCGAGCTTGCAACTCGCCATGCACATTGAAGACACTAAAGCGTCCGCCGGTTGGATTGCCCGGCGGCGGTTCGTTGCCCGGAAACATGCCGGCGCGAAAGCCAAGCTCCGCGACGAACACGTTTCCATCGGGATCAATGAACACCTGGCACGGCCGAGCGACGTCGGTCCATTCGGACAGGTACTTGCCGTCGGGCGAGAACAACTGGATCCGGCTATTCTCGCGATCGGCGACGTACACAATGCCGGCGCGGTCGATGGCAATGCCATGCGGAACATGAAATTGACCGGGTTTCGCGCCCGGCTCACCCCAAGATGCAATCAACTGTCCTTCGGGCGAAAAACGATGCACGCGCGCGTTGCCATATCCGTCAGCCACGAATATCTCGCCCTTGGGACTGAGCGCCATGTTCGTCGGAAAGTTGAACGGCGGGCCCGAGCGCTGGATCGTACGATAATCGACCGTCACCGCGCCGGTATTGGCGTACTTGCCGCTGGCGCCAAGCGTCAACAGCAGCTCGCCGTTGGGCGTGAACTTGTGAACCGTGTGATCGGAATCGTCAACGCAGTAGACGGTATCGTCGGGTCCGATGAAGATTCCATGCGGGCGGACAAACAGTCCTTCGCCCCACGACCTCTGGAATTTTCCTTGCCGATCGAACACCACGACCGGGTGCTCACCTCGATTGAAAACGAACGCGTTGCCCTCGGCGTCGGTGGCCACGGCCACCACTTCGACAAAGGTCCAGCCCTCGGGCAACTGGCCCCAGCCAATTTCAACCCGATAGCGAAACTCGCCTTGGCCAACGCAAACGGGTTCAGCCGAGCGGGTCAGGGCAGGGGAGGCGGCGGTTTTTTCTGGAGGGGTCAAGATTTCAATCCGTTATTCGACCGGAGCCACGCTCGAGCGTTCGTCGGGCGGCTCGGGCAAGAATAGTGAAGCGGCGGCGGCGGGGATGAACATGAAACCCGCGTAGAGCAGCACCAGCCTAAAATCGCCTACCTTGCTGAACAAGCCAAACACAACTGTTCCCACCGCGGCGGCGATGCGGCCGATGTTGTAGCAAAAGCCGGCCCCGGTCGTGCGCAGCAGCACGGGAAACAACGGCGGCATGTACATCGTGAACAGCGCGAACAAACCCGACGACGCGCCGAGGAACGGCAGAAAATACCACATCGCCTCGTGCGTGCGCGGCTGGTCATAAGTGACGTACATCGAAAGGAAATACGTGACGCACAGAAAGGCAATCGTGCGCCGGTAGCCAAACACGCGAGCCAGGGCGGCGGCGATGAAATTCCCGACGATCGAAAACACCATCACCACTGACATGGCCTGGCTGACCAGCTTGTTGCGGTCGGCGTCGGTCCAATCGGCAATGTCAGGCAGATTGCGCAGATGTTGCAAATACCAAAAATTGAACGCCCAGTGCGCCGTCAGCGACAGCGAGCAAACGAGAATCGTTAGCAAGGTAATTTTACGCACGTCGCCGCGAAACAAATCCCAAACGCTCGGCTCTTCGCCACGCTGTTCGAGCTTGGCCGCGTGCCATTGTTCGGTCTCGGGCACGGCATAGCGAATCCAGAGCGTGATCAGCGCGGGAAAGATTCCGACGAGGAAAACATAGCGATACTCCAAATCGGCCATCAGAAAGGTCGCCAGCGTGGCGAAGATGATGCCGACATTGACCGCGGTTTGCAGCACGGCCGCCAACCAGGGGCGCCAGTGGCGCGGCCAGGTCTCGGAGAGTAGCGACGCGCCCACGGCCCATTCGCCACCGATGCCAAGCGCAGCCATGAAGCGAAAGATGAGCAAGTGCCACCAGGTCGTGGCGAAAAACGACAAGCCCGTGAATGCCGCGTAGGTCAAAATCGTCAGCGTCAGCGCCCGACTGCGGCCAAGTCGATCGCCGATCCTACCGAAGAAGCCACCGCCCAAGGCCCAACCGACCAAAAACGCGGCTTGGATGATCGAGCTGTAATAGCCGACCGACGGATCTTTCCGATCGACGGCCAGCAACTGCGCGACGAACGGAATCGCAACCAGCGTGTAGAGGTGCATGTCGAGACCATCGAACAACCAACCCAGCCAGGCGGCGATGCCCGACTTCCATTGCGCTGAAGACAGGTCTTGCAGCCGAGTGATGTCCTGGCCACTGACAGGCGGAACCGACAGTTTGGCAGGCGTGGGAAGGTCGGGAATCGCGGATTTCATGGGGTTTGAATTCTGACGGGGCTGGTAGTCGTGCAATCGAGCAGTTCGGCAAGATACTCGGTTTTATAGTCGCATGCTAGGTTTGGCCGGCCACCCGCCACTATACTAGGGTCTGTCGATCCGCTTCGCCCGTTCGAGGTTGGCCCCTTCGAGATTTGGATGCGCCCGGCGATCTTAAGAACCTTGGGACTTTTCGTGGCGCTGGCCAGCTCGACGGCCGCCTGGGCCGAGGATGCGCAGCAACCGTCCGGCGGCACAGGTGGCAAAGAAAGCATCGAGTTCTTCGAGCGTCGCGTGCGACCAGTTTTGGCAGAGCACTGCTGGGCCTGCCACGGAGAGAAAAAGCAGCACGGCGGGCTTCGGCTCGATTCTCGTGAGGGCCTTTTCAAGGGCGGCGATAGCGGAGCCGTGATCGATCTCAAGGCCGCCGCCACCAGCCGGCTCGTCATTGCCATTCGCCACGACGACGCCGATTTGCAGATGCCGCCCGAGCCGGCGGCGAAGCTGCCAGACGAAGCGATCGCGGCCATCACTTCGTGGATTGCCGCCGGGGCGCCGTGGCCTGATGATCCGACGTCGAAGCGCATCGACCCAAGCGAAGCGGGCAAGTCGCATTGGGCCTTTCAGCCCGTGCGAACGCCGGCGATTCCCGCTGTTCGAAACACAACCTGGCCGCAATCACCGATCGATCAGTTTATTTTGGCCAGGCTGGAAGAGCAGGGGATCGGGCCCGCAACTGCCGCGGAACGTGCGACGCTTATTCGTCGAGCCGCGTTCGATCTGACCGGATTGCCACCCAGTGCCGTGGAAGTCGTTGCGTTTGTCGGCGATCCGTCGCCCGACGCCTTTGCCAAAGTGGTCGATCGCTTGCTCGACTCGCCCCGATATGGCGAGCGGTGGGGCCGCTATTGGCTCGATGTCGCTCGTTATGCCGACACCAAGGGCTACGTTCGGCTGCAAGAAGAGCGGCGGTTCCCGTTTGCCTATGCGTATCGCGATTGGGTGATTCGGGCCTTGAATGAGGATCTGCCCTACGACCAGTTCATCATTCAGCAGCTCGCCGCGGATCAGTTGCCGACCAGCGAAGACGATCGGCCGCTGGCCGCACTCGGTTTCCTGACGCTTGGCCGCCGCTTCACGAGCAACCAGCACGACATCATCGACGACCGGATCGACGTGGTGTCGCGCGGCTTGCTGGGACTGACGGTCACGTGTGCCCGCTGCCACGACCACAAATATGATCCGATTCCGACGGCCGACTACTATTCGCTCTACGGAGTATTCGCCAGTTCGGAAGACCCGATTGTTCCGCCGCTCGTGGTGAAGCCCGCCAGCGACCCGCCGGCCCAGACCTATCAGCAGGAACTTGACACTCGGCAGCGAGCGCTCGACGAGTATGAACCAAAACAATATGCCGCCTTGCTCGATGAATTTCGCTCGCGCAGCGCCGATTACCTTCTCGAAGCCTTAAAGGGCCGCGTGCCGCTGCTGCTGGCGCTTCCCACCGCGCCCGGCGAGATTCGCCAGTTGATCGTTGATCGCTGGATCGACTATCTCGAGCGAACAGACGACCGCCACCCAATCTTTGGCCCATGGCATGCATTTCAAAAACTAAAGCAGAGCGAATTCACGGTCGGCGCCGATGCTCTTGTGGCCGGGTGGAATGCGCCCGCCGCTCCGCCGGAGCAGCGCCTCAATTCTCTGGTTGCCCGGCGGTTTTCAGAGCATCCGCCCAAGTCGATGGCCGACGTCGCTCGCAGGTATGGCGAGCTGTTGGCTCAGGTCCACAAAAACTGGCAAGGCCTGCACGCGTCGACCACGGCCGCCGCTTCCGGGGCGCTCGACCGATTGAGCGATCCGGACGAAGAAGCCCTGCGCCAGGTGCTGTATGCGGCCGACTCACCGTTGGCCGTCGGTATGCAGGATGCTTTGGGCCAATACCTCTACGACGCTCCGATCAACGATGAAATCGTCAAGCGGCGCAATGCCGTGTATCAGCACCTGGCAAACACGTCAGTCGGTCCGGCCAGGGCACACACACTCGTTGAGCGCCCGGTGCCCCACGACGCTCGCATCTTGATACGCGGCAATCCCACGCGACCAGGGCAGCGTGTCGCTCGACAGTTCTTGCACGTCGTAAGCTCGGGCGATCCCCAACCGTTTGTCGTGGGCAGTGGCCGACTGGAATTAGCTCGATCCATTGCCAGCCGCGACAATCCACTGACGGCACGCGTGCTGGTGAATCGGGTCTGGGCCCACCATTTTGGCGCGGGTCTGGTCCGGTCGCCCAGCAATTTCGGACTGCGAGGCGAGGCGCCCACACATCCTGAACTGCTCGACTATCTGGCCACGCGATTTGTCGATGAAGGCTGGTCCGTAAAGAAACTTCATCGCTGGATCATGCTTTCGAGCGTTTACCAGCAGTCGAGCAGCAATGCGACTGCCGAAGCGGCTCGCGATCCTGAGAATCGGCTGCTGAGCCGGATGAACCGCCGCCGGCTGGATGTCGAATCGCTGCGCGATTCGTTGTTGCTGGCCGCCGGGAAACTCGATTTGACCACAGGCGGGCCGAGCAATGATCTGTTGGCCTCGGGCATGAATCGGCGAACGGTTTACGGTTTGATCGACCGCCAAAGCGTGCCCGGAATGTTGCCGACGTTCGATTTTGCCAGTCCCGATACGCATAGTCCCGAGCGATACACTAGCACCGTGCCACAGCAGGCGTTGTTCCTTATGAACAGCCCGATGCTGGTGGAACTGGCCAAGTCTCTGGCCGCGCGAGCTGATGTGGCAACCGTCGACGATCCGTCGAATCGCTTCGCGCGGATGGTGCAAATCGCCTGGGGCAGGGCACCGACGGAGCGCGAGACGCGGCTGGCACTGGAATATCTGGAGCGCGACAAAAACCTTGCGGCCGCCGGCGAATCACTCGTTGGGTGGGACGCCTTGGCGCAAGCATTACTGATGGCGAACGAGTTTACTTATGTCGATTGATGCGCGACTCGAACAACTGGCTCATGCGGTGCACAGCGTGGCTTCGCGCTCGACGCGGCGCGAACTGTTGACGCGCTCGGGTATGGGGCTGGCGGCGCTCGCCTTGGCCGAGATGCTGCCCCAGAAGCTCGCGGCCGCCGCCACCGGCTCGTCCGAACCGTTGAACCCGCTCTCGCCCAAGCGGTCTCATTTTCCGGCCAAAGCCAAACGAGTCATCCACCTGTTCATGAATGGCGGGCCTTCGCAGGTCGATACGTTCGATCCAAAGCCGGCGCTTGCCAAATATGCCGGCCAGGAGCTGCCCACCGGAAATCTACCGACCGAACGAAAGACCGGTGCGGCGTTTCCGTCCCCCTTCAAATTCAAGAAGTACGGCCAGAGCGGCATTGAAGTCAGCGAACTGTTTCCGCACGTCGCCGAGAATATCGACGACATCGCGGTGATTCGCTCGATGGTGGCCGACATTCCCAATCACGAACCGTCGCTATTGTTGATGAATTGCGGCGAAGCGCGTTTGCCGCGGCCGAGCATGGGCAGTTGGCTGACTTATGGACTTGGCAGCGAAAACCAAAATCTGCCCGGCTTCGTCGCCATGTGCCCCGGCGGACTGCCGATTCAAGGAGCCCAGAACTGGCAATCGGCCTTTCTGCCCGGCATCCATCAGGGAACCTATATCGACACGCAGCACAGTGAAGTCGAGAAACTGATCGAGCACATCAAGAGCAACCATCTCTCGAGCGGGCGTCAACGGAGCCAATTGGATCTCTTGCAGTCGTTCAATCGCGACCACCTCGAGCGCTCGCAAGGCGACTTGCAGCTCGAAGCGCGTATTCAATCGTTCGAGTTGGCCTATCGCATGCAAGGCGAAGCGGCCGAAGCCTTTGACATCAGCCGCGAGCCGCAACATATTCTGGACATGTACGGGCCGGGCGTGCAGGCGCGGCAGATTCTGATCGCGCGGCGCCTGATCGAACGGGGCGTGCGCTTCGTGCAAGTCTGGCACGGCGCGCAGCAGCCCTGGGATTCGCACAACGACATCAACGACCACGCCAAACTCGCCAAGGAATGCGACCAGGGCATCGGTGCGCTGCTCAAAGACTTGAAACAGCGTGGGCTGCTCGACGAGACGCTGGTACTGTGGGGCGGCGAGTTTGGCCGCACCCCCACGATTGAATTGGCCAATCCGTTGATCGGCAACGCCAAGCTCAACGGCCGCGATCACAATCACTACGGCTTCAGCATGTGGCTGGCCGGAGGCGGCGTGAAGGGCGGAATCACGTACGGCGCCACCGACGAGTTTGGTTTCAAAGCCGTCGAGAATCCAGTGCACGTCCACGATTTGCACGCCACGATGCTGTCGCTGCTCGGCTTGGATCACGAGCAGTTCACGTTTCCCTATGCCGGTCGCGACTTCCGTTTGACCGACGTTCACGGGCGGATCGTGAAAGAATTGATCGCCTAGTGCGCTGCACTGCTAGCAAGCCATCCTGGCAAGCGATCGAAAACTGCGTTTGAGCGCTCTCTCGCTCAAAAAACCATCATCTTCTCTAACCGGAATGTCCGATAGCATCCATAGGTCCTGCATAATCGGAACCTTTCGCTTGCGAGTGATCGATATGAGTCGGCTAACACGCTTGATCGCAGTGGTCTGTCTCGCTGGCAACCTCACGGGCTGTTGCGGCGGAGTGTACACCCACTGGCAGAACTACGTGGGCTGGAACGATCGCAAGCACGACGCATATCCCCAAGGGATTCCCAACCCCAAGACGACTCCGCCCGGGCCGACGTCGCCCGTGCTGCCGCCGCCAGGGTCGAACACCTATTAGGCGGGCAGCATCTTGAGCAAGCCGTGCTAGATCGCCTCGAAGCGACCGTCGATCTCTCTGACTCGATTTTCGTCGATCAGTTTTTCGAGATGCGCGTTCACTTCGGCGGTGCCCAGGGTCAAGTGATAGCCCGGCAGCCTCGACCACAGCGACTTGGCCGTTTCATAAACGGTTTTCGGGCCGCCGCTGCGCAAGTTTTCGAGAATCGACGCCTCACGTTGCAAGTGATGAGCTTTGAGCTCGGCAGCTCGCTCGGCAAGATTCGAAAATGGCCGGCCGTGGCCAGGAAACGCAACCAAATCATCCGATTGATATTTGGCCACGCGATCGAGCGAGTTCAAGAACCGCTGCATCATGCCGCGTCGCCGCAATTCGCCCGCGCCGATATTTGGCGAAATCGTGGGCAGCACATGATCGCCGCTGAAGAAGTGGCGCCCGTACCGCAGGCAAATACTCCCTTGCGTGTGCCCCGGCGTGTGAATCACTTCCAAATCCTGGCCGCTCACCTGAAACTTGTGGCCGTCGGCGAGCGGCTCGGCCTGGGTTTGCCGGGCGAAACGCCTGCCATGGCCGAGGAATTTCGCCAAGGCTTCGACCTCTTCCTCCGGCGTGTGAAACGCGCGCAGTCGCTCGCAAACCAGCGGAATGAATTCCTCGTGAAGCGCATCGAGATTGGCGATGCTGTCGAGGTCGTCCTCGTGAATGAAAACTTCGGCGCCGCTGCGCTCTCGAATCTGCGAGGCCAGACCGATATGGTCGGCGTGCTTGTGCGTGAGCACGACCCGCTGGATGCCATCCACCTTCAGCCCATGTTCGGCGAGCCCCTCTTCCAAAGCGGTCCAGGCCTCGGGCGTGCCGATGCCGGTATCGATCAAGGTCAGCGGATCGCCGGCGATCACGTACAGATTGATTTTGCCTTCGAACATCGGATTGGGAATTCCGATGCGAAATACAGGGACCTCGGCGGCTGCTTCCACTGGGTTTATCGTCCGGTAAAGGCCGGGGCACGCTTTTCGAGGAAGTGGGCGACGCCCTCTTTGAAGTCCTCGCTGGTAAAACTCTTGACCATTTCCTCGTTGGCCACGTCGATCGCCTCGGCCAGCGTTTGGAACAGTGCGTTGTAAACTTGCTCCTTGATGACGCGCATCGAGCGGGGCGAAGTTGCGCCAGCCAGCTCCAGAGCGTACTTGCGGACCTCGGCTTGCAGCTCTTCCTGCGGGATCACGCGGTTCACCAACCCGATCCGCAAGGCCTCGGCGGCGTCGATCAGCCGGGCGGAAAACAACAGATCGAGGGCGTTCGAAACACCAACCAGCCGCGGCAGCATCCAACTTATGCCATGCTCGGCAATCAACCCTCGGCGCGCGAAAGCCGTGCTGAAGCGGGCCTGGTCCGAGGCGAAGCGAATGTCGCAGTACAACGAGATCACGAGTCCCAAGCCGGCCGTGGCGCCGTTGATGGCTCCCAGGATCGGCTTGTCGATCGCGGGCAGATAGGAATAGGTCTTTTGAAAATCGGCGCGCGTGCCGTCGCGGCGCGGACCGTTGAAGCGCTCGCTGAGGATCTTTTTGATGTCGGCCGCCGAACTGTTCGAGTTGGCCAGGCCATCGAGATTGGCCATGTCAGCTCCGGCGCAAAAGCCGCGGCCGGCGCCGGTCAGAATAATCACCCGCACGTTCTCATCGTGCTCGGCAGTGAGCAGAGCCTGCTCGACTTCCTTTTCCATTTTCATGGTCCAGGCGTTGAGCTTTGCCGGTCGATTGAGCGTGAGCGTGGCAATCGAATCGGAAACTTCGTAGAGGATTTCTTCGTACGCCATGGTGCAAGTGCTCCCGCGCTGAGTGAGGTGTCTGGTGTTTTGCGCGCAACAATGTCGAAAACACGCTAGTGATGAGTGGTCGCCGTGCGCGCACGCTCGTGTTCGTCGATCAGTTCGCGCTTCAAGATCTTGGCCGAGGGGCCCTTGGGCAGCGGAACTTTGCGGATCTCGACAATCCGCGGATACTTGAACGCGGCGATCCGTTCTTTGCAGTACATTTGGATTTCGAGTTCGGTCGCCGTCGAGCCAGGCTTCAGATAGACGACGGCCTTAATTTCTTCGCCCAACTCGGGGTGCTTCACGCCGACCACCGCCGCTTCGGCCACGGCCGGATGTTCGTACAGCAACTCCTCGATTTCGCGCGGGTAGATGTTGAAACCGCCTCGCAAGATCATGTCTTTCTTGCGGCCCACGATATACAGATAACCCTCTTCGTCGAGCTTGCCGATGTCGCCGGAATAGAACCAGCCATTCTTCAAAATCTGCGCGGTAGCTTCCGGTTGCTTGTAGTAACCCTTCATCACGTTGACGCCACGTATCAGGACCTCGCCTTCCTTGCCCGGCGGCAATGCGTTGCCTTCGTCGTCGACGATCTTGATCTGGCAGCCCCAGATGGCTTTGCCGCACGAGCCGAATTTTGGCTTCACGGGGCCTTGGCTCCAGGTGGCCGTGGGCGAAGTCTCGGTCAGTCCGTAGCCTTCCTGAATCGGAAAATTGTAGTACCGCTTCCAGGTGTCGAGCGTTTCCAGCGGAATCGGCGCGCCGCCGCTTCCGCAAGTCCGCAGCGAGCTCAGGTCGTATTTCGCGCGGTCCTCATGATTGAGCATCTGCAAGTACATCGTCGGCACAGCGGCAAAGTGGGTCACTTTGTCGCGCTCGATCGTTTCCATCGCCTTACAAGGATCGAACCTCGTCATCAGCGTCACCGTGCTGCCCAAGGCCAGCACGGTGTTCATTACGCACGACTGCCCAAACGAATGAAACAGTGGCAACACAGCCATCCGCACTTCACCCGGCTGGCGCGGCTCGCCGGTCAGCTCGGGCAACACACGGCATTGAAAGAACAAATTGAAATGCGAAAGTTCAGCGCCTTTGGGTTTGCCCGTGGTGCCGCTGGTATATCCGATCACAGCGGTGTCTTCGGGCGTCATGGCCACGATTTCGAATTCGGGCGAGCCGGCGCGAAGCAGATCATCGAGTCGATGCACTCCAGGATCGCTAATCGCCGGAGCTTCGTCTGGGTAGTCGACCAGGATCAAGTGCTTGCACGTGTCGACGTTGCGAAAGGCTTCGAGCGCTTCGGCGAGATACTCGGTGCAGGCAATCAGCCCAATGGCTTCGCTATCGCTCAGCAGAAATTCGATCTCGCGGGCTTTGTAGAGAATGTTGATCGGCACCACGACGCCGCCCGGCTTGAGAATGCTGAAGTACCCGATGACGAACTCGGGGATGTTCGGCAGCATCAACAACATTTTCTGACCGGCGTGCAGCCCAAGCTTCGAGAGCGAATTGGCGAGCCGATTGGTGACGGTTTCCAACTCGGCGTAGGTCAATTGTCGGTCGTCGCAGATCACGGCGGCGCGGTCGGGGAAGCGCTGCGCACTTTCCGACAGCACGATAGCCAGGTTTAACATGGGGGTCGTCTCCTCGATCTACCCTGACTTGATAGGCGCCGGCAAAGGCAGCCGGGCCGTGGAAGTTCTTGCATCGCTATAGAGTATCAGAGCGGCGCGCGGTCTGCCCGCCTGTGCTCGAGCTGTACTTTGAGATCGTGCGGGGCACCGGCTCGGGAGTGAGCCGGTGCACTGAGGCGGTCAGCGGCGGCGGGCATCTTTCTGTCCACTACCGCAATCCGACCCCCCGAAAAAGTGATCCGCCAAATTCCAGCCGTCTCTTCCCTCTCTGCCCCGGACGGTGTACATTCTACCGAACGGACGGTAGGCGCCAATCAGCCCGACGGTTTTTTGCTGAATTACAGCTCAAAGGCCGGTTTTGCTCCCGCGGATCCTGACGCGGGCGGGCGAAACGAACAGCCTATCAGCGGCCCAGTATCGAATGGTGCTCGGGCCAGCTCAGGGCAGAGCGAGCGGACGCTTTTTCGACCTGACACTCTTTTTGCTTCGCTGCGGACTCGTTCGGGTCCGACGCGTCGTCATGACTCACATACGGAGACAACATCGATGAGAGAAGCCGTCGTGGTTGCCAGTTCGAGGACTCCCCTGGCCAAGAGTTTTCGCGGCTCGTTCAATTTGACCCGTCCCGATGATCTGGCGGCACATTGCATCGAGAGCGTGCTCAAGAAAGTGCCGCAGCTTGACCCGTCTGAAATCGAAGACGTCTACATGGGCTGCGCCAATCCCGAAGGCACACAAGGCATGAACGTGGCGCGCGTGGCCGCCATTCGCGCCGGTCTGCCCGTGACCGTGGCCGGAGCCACCGTGAATCGGTTCTGTTCGTCAGGATTGCAAGCCATCGCATTGGCATCGCACCTGGTGATCAACGAAGGTGTTGATGCGGCCTTGGGTGGCGGCGTCGAAAGCATCACCGCGATCGCCGGCCGCAAAGGCGATCCGAACCCTTGGGTCGCGGAGCACAAGCCTGGCATCTACATGGTCATGGGCGACACCGCCGAAGTCGTGGCCAAACGCTACAACATCAGCCGCCAGGCGCAAGACGAATACTCGCTGGCCAGCCAGCAGCGCACGGCTCGCGCTCAAGTCGAGGGCTTGCTCGACGAAGAGCTCGCTCCGATGAAAGTCACGCGCGGCATTCTCGACAAGAAAACCGGCGAGGTGGTCGGCAAGGAGGAGCACACGATTACCAAGGACGAGTGCAACCGGCCCGACACCACGCTCGAAGGTCTGCTGAATCTGAAGCCCTACTTTGACCCCAACAGCGGCAAGGGGAGCGTCACGGCCGGAAACGCTTCGCAAATGTCCGACGGGGCTTCCGTGACCGTCGTGATGTCGCGCGAACGGGCCGAAAAACTGGGCATCAAGCCGAAGCTGATTTTCCGCGGATTTCAGGTGGCCGGTTGCGAGCCCGACGAAATGGGAATTGGGCCAGTGTTCGCCGTGCCCAAGCT